>OLNN01000253.1_pt1 | contig 61280 bp, 51 predicted proteins | sample 1672141 | NCBI WGS metagenome assembly OLNN01 (sample SAMEA3136652, study PRJEB25190) | human gut metagenome | biome: human gut; feature: human-associated habitat; material: faeces | place: Austria | collected 2013
CTCTTCCGATCTTTGGTAGCTTTATTTTCGGCAACACAAAATACAGGATATGACGAATTCAAAAAGCAAATAATATGGTTTGCTGTTAGTATTGTATTGATGCTAGCATCTATGTTAATTGATTATGAAACACTTATTAAAATTTCACCGTTTTTTTATGGAGGTTTTATTATACTGTTGGTTGCGGTTCTTTTTACAACTCCAATAAATGGTGCAACTAGCTGGTTTAATATAGGTTCTTTTTCTTTCCAACCAGCAGAGTTTGCAAAGGTTTTTGTAGTATTATTTTTAGCAATGATAATTTCAAGGATACAATCAACCGGAAAGCAGGAAATAAATAGACCATTAAAATTATTAATTATACTAGGAGCATTAGCAGTGCCGTTATTATTAATAGTGAAACAACCGGATTATGGTACAGCTATGGCATTTATTGCAGCAACAGTTTTAATGTTATTTGCTGCTGGAATTGATAAACGTTATATAATTGCAGTATTTTTGTTAGCAGCAATTGCTATACCATTATTATATAATTTTATTTTTGACTTTATTGTCTTATATAATGAGCTATTGACCGATATTTTGAGCAATGATATAATTTGACATATAATTGTTGATTAAAAAAGGAATTAGAATAAGAGATAACAGGATCATCAGAAGGTAATAGGTTGATAATTCTTTAAATTATTTTATAATATAAGCTGTAAAAAAGCATTAAAAAATAAGAGAGGAAGCAACCAAATGTATAGAATAGCAATCTGTGATGATGACATAGCATATACTGAATATTTGGAAAAAAAAATAAAAGAGGTGTTAGGAAAATCTGAAAGAAGCTCAATTTGTAAATATTATTCGGGTGAAGAGTTTATAGATGATTTGGAGTTGGAATTTGATCTGGTTTTTTTAGACATGCAGATGGGCGAAATTGATGGTATTACAGCTGCTATTAAATTTAGAAAAAGAAATCAAGATGCTGTACTTGTTTTTTGTACAGGAATACAATTACCGCAACCAGAATTTTTTGATGTTCAACCATTTAGATATTTGATGAAAAATTATACAGAAAATAAAATGGATGAAGAATTAAAAAATATTATCAATAAGATGATAGAGAACAAAAAAGAAGTATATATTGTTGTTAGAAATGATGGCAGAATGGATAAAATTGCTATTGATAATATAACGTATATTTCAAATATAAAAAGAGGGTGCTGCATTCATATATTCTCAAAAAAGGATAATCAATGTTATGAATTTGCAAGCAACAAAAAGTTGATAGATACTTATGAAGAATTAAAAAATCAATCTTTTGAATATGCTCATAATAGTTATATTGTAAATTTTAAAGCAATTATAGGAATAAAAAATGATGTTATAACATTGGAGGATTTAACAACGTTAAATATTTCAAGATCTAAAAGAAAGATATTTCATAGTAGGTTTGCAGATTATCTTGGTGGAAAGTATAAGAGGAATAGATAATTATCATGGAAGTATTTTTAAATATAATGACATGTATTTTTGAAGTTACAATTTTCGAGTTATTTTTTAGGGGATTACTACGTAGACGATACAGCTCTCAGATATTTTATATTGCTATATATATAGGGGTAGTTAGTTTGATTTATGGGATTAATTCCTTAGGCAATTCGAAATTAAATTTGATTGCTAATATTTTGATTTATTATGCGGTTTATAGTCTATTATATGAAGAAGAATTAAAAGAAAGAGTATTCTATTTTACTGTGTTTTTTACCACTTTTGCTGGAGTAGAAATTCTTTGTGAATTTGTTCTTTCATTGATACTTGGTGAAGGGTATAGTTGGGAGAATCAATCTCACTTAGCTAGATTTATAGTGATATGTTTGGAAAAATTGATAACTTTTGTCACGTTGTTTATAATTAAGAAAAAGTTAAACAAACAAAAATATGGGATAAAAAATGAAATATTATTATATTCGTTAGTCTTGCCAATTGCTACTTTTGGAATATATAGTGCATTGCTTTATTCGGGCTTAATGGTGGAAGTATCAGGGATAAATGAAGGAATTTTATTAGTTGGATGTATTCTATTACTTTTTGCAAATGCGATTATATTCTTTTTATATGAATATATATTTAGACTTAATTATGAGAATCAAGCATTGGAAATGCTTACTTTAAAAACAGAGTTGGAAAAGAAATATTATGATAGAATGGAAAAAGTAAATTTAGAACAATCAAATTATATGCATGATTTAAAGTTTATGCTTAGAACAATAGGAAATTTGGCCGTACAAGATCAAAATGAAGAGATAACATCAGTAATTCAAAATATGAAGATACGGATAGGGGAGATGGAGGAAGAATTCTTTTGTAAGAACAAAGTTTTGAATACTATTCTATGCGAAAAAAAGAAAGAAGCTATTGATAATAAAATAAATTATCAGGCATATGTTGAACCAGGAATACCTTTAGATTTTATTCAAGATATTGATATAATAATTATCATGGGAAATATTATTGATAATGCTATTGAAGCAACAAAAAAAATTGATTATGGATACATTGATATTAATGTATTCGCAACACAAAAGGGACATTTCTTAATGATAAGAGTTGAAAATAAATTTGATGGAATAGTTAAAAAGAAAGGAGACGATTTTTGTTCAACTAAACAAGAGCCAGATAAACATGGTATTGGGCTTAAGAATGTAGCGGATTGTGTAAATAAATATGGTGGTATTTTACAAATAGATGTTAATGACAATATATTTACTGTGTCTGTTATATTTACGGTATTATAAGATTATGAAAAATGGTATGAATTTAGTTCCTGTTGTCATATATTATACTTTATGTGTAAAATGTTTTATGATTTTTAAGTCAAAGAGTTTCATAGGAAGCAAGTGTGATTTAGCTTGTATAAAAAAAGCCTATTTTGGGGCTTTTTTTTATAATCAAATTTATAATGTATACTGGATACAATTATAACGTTTATAGTTGGATATTAAATAGCTAGATTATTCATATTACTGAGAAGCAGATGAGAGTCGTTTGGTGGAATGTTCATTTAAGAAAAATAGAGCGTTTATTGTAATATTCAGTTAAGTATTTTGATTGCTTTTAAATATTTAATTTGAATAAGATAGAAAAATATAAAGGTGTTTTCTATATAAGAAATCTTCTTAAGGTAAAGCATACTTACGTTTCGCAAGAGAATTTTGATTTTTAGATTAATAGCAAAAATTCCTGTGGATTGTAGTCAAAACAATCGAGAATAGTTTTTCTTTTGGAATATTGATTGCCATATTACTGGAATCATAATTTCTTACAATAGGAATATGCATTTTCAGATACTACTTTCTTAAAATAAGAGTTAACTTTTGCAAAAATAGCCGAGTTTTCTGCTGTTTTTGCCTGTCTATTGAAAATGAAAAAATGATGTTATATAAAAAATAAAAGAAAATAAATTGTAGTAGGAGGTATGACTTATGAGAAAACAGAGAAAAGAAGGAAGAAGCGATGTGGTAAGAAGATTAAAGAATCCTATTTTATTTATTAATTCGATAGCAATGTTTTTAGCAATGCTTTCTATTAATACGACTTGTATATGGGTACATTATCAACCTAAAGTACCAGGTGGGTTACGATTAAAAAATAAGGAAAATGAAAAGTGAAACACTTAGCTGAAAAAATTGTGATTTACCAAATTAATCAAGGAATTATAACTAATGATGAAAAGGAAAATTATATATATGCATATTTTATATTAATGGAACAAACAATAAATACTTTTATAGCATTTAGTATAGGTATAATAACCGGCAATGTAATTTATGTTATATCATTTTTAATATCATATATATGGTTAAGAACATTTGGAGGAGGCTATCATGCGCGAACGGTTCAGCAATGTTGTATATCTTCAATAGGGATAATTATTTTAATATGTGTTATAAAAAATTATAATTTCATTAATGAAAAATTGTTAGATATATTGTTAAGTATGTGCAATATAATTATTTTCTTATTGGCACCTATAGAGTCAAAAAATAAATTGTTGAATCAAAAGGAGAAAAGAAGAAATCATAGAAACACAATAATAACGTTGATATTAGAAGAGTTGGTGATGATTTGCCTAATGTACTTGGGTAAAAAAGAAATATATCTAGGTATAAAGACAGCAATATTAATTTTTACTGTTTTTTTGGTAATAGGAAAAAAGATAAATAATACAGAAAGGGATGAAAAGTTGTGGATACAAAAAATTATACGGTTGGGAAAAGAATGACCGAGTGGGGATATGGAAATGCTCAATCAATTACATTTATTGTAACTGAGGATTGTAATCTTAGGTGTAAATATTGCTATATAACACATAAATCTTCAAATAAAAAAATGAGTTTTGAGGTGGCAAAGAAATTTATAGATTACATTTTAAGTGAAAATATTAAATATCAGGATGCGGTAACATTAGATTTTATAGGTGGAGAACCGTTATTAGAAGTGGAATTAATTGATAAAATCTGTGATTATTTTAAATTGCAGACATATTTAAAAGGAAGCTCATGGTTTTGGAACTATAGAATAAGTATATGTACAAATGGCGTAAATTATTCAAATGAAAAAGTTCAAGATTTTATAAAAAAGAATCCAGGGAAAATAGGAATTACAATTACTGTAGATGGAACTAAGGAAAAACATGATCTGCAAAGAGTTTTTCCAAACGGGTCAGGATCCTATGATATTATAAAACCTAATTTAGAATTATGGAAGAAACAATTTGTAGCAACAACAAAGGTAACTTTTGCAAGTGATGATTTAAAATTTTTAAAGGATAGTATTATAGAACTTTGGAATGAAGGAATATATGATATAGCAGCTAATGTAGTTTACGAAGATGTATGGAAAGAAGGAGATGATCAAATATTTGAAGATCAGCTGAAATCATTAGCAGATTATATATTAGATCATCATCTTTTTGACAAATATAGTTGTACTCTTTTTGATGATACTATTGGAGCTCCATATAATAATGAGTTATTAAAACAAACATGTTGTGGTGCTGGTAAGATGCTAGCACTTGGAGTGGATGGAAAAATATATCCGTGTATGAGATATTGTGCATATTCATTAGATAATAAAGAACCTTATATTATAGGAGATGTTGATCAGGGAATTGATTTTGATAAAGTAAGACCATTTGAAACTGTAACGTATAAATTACAAAGTGATAACGAATGTTTAAAATGTCCAGTTGCTGTAGGGTGTGGATTTTGCCAAGGATTTAATTATGATGTAGCCGATACGTATACTAACTTTCAGAGAGCTAAATATATTTGCAAAATGCATAAAGCGAGAGTTCGTGCTAATAATTACTATTTTTCAAAATTGTATAATCAATATGGAATTGAAAGAGAGTCTGTGTATTCTCATGAAAGTAGGACAATGAATTTATTACTGTCTAACGATTATGTAGCTTGTTGCATGGGAGAAAATAGTAATGAGGAAATATTAGAAGAAAAAAGAATGAGTGATGAGGCAATATTTGCAGGTCTGAAATATGCAGAACAACATTTTTATAAACCGGTATTTATTCATTCTAAAAAGGGAAGTACAATCGTTAAACATGAAATATATGATGAGTTCAAAATTTTACATATAGTTCCTATTGAATTTTATGAAAAAGCAAAACAGTATTATAAGGATGTTATTCCGGTAATTACATCAACTGATGTAAAAGGAATAGAAAAAATGCAGTTAGACAATGTGATTTTTAATATTTCTGCAGATAAAATTAGTGATTTATATAGTGTCATATCAATATTATGGGGAAAATCAAATCGGATTAATATTAATATTTTTAATTTAGATAAAGATTTTGACATAGAGGAATACAAACAGCAATTATTAAAACTGAAAACATTACTAGTAAAAACAGTAAACGAGACTAAAACATTTAACACAGAAATTAATGTATTGACAGATATTTTGTTATTGGATAAGCATGAAAATTGTGGAGCTGGAGATACATCAATAACGCTTGCTCCAGATGAAAAATTTTATGTCTGTCCAGCATTCTTTAAAGATGAGAAAGAAGAAAGTATTGGAACTTTAATAGATGGAAACATTTTAATAAAAAATAAACATTTATATGAACAAGAATATTTTCCAATATGTCAAGTTTGCGATGCATATCATTGTTCAAAGTGCGTGTATCATAATAAAAAACATACAACAGAAGTAAATGTTTCCTCAGCGATTCAATGTCAAAAAACCTGGGTTGAAAGAAATATATCTAAGATGATAGAAGATGAGTTAGAAAATGAGTTTTGTTTTGCGCATAAACTTGAAGCATCAGATGTTAAGGATCCGATTGATATATTACGAAAAAATCTAAATAATCTATCAATAGGATTTTATCCGGAACAATAGGGAAAAGGAAAAGAATGATTATGAAAAAAATTATTGGACAAGTTACACATGAGGAAACAGAAACAATACGAACTATGTTTGAAATAAGAATTGCATTAGAAAATTTACTTTTAATGGATAACAAAGAAGTAGAAAACAGAGTATTGAAGGATCTAAATCAAATTAGTGAGAAAATGCAGGCTTGGTGGGATGAGATGGGGAAAAAATATCAATGGCCAGGTGAGGAAAATGCACAATGGGTAATTGACTTTAACACGGGAGAAATTAATTTATCTAAGGGAGGAAAATGTTAAAAATTCATACGGAGTTAATAAAAAAATATTTTTATACAAAATACAAAGAAATAGTGACTCTTTTAATCTTGATTCTATCAGGAACAGTGGTGGGGGCTATTACCCCACTATTATTTGGAAATATAATAGATTTGATTTTAAAAAAACAGTTATATTTTATCATAAAAAATGTAATGATATTTTTTTGCTTATCATTATTAGAAATTTTTTTGGGCGTTATAGAAGCATATTTAGGAAATAAAATTGTCTTACAAATTTCTAATGAGATCAAAAAAGATTTAACTGAAAATATAATCAATATGAAAATGGCTCAAATTGATCAATATGCAAAAGGAGAGTTAGTAAATAGAGTAGAAGGCGATCCTGAGGAAATAGCTAGTACATATATTAGTATTTTTACAGGAGGTATACAAATTAGTGTAAGTTTGGTAATTTCAATATATTTTGCTGTTACTTTTTCTGAAATATTAACAGGGATAGCACTAATTTTTATGACACTATCTTATGTAGGAACATTGTTATATAAGAAACAGTATCAAAAAGCTAAGAAGCAATTAAAAGATTATTCAGATAAATATTATTCGGAAATTACAGAGAACTTTAGAAATCTGGAAGGAATCAAAAGTTTTAATTTACAAAATACTATAATGGAAAGACTGAAACAAACATACCAGAGAAATTTTTGCTTATCAAAAAGAATGTTTTTTATTGAGGGAAAAATTAATTTTACAAAAAATATAGGTAATACAATATTTGAAACAGTATTACTCTTGAGTGCAAGTATTTTAATTATACACGGGAAATTAAGCATTGGAAATTTGGTTTCATTTAATCAATATATTAGTAATGTGTTTAATTCATCATCTCAAGTTATAGATTACATTATGAGATTAAATGCATGTGAGGTAAATATAAAACGTATTGAAGAAATTAAAGCAGGATTTCAGGAGGATTCATCCAATGATAAAAAATCTATAGATAAAGTAAAAAGTGTGAAAATAGAAGGAGTAGACTTTAAGTACAATTCTGATAATATTTTAGAAAATGTAAATCTAAAAATTGATTCTTGTGGTTTGTATTCTATTATTGGAATGAATGGTGCAGGGAAAAGCACAATTTTAAAATTGCTCTTAAAATTGTATGAACCTGTTAGAGGAAATATATATATAAATAATATTAATTACTCTGAATTAAACTTGAGAAACATAAGAAATGAAATTAGTTATATCCCTAAAAATCCGGTCCTTTTTAATGAAAGTATTGAATACAACCTTACATTGGGAAAATCGGTTAAGAGAGAAGAGCTAGAAGAGATTTGTCAAAAAGTTGGATTAGATAGTTTTATTAAGTGTAGATCAGGAGGATATAAAGAAAAAATTGGTGATGATGGTTATTCATTATCTAGTGGAACGAAGCAAAAAATATCCATAGCTAGAGCTGCAATAAAAGATACTTCGCTTTGGATATGCGATGAAATAACATCGGATTTAGATAGAAAAACAGAATTAGAAATCATCAATTTATTAAGAGAGATAGCAAAAAATCGAATTGTAATTATGGTAAGTCATGATTTTTCTTCTATTAGGGAGAGTAAGGAAATCTTTGTACTGCATAATAAATCTATAGTTTGTTCTGGCGACAATGTTACTTTAAGAAAAAATAGTGAAATTTATAGAAAACTCTTTTTCGATGGAAAAAAAGAGTTTTAAAAGAAATCCAATATATATTCAATACGAGGTTAGATACAGCGAGTATTTGCTTATGAAAAGAATTTACAATTTATGCAAATGCGGACTGTTTCTATATAAATTTATTAATAAAAATGCTTTATAGCATAAGAAGGGAGGAGGTGTAACTATGAGAAATTTGTATAAAAGTAAATTGAGTAAAAGCAGTGAACCAACTACATATGCTATTTGTCCATGTAAAGGAGGATGTTTCTTTACTTGTAAAGGAATGTGTACTGGTACATGTTCAGGAAGTTGTGCAGGTCAAAGTTGGAAATATGGCCAATGAGTATGAACCAATATAATGGGAAGAAGGTGAAGTATGAATTACTCAAGTAAAATTGGACTTGAAAGCAGTAATGCTATTCAGCCAAGATTTTGTTTTGCATGCTATCATAATTGTAGTTTGAGCTGTAATACAACCTGTAAAGGTGGTTGCTCAGCAAAATGCAATAATGAATGTAGCGGAAGTTGTGGAAATAACTGTAGATCATCCTGTATAAGTAGTGCAAAATCACATTAGTAAAGGATTCCTGAAGAGATTAAATTGTTTGTTAGTTCCTAATCTCTTCAGGGATATTTATTATTATATAAAACATATTAGAACAGGTATTTTAAAAGCGTACATATTAATAAAAACTTTTGCATAGTACGTAATTACATTAAGAAAATAGATTAAATATTATGGAGAATAAGTATGGATAAAGTAAATATGTGTCAAATACAAAAACAGATTGATAATTCAAAAGAGGAAATGATGGGAGTTATCAGTTTCATTTTGGCAATATTTCCTTTAAGTTTTGTTATAAATAGTTATCTGGTTGCTATGAAGAATATAGGGGAAAATCAGGGAACAGAGAATATTCGAATGGTCTTTTTTAATGTATTAATATTTTTAATAATTGGCTTAATGTTTATTATAATGTACATATTAACCAGTGCAATCAAAATTAAGGCGCATCGATATTCTCTTTTATTTATATTAGGAATAAAGAAAAAAGATTTTTGGAAAATATTATATAAAGATTATTGTATTACATTGTTATTAATAGGGGTAAAAAGCACAATAGTTGTTAATTTAATATGTCTTTGTATGACAAGTGCTATATGGAGTCGAAAAAAAAAGATTTTCTTAATAGATTTCTTGAAAAATTATTTTATTAGTGGAAGTGCAGTTTGTGTAATACTTGTTTTGCTCATTTTGGTGTCAGTAATTATTGTTTTTTATCATAGTTTAAAAAGGAATATGCTAGAATTTTGGGAGGGATTAAATGAAAATATAAGTTATAACTATGATACAAAAGTATTTTATTATCTAAAACCCATTTTAGGTGTATGTATAGAATGTGTGGCAATAATATTTTGCTTAAATTATCATACTATATATTATGCAGCTGTATTACAGTTGATTTCTTTTTATCTTATTAGTAGTTCTACGGAATGTTTAAGATGGATTGTTAAATGCAAATCAAAAAGGGACTATAAAAAAATTATTACGTCAAATGCGGTGTTGTATCAATATAAATTAAATTCTAAACTTATAATAAGTATTTATTTACTTAATTTTATAGTTATTTTTGTATTAGGAGGAGTTATTTTATCTAATTTATCAGATGAAATTGAAAGTAATTATCAAGAACGATACCCATATGAATTTGTTGTTTATGGTAAAGGTACTAATTTTTTGAAGGAATCATATCCATTTTTTCAAGGAAAAACAGAAGAAGGAAAAAGTATTGCAATATTTTCATTATCATCTTATGAAGATATGGTTAAAAAAAAGGAAACGTTATCCAATGAGGAAGTAATTTATATTTCACAAAATAATTCTGAGGATTTTAAACCATTAGAAGGGAAAAAAGAAATAAAGATATATTTCAATTCTGAGGAAGCAGATTATAAAGTAAAGGATAGTAGATGGGAAATTATTTTTGGAGAAAATGTTTCATCAAAACTAGAAAATATTTTAGTTATCAGTGATTATGAATTTAAAATTAATGCTATTGATAAATGGAGTCTTTGGTATGGGGATAGAAATAACATCAAAATAAAAAAAGGAGTATATGTTTGGAAACGTACAGAAGCGATAGAAATTGAACAGAAAAATGATCAATATGTGTTAATTTTAGTATGTATCATAGGTATATTTTTAATATTAGAAGGACAAGGAATTATTTTAATAAAACAAGTAGTAAATCATTCTTCTATAACAAACAAGTATAAGTTATTTTTTTCATTGGGAATGTCTCAAAAAGATAGAAAAAAGTATTTTTTTCATGAAATTAAAAATATAGCATTTTATCCAATGATATTAGGGTGCGTTAGGGGAATTTTAGTCTTAGGAATAATATATTTTTATCAGGAAGGTGAGTTTAGTAAGATTTTCATTTATTATTTGGCAGTATGCGTGTTAATATTGTTAATTCAATATGGAAGTTATTATTGTATTGCAATGCTAATAGCAAAGCTATATAAAATTGATTCAGAACCACAATAAAGGGAAGGAAAGGACATGGAATTATATACACTTAATGAGGTAAGTAAATATTATGAAAGATGGAATATAAGAACACGTGAAAAAAATATAAATTATGTAATAAAAAACTTGAATTTAACAATAAAAGATAATGAATTTATTGTTGTTGTAGGAAAGTCTGGAATAGGAAAAACTACATTATTAAAAATGTTAGGTGGAATTGAGAAACCATCTGCCGGATCTATTTTTTATACCAATAAGGAATTATATCAGTGTAAAGAATCCGAAATGGAGGGGTATCGTAGAAAAGAAATAGGTTTTATATTTCAGGATTATAGATTACTAGATGAGATGACCGTAAGGGAAAATATATTAGTGCCACAAATTCTTGATGGAGCAAGAAGTACGATTGCTGAAAGAAAAATGAAAAAACTTACAAAAGTACTTGGGATTAGTGAAAAAAAAGATTATTATCCTTATGAGTTGTCTGGTGGAGAAAAGCAACGTGTTGCAATTTGTAGAGCGTTAATAAATGAGCCTAAAGTAATATTAGCTGATGAACCAACGGGAAATCTAGATACTTTTAATACAGAATTGATTTTAGAAATTTTACTTAGAATAAAAATAGAGTTAAAAAAAACAATCATTTTAGTAACTCATGATAAAGGAATTTGTAAATTTGCTGATAGAATTATTGAAATGAAAAATGGAAAACTTCAAGAGCAAAACATAAAATAGTTTTTACAGAGAACAAGTTTATGGAATTTTTTGTGACTTTTTCTAAAATAGATGAATATCCGGTTTGGATAATATTCTCTTCAAGAATATTATAGGGAGTGAAGTGTGAAAGTTCTCTACTTGTTTATTCATTTTGAACGAACTATATCTGGACTGTTGCAGTTATCAGCATAAAAATATAATGTTTATCTTTAACTTTCCAAAATGGGAGTATCTCTAGCAAATTAAAAACAATTCATATTTATGCGGAATTTCTTGCAAAAAAAATACGGAGGTATTGTATTATGGGAAAATATTTTGGAACAGATGGTTTCCGTGGTGAGGCGAATGTAGTTCTTACAGTAGAACATGCATTTAAAGTAGGACGTTATCTTGGATGGTATTTCGGACAGGACCACAAGGCCAGAATCGTAATCGGAAAAGACACAAGAAGAAGCAGTTATATGTTTGAGTATGCACTTGCAGCAGGATTGACAGCATCAGGAGCTGACGCTTACCTTCTTCATGTGACAACAACACCAAGTGTTTCATATGTAGTAAGAACAGAAGATTTTGACTGTGGACTTATGATTTCAGCGAGCCACAATCCATACTATGATAATGGTATCAAGGTAATCAACAGCGAAGGTCATAAGATGGAGGCTGAGGTTGAGGCAAAGATCGAGGCTTATATCGATGGGGAGATTGATGAGATCCCGCTGGCAACAAAAGAGAGCATTGGCCGCACAGTTGACTATGCAGCAGGAAGAAACCGTTATATCGGTCATCTGATTTCTCTTGCAACACGTTCCTTCAAGGATATGAGAGTTGGACTTGACTGTGCGAATGGTAGTGCGTCAAGCGTTGCCAAGAGTGTATTCGATGCACTTGGAGCAAAGACTTATGTAATCAACAATGAGCCAAATGGTGTGAATATTAATACAAACTGTGGTTCTACACATATCGAAGTTCTGCAGGAGTATGTAAAAGAGAAACATTTGGATATCGGATTTGCTTATGACGGAGATGCTGACAGATGTATCGCAGTTGATGAGAATGGAAATGTTGTAGACGGAGACCGCATTATGTATGTATGTGGTAAATATCTCATGGAGCAGGGAAAACTGAAAGACAATACAGTTGTTACAACAATTATGTCTAACCTGGGACTTTATAAAGCATGCGATAAGATTGGTATGAAGTATGAGCAGACAGCAGTTGGTGACAAGTACGTTTATGAGAACATGCTTAAGAATGGATATGTTCTTGGTGGAGAGCAGTCCGGACACATCATCTTCAGCAAGCATGCACGTACAGGTGACGGTATCCTGACATCTCTTATGGTTATGGAAGCGATCATTGAGAAGAAGCAGACACTTGGAACACTTGCAGATGAAGTGAAGATCTTCCCACAGCTTCTGAAGAATGTTCGTGTAAAGGATAAAAAGACAGCACTGGATAACGCAGCAGTTCAGGCGGCAGTAGAGAAAACAGCTGAAGAACTCGGAACAGACGGACGTATCCTTGTTCGCGAGAGTGGAACAGAGCCGGTAATCCGTGTTATGGTAGAAGCAGCTTCTGATGAAATCTGCGAGAAGTATGTAGACAGCGTAGTGAAAGTAATTGAAAGCGAAGGACTTTGCGAGTAAATAATTAAGAATGGAACAGGGTTGCTGGATAACAGCTATGAAAAGGACATCTTGCGGGAGTAAATCTCTGCAGGATGTCCTTTTTCACTAAAAAAGAAGAGAAACATTTCGAAAAATGAATCCCTTCTTTCAATATCTGATCGAAAATTCTTATCTGATTTAAAATTAGTCGATGTATTTCAGCCATCCTTCCGGTGCTTCGATACGTCCCATCTGGATACCTGTCAGTGTATCGCGAAGTTTTGCGATTGTAGGTCCCATCTGTTCCATTCCACTAGGGAAGCAGATTTCTTCTCCGTGGTTGACAATCTTACCAACCGGTGAGATAACAGCGGCTGTTCCGCACAGACCACATTCAGCGAAGTCTTTTACTTCATCAAAGTAAACATCTCTTTCTTCTACTTTCAGTCCGAGATAATGTTCAGCAACATACATCAGAGAACGTCTTGTGATAGACGGAAGAATTGTTGTGGAGTGTGGTGTAACTACAGTGTTATCTTTTGTTACGAACAGGAAGTTTGCTCCACCTGTTTCCTCAACTTTTGTTCTTGTAGCGGAGTCAAGGTACATATTTTCATCAAAACCATTTGCGTGAGCTGTAACAATTGCGTGAAGGCTCATTGCATAGTTCAGTCCGGCTTTGATGTGTCCTGTTCCATGCGGTGCGGCGCGGTCAAAGTCTGATACGCACAGTGTCAGTGGTTTCACGCCGCCCTTGAAGTACGGTCCAACCGGAGTGGCAAATACACGGAACTGATAGTCAGTAGCCGGTTTTACACCGATTACAGGATTGATTCCGAACATATAAGGTCTGATATAAAGTGTTGCTCCTGTTCCGTAAGGTGGAACGTAAGCTTCATTTGCCTTTACTGTCTGAACAATAGCATCAACAAATTTATCTTCCGGGAAAGGCGGCATCTCAAGACGTTTCGCTGAGTCGACCATTCGCTTCGCATTGAGGTCCGGGCGGAAAGTGACAATGTGTCCATCCTCTGTTGTGTAAGCCTTCATTCCTTCAAATACTGTCTGTGCATACTGAAGAACTCCGGCACATTCATTCATGACGATGTTAGGATCTTCTGTGAGACCACCTTCATCCCATGCTCCATCTTTATAATTAGCTACAAAACGCTTATCTGTAGGGATATATCCGAATCCGATATTTTCCCAGTCAATGTTTTTTTTCTCCATTGTAGTAAATCCTCCATTCCTTTATGCGGCGAAAGACCGTATGATTTCTAATTAACGCTATTATAATACCGTCAATTGAAAAAATCAAGAGTGCGCTCTGTTTTTTGAAAATGTTTTTACGGACATGTAATAGTCAGAATCTAAATCCTGCAACTAAATAGTTACGATAACTGTCTGATATCCGGCACGCTTCAACCGGCGTTCCATTTTTACAGCTTCGTCAAGCGTATCATATTCTCCGACCGTTACCCGGAATAAACCATCCCCTTCTGTCAAGACAGCAGGAAAATTCATTTCGGTTAATTCATTCAGGAGCCGTCGTGCATATCGTTCACTGCGGAAAGCCCCGGTCTGCACTGCATAGTGAGGGAGAGAAGAATCACTGCTGATTTCTCCGCTTTCTTCTAATGTATCAAGGATTCCCTCAGCAATCGCAAGCGCAATATCATCAAAGTTATTATCAAAGAGCCGGTTATCAGTGTCAGAGTTGATAAATCCGACTTCTACCAGAACCGCCGGCATCTGTGTACGGCGCAGAACGACCAGACCGGGGCGTTCTTTTACGCCGAGATTGATGAAGCCGAGAGCTTCAAGGCCTTCATTAATATTTTGAGCCATTGTGTACTTCAGACCGGATTTGTTGTAAACTAGAGATTCTACGCCGGATACGGTATTATCTGTTGGATAAGAATTACGGTGAATAGACAGAAAGAAGTCTGCACCGGCTGCATTTGCTTCCAATGCTTTCTGATAGGGAGATTCATAAATGTCTGTTGTGCGTGTATAGAGTACATCAATCCCATGTTCCTGCAGCAGTTCTCCAATGGCAAGCGTTAAAGATAAGGTGTCATCCTTTTCCCGGCGGCCGTTATAGACAGCTCCGGGGTCACGACCGCCATGACCTGCATCAAGCATGATAGAATAAGACATATAATCACCTCATTATTTTGTGCTTCTATATATTATATGAAAGCGCGCATTGCCTGTGAAACGTCAAAAAATGCCGGCTGCGATAATGCAGCCGACATTTCAAAAAGTTCTATTCATGTGAGTGTTTATCATTTTCAGAAGCATCAGAAGTTTCTCCATCCATTTCTTCTGTATCTGCTCGTTCAGGAAGATAAACATGTACCATTTCTACGCGGTTCTTATCCAACTTCTCGACCACCAGACGAATTCCATCTTCAGTGACAACTTCATCACCCATCTGAGGTAAACGGTCCAGATGTTCGATGATCAGTCCTCCGAGAGAATCATAATCTTCAGAGTTAAGTTCTGTATGTAAGTGATCGTTCACATCATCCAGACTCATGGAACCTTCGATAATATATTCATGATCAGAAATCTCTTTGATCAATTCATCTTCATTCTCATCATATTCATCATGAATCTCACCGACGATTTCTTCCAGAATATCTTCCAAAGTGATGAGTCCTGCCATCTCACCGTACTCATCCAGAACAATTGCAATATTAAAAGTAGAATCTCTCATCTCTACAAGAAGTTCAGAGATATCTTTGAACTCATAAGTGAAATGCGGTTTTCTTAAGAAATCCCGAATATTGAACGGTGTATCATGATCGTAAAGAAGCAGATCCTTCATGTTAATAATACCGACAACATTATCCTGTGTCTCTTCGTAAACAGGAAGTCTTGTGAATTTGTCTTCACGGAAAATATCAATCAATTCATCGAAAGTACTATTGACATCAGCAAATGTAACATGTACGCGAGGAACCATAATGTCTTTCGCCTTGGCATCGCCGAGATCGAATACATTGTAGATCATCTCTTTTTCATCAGACTCGATTACGCCATCTTCATGGCTGACATCCACAATGGTACGAAGTTCTTCTTCTGTCATAGCTTTATTCGCCGCATCCGGATCTACGCGAAGAATCAGCATGATTCCGCGGGAAAACAAGTTAATGATGAAAATGACAGGAGTCATGACCGTCATGAAAAACTTGATGACCGGAATATAGCGAAGCGTAAGCTTCTCAGCGTTGATCGTTGCATAATTCTTCGGTGTAATCTCTCCAAATACAAGGATTGCCACTGTCAGAATCAGTGTAGCAATGCTGACCATGTATCCACCAAATGAATAGGCAAGGGTTGTAGCAAGAGAAGATGCTGAAACATTCACAATGTTATTACCAATCAGGATCGCACTGAGCATCTTCGCTGTGTGATTCTCTGTGATATCAAGAGCCAAAGCTGCCCGCTTGTTCCCACCGTCTGCGAGAGAGCGGAGTTTAATTTTATTCACTGACATCAGCGCAGTCTCGGTTGATGAAAAAAATGATGAAAACAATAGTAAAATTAACAGTATAATTAATAGGTACGTGTCACCTGCGTCCACTTTAAATATTCACTCCTTTGATTAAAAAATGTGCCTCCAAAGAGGCTTGGTTAATTTTAGATATACGCATTCATTATACATGGTTTATTAGTGTTTGGCAAGGCAATATACTTTACTTTATGAAGTGGGTGGTGTATGATGTTGATGACTGATAAGATTATTTAATACTATTATATAGAAGAAACGGAGTATAGATATGGAATTGTACAATAGATTGTGCACTATTACAAAACAGGAAAATGTATTAAAAGATGAGCCGATGAAGAAACATACAACATTTCGTATTGGTGGTCCGGCAGATTATTTCGTGACACCTGAATCAAAGGAAGAGATCCAGGCAATCGTTGAGTTATGCAAAAAAGAGGAAATCCCATATTCAGTGATCGGAAACGGAAGTAATCTTCTTGTTGGAGATAAGGGATATCGTGGCGTAATCCTTCAGATTTTCAAGAAAATGAATCAGATTCGTGTAGAAGGCAATAAGATTCATGCCGGTGCGGGTGCACTCCTGTCGAAGATTGCAGCGGCTGCACTGGCTGATTTATTAACCGGTTTTGAATTTGCAGCAGGGATTCCGGGAACATTAGGCGGAGCCGTTCGCATGAATGCGGGTGCATACGGCGGAGAGATGAAGCAGGTACTTGAGAGTGTGGCAGTGATGACAGCAGATGGAGAATTTCTCACGATCCCAGTAGAAGAGATGGGACTTGCTTACCGGACAAGTGTGGTAGAACAGAAGAATTATATTGTTCTTGAAGCAGTGATTTCTCTTGAAAGAGGAAATCCGGAGAAGATCAAAGAAGTGATGGATGATCTGAAAGAAAAAAGAGTGACAAAGCAGCCATTAGAGTATGCAAGTGCAGGAAGTACATTTAAGCGTCCGGAAGGATATTTCGCAGGAAAACTGATTGAAGATGCAGGACTTCGCGGATTCAGGGTCGGAGATGCACAGGTCTCTGAAAAGCATTGCGGTTTCGTGATCAACAGAGGGAATGCAAGCGCAGCAGAGGTTATGGAACTGATGCGTCAGGTAGAAGATAAAGTAGAAGAAAATTCAGGAGTCCGTCTGGAAGCGGAAGTAAGAAGAATAGGAGAGTTTTGATATGCGTTTTGTTATCGTAACAGGGATGTCAGGAGCGGGAAAATCAACAGCACTTAAGATGCTTGAGGATATGGGATATTTCTGTGTGGACAATCTGCCAATCGCAATGTTTCCTGGATTTGTGCAGATGATTGAGAATTCAGAAACTTCAATGAAGAAAGTGGCATTGGGAGTCGATGTGCGAAGCGGACAGGATATTTCTGGATTAGAGAAAGACCTTGAGCAAATGGATGAAAAGGGAATCAAATATGAGATTCTGTTTCTGGACGCAAAGGATTCTGTACTTGTAAAGCGATACAAAGAAACGAGAAGACAGCACCCTCTGAGCGGGTCGGGACGTGTGGATACCGGTATTGCGAAAGAACGTGAGAAGACCGCATTTTTGAAAATGAAGGCAACGTATATTCTTGATACAAGTAAGATGCTGACAAGAGAACTGAAGATTGAACTTGAGAAGATTTTTGTGAAAGGTGAGAGTTTTTGCAACCTCTATATCACAGTAATGTCCTTTGGCTTTAAATACGGAATTCCGCAGGACGCAGACCTTGTATTCGATGTGCGTTTTCTTCCGAATCCGTACTATATTGATACATTGAAAGAAAAAACAGGAAATGATCCGGAAGTCCAGGATTATGTCATGCAGAATGATAAGGGACCGATTTTCCTTGAAAAATTAAAAGACATGGTTGAATTTCTGATTCCAAATTATATTTTGGAAGGAAAAAACCAGCTTGTGATCGCAATTGGATGTACCGGCGGAAAGCATAGATCTGTAACGCTGGCAAATGCGTTATATCACACGCTTGAGACAGAGGAAAGTTATGGCGTCCGTATTGAACATCGTGATATTGGGAAGGATAGTATCACAAAGAGAAAGTAAAAGGTGGAAAATATGTCATTTTCTGGAAAAGTGAAGGAAGAGCTTGCAAGGAACATCAGTTCAGCCAGACATTGCCAGATTGCGGAACTGACGGCTTTTATTGGCATGTGCGGGACGGTTGTAATCAATAGTTTTGACCGGTGCAGTATCAAGATTCGTACAGAAAACATTTTAGTTGCAAGAAAGGTCTTTACATTAATAGAAAAAACATTTAATATAAGGGGTGATATTTCCGTTCGGAGAAATATAAAGAAGCAGACAGAGACCTATTCTGTTATCGTAAAAAAGCATGAAGATGCGATACGTATCTTACAGGCTACGAAGATGATAGGGGAACAGCAGGAGAATGCGGAAGAGTTGCATGCCGTGAATCCGATGATTGTCCAACAGGTTTGTTGTCGAAGAGCATTTCTCCGCGGAACGTTTCAGGCGTCCGGATCTATGAGTGATCCGAACAAGGCATATCATTTTGAGATTGTCTGTTCCACAGAAGAGATGGCACATCAGATCTGTGATCTGATCTGCAGTTTTTCTATGGACGCAAAGATCGTGCTCAGAAAAAAGTCGTATGTTGTTTACCTGAAAGAAGGAGCACAGATAGTAGATATTCTGAATATCATGGAGGCACATGTCTCATTAATGGAACTTGAGAATGTAAGAATTCTCAAGGAGATGAGAAATTCTGTGAACAGAAAAGTGAATTGTGAAACTGCCAATATTAATAAGACAGTATCAGCAGCAGTGAAACAGCTGGAAGATATTACATATTTGAGAGATCAGATAGGATTTGAGAATATACCGAAAGGATTAGTCGAGGCTGCTCTTGCCCGCCTCGAGCATCCGGAAGCAACATTGAAGGAACTGGGAGAATCCCTGAATCCTCCGGTTGGAAAATCGGGTATCAACCACAGACTGCGTAAGCTGAGTGAGATGGCAGACAAAGTTCGGCAAGAACAAGGAGGATTATTATGATTAAGACATCTGTTGTAGTGAAAGCGGACCCAGGGTTTGATGGACGGCCGATCGCCCTTCTCGTACAGGAAGCCAGCCAGTATGCGAGCAAAGTGTACATTCAGGTAGCCGAGAAGAACATCAATGCAAAGAGTATTATGGGTATGATGAGTCTGAATCTGATCGGAGGCGAGGAGATTACCGTTGTGACAGACGGCGAGGACGAGCAGAAAGCAGCTGAAGGCATTAAGACATTCTTTGCTAATGTATAATAACAATAAGATGGTAATTGAAGTCACAGAGAGATAACCATGTGATTACAAATGAATATAGAGGGGCTGTACTTTGAAGAGGAGTACAGCCATCTTTTTCTATGGGGGAGAGTTTGCAGCTGATGTGAACACAAATGATTTTTGAATAAGGAGGTATTTGTTTATGAAAAGAATGCTATTTGTTTACAATCCGAATTCAGGAATGGGACTTCTGAAGCCGAAACTTTCAGATGTGATCGACACATTTGTGAAGGGCGGATATGAGGTGACGGTTTATCCTACACAAAGAAGTCAGGATGCTGTAAGAAAAGTCAGTGAGTATAAAGAAGAATATGATCTCGTGGTATGTAGTGGCGGAGATGGTACATTGGATGAAGTCGTGACCGGTATGATGATGCGAGAAAATAAGACGCCAATCGGATATATTCCGGCCGGAACAACGAATGATTTTGCAAGTAGTCTGCATATTTCCAAGAATATGCTGGAGGCCGCAGATACAATTGTAACAGGAACACCATTTTCCTTTGATATCGGTCAGTTTAACGATGACTACTTCGTATATATTGCAGCCTTTGGCATTTTCACAGACGTGTCATATGAGACGAAGCAGAGTATGAAGAATATTCTTGGTCATATGGCTTATATTCTGGAAGGAACCAAGAGACTGTTCAATATTCCGTCTTATAAGATCAAAGTCACACATGACGGAGAGACGATTGAAGATGAGTTTATCTTTGGAATGGTGACAAATTCACGCTCTGTAGGAGGATTCAAAAGAATCACAGGAGAAAATGTTATTTTTGATGATGGCGTTTTTGAGGTGACACTCTTTAAAACACCAAAGAATCCAGTCGAGTTGAACGAACTGATTGGGGCAGTTGTGATGCGTCAGATTAATTCAGACAGAATATACTCCTTCAAGAGTGGTGAAGTCCTTTTTGAATCTGTTGAGGCAATTCCATGGACTCTGGATGGAGAGTACGGCGGTACTCATGAAGAAGTTGTAATTAAGAATAAAAACCAGGCACTTCAGATTATGGTCAAGGAAGAAGCCGTAGAAGATCTGAGTGAACAGTTAGTGGAAGCAGATGAAGTCTGAACACATAATCTGAAATATTTTCAGTGATATTTTAGAAAATCACCCCTTTTTTTGAATTTGAAGTTTGTTGAACAATTGCCGAAAACCGCGTAAAATCAAGGAAAAACGGCAATTTGAAAGAAAAGTAAAAATTTTTTGAAAAAAATTAAAAAAAGGGGTTGCATTTTCTGAAAGCCTGGTATATAATAACTATTGTCTTGTGGCGGTAACGAAAAAGACACAGACAAAAATGAATAAGGCTCCGTGGTCAAGCGGTCAAGACGCTAGCCTCTCACGCTGGAATCAGGGGTTCGATTCCCCTCGGAGTCACTGAAAAAAGCTCGTATTTACGAGCTTTTTTTGTGCTTGAAAATCATAAGTGAATCAATTAGTGAATCAAACGTGCGTTCGGCACATTTTTTGCAAAAAATTATAAGGAGGAAATCTTGAACATATTCCCCTCAGAGAATTTCAAGCGATCACTTTACTAGCGAATAAAAGGAAAAAGAAGAATAAAAATGCCTTGGCAGGTAATTCATGTGTGTGTGCATCTGAAGAACAATGTCAGGGCATTTTTGATTATTACTAGAGTGTGTGTCGAAAGTCTGTAAATACATAGACAGAGTTATGTTGGACACTATAGGATAAAAAACTTTTTTAATAAAAAAGCCTTGATTTTAGGAGCTTTTTTAGTGTCGAAGAAAAAGTTGGCACAGTTCTTGCAGTATATAAGGGCAGAAAGAAAAGAAAGAGAGGAAGAAAAAATTGAAAAAATTTTTATTCGCAACACATGGAACTTTGGCAGCAGGGGCGAAGAGCACATTAGAATTACTCATAGGAAACGTTGCAGATATTACTTGTTTGACTGCATATGTAAATCCGGATGACAATGTGGATGAACAACTGAAAGCATATTTTTCAGAAGTTAGTGATGAAGATCAGGTAATCGTATGTACAGATCTGATGGGTGGAAGTGTCAATCAGAAAATCGTTCCGTACGCACAGAAAAAAAATGTATTTCTGATAGCAGGATTCAATCTGCCGCTGCTTCTGGAACTGGCAATGAACGAGGATAAAGTCACAGAGGAAGAATTGTTGGATTCTATAGAAGAGTCCAGAAAAAATATGATGCTCGTTCGGGTAGAAGTAACGGACAGCGGAACTGAGAAAGAAGAGGAAGAATTCTTAGCATAACAAAAAGAAAAGGAGAGAAAAAAGATGATTGTATGTTTAAGAGTAGATGAGAGATTAATTCATGGACAGGTTGCAATGACATGGACAAAGGAACTGAAACTGAATGGACTGGTAGTTGCAAGTGATGAGGCTGCATCAAATGAGATTCAGAAAATGACATTAAAGATGGCAGTGCCGGAAGGAATCAAATGTATCATCAAGTCGGTAGAAGATGTGACAACAATTCTGGATGATCCACGTTCAGAGTCTATGCGTCTGATGGTACTTGTACCGATGGTAAAAGATGCAGTTACATTGTGTAAACGTTACAAAAATATTGAAATGGTAAATATCGGAAATGCCGGTAAAATGACATCCGGAGAAAAGAAAATCTTATCAAAAGAAGTTATGCTGACAGCAGACGAACTGGAAGCACTGAAAGAACTGACAGAGCTTTATCCGGACACATTTTTCCAGGGAACACCGGCGATGGAAAAGAAAATGGCATCTGCAATATTAAAGGGATGTTGATTAAAATAGGATAGAGGAGGATGAGATCATGATGTTAGATGCATTTTTTGTAGCACTCGCTGTTTTTGTGGGAGTTGCAGGACATGAACTTTTTGGAATGGCAATGTTGAGCAGACCGATCGTAGTGGCACCGCTGGCAGGACTGCTTTTGGGAGATGTGCAGACAGGACTTATTGTAGGTGCATCATTGGAGTCGATTTTTATGGGAGTTGTAAACATCGGAATATCCAGTACAGCAGAACCGGCACTTGCAGCCGGACTTGCAACTGCTTTTGCAATTAATCTCGGAGGAAATGTCGGAACCATTATTCCAATCGTTTTCCCATTGGCAGTGCTTGGATTACAGTTAATGAACTTTATTTTCTCTTTTGTGATTGGTCCGTGCGCACCGAAATTTGAAGAACTTGCAAAAGAAGGAAAAGATAAAGAAATTACAATACTTCATTTTGGTTTATGGTTCGTACATTATGCGTTATATGCATTGATTCCGTTTTTTGCAGTATTGTTTGGTTCGGATGCTGTTCAGCGTATTCTGGAAATGATACCGGATGTAATTATGAACGGTCTGACGGTAGCGGGAAATATGCTTCCTGCAGTTGGTATGGCAATGCTTCTGCAGATGCTCTGGGATAATAAGATTGCAATCTATTTCCTGCTGGGATTTATTCTCGTAGCATATTTGGATCTTCCACTGATCGCAATTGCAGTATTGGGAACAATTATTGCGGTTGTGACAGCACAGCGTGATATGCAGTTAAAGAACAATCAGGCGGCACCGGTAGAAAAAACGAGTGAAGAGGAGGACTTTTTCGCATGAAATTAATGAATAATGTCAGTAAGGAAGAGAAAAAATTAATCAGAAAAATGTTCTGGAGATCCGGAGCAATGTATGCATCAGTAAATCCGGTTACCATGGGAGGAGGCGGTTTCTGCTATTCCATGATTCCGTTTATCAATCATTTTTATAAAGATAACGAAGAAAAAAGAAGAGAAGCATTGACACGTCATGTGAAATATTTCAGTACGACAATTCCGATGGCATCTTTTGTAATGGGAATTGCAGGCTCCATGGAAAAAGAGAACAGTGAAAAAACAGATTTTGATGCAGGATCCATTAACTCAATCAAGCTGAGTCTGATGGGACCGCTGGCCGGAATCGGCGATTCCTTATTCTGGGGCGTATGGCGTGTTGTTGCAGCCGGACTTGCAATCGGACTTGCCAATGCAGGAAATGTGCTTGCACCATTGATTTTCCTTCTTGCATTTAATATTCCGAACTACCTGTGCCGTTACTATGGAGCGTTTTTAGGATATTCTCTTGGCGCAAAATACATAGAAAAGATTTATTCTAACGGAATGATGGAGATTCTGACGAAGGCAGCGGGCATTGTCGGACTGATTATGGTCGGAGCGATGACGAGTAAAACGGTTCTGTTTACGACAATTCTTGATTTTACGATGAAAGGAAAATCCGTAATGGATGTACAGTCTTCTCTTGACAGTATTTTTATCGGAATTGTACCGCTTTTGCTTACATTTGGATGTTTTAAACTGTTAAAGAAGAAAGTAAATATCATTGTTTTGATCTTTGGAATTGTTGCATTGGGAATTATATTATCCGTTCTCGGAATCTGCTAAGGCAGGAGGAAAAGTTATGACAGGAAATCGTATCAGAGACAGTAAAAGAAATCCGTTTTTTCAGGTAAAAGTAAAAGACGGAAAATACAGCACGGAAAATCAGGTGAGTTATTATGGAAAAAAACTACCGGATGATACATTTTCCTTTGATGTTTCCAATCAGAAAGTACAGGCGAATCTGGATGAATTCGGAACGATAAGACATATTACATTTTTTCACGGAAATTATCTGATGGAAAGTAAGCCGGGGGTGTGGGTGGCAAAGGATTTTGTGCAGGAACATCAGTTGTCTGTTTCTGTAAAATGGAATGGACAGACAGAAAAATTATGTGAACATACAAAATATGTGGAGATGGATCTGGCAGAAAATCTGTTTCCACGCTGCAGGCATTATTTTCCGTGGGGAGAAGTCACGATTCTTGCCACAGCACCGATTACAGCAAAAGGAGAACGGCTGAGTTGTCTTCTTTATGAAGTAACGGTAAAAAATACAGGCAGAGAGGCGGCAGAGATGACGGTCTGTCTCCCTGCTTTGTATGAAAAGAAATATTCGGATACAAGAAATGTGTTGATGATAACAGCGGAGAGTGGAACGTATCAGGATGTTTCCTTTACACTGCAGCCAATGGAGCAGAAACGGGTTTCACTTCTGTTTGGAGATCCGAACCGGTATCAGGATATAGAAATGTTTTTAAGTAAAGATACGGATTTCTGGATGGAACAGACGTTACAGTATTTCCGGTCATTGACAGGAGAACTGAAGATGGAAGAAGATGCGATGGCAGGAATGCTTTTGCAGAGAGCATACCAGCAGGCGTTTGGTGCGTTTGCAATGTCAGGCGAGAATGAAATTCTGGGTTCCAACTGGGGAACGTATCCGGTCACACCACATGTATGGAATAAAGACATGTACTACTCCAGTCTGCCGTTTACACTGACAGAGCCGGAACTTTGTAAAAAATGTATTCTCTGGTTTGCAAAATATGGAATCAAATATAAAGGAACTAAATTCGAAGGCGGCGTCTTTCATTCATTGAGCAATTCGTTGTCTGTGATCATGCTTTCCGGTGCATATTATGAGTATTTCGGTGAGAAAGAATTTTTCCAACAGCATCCAAAGCTCTATAAGAAAATGAAAGCAATTCTTCAGACGGTTCTCGAAAGCCGTGAGGAAAATGAGCCTTATCTGTATCGTACAACGTGGATTTCCGATGCGTATGCACTGGGAAAGTATCATACAGGAACCAATCTCTGTATGTACCGCAGTTTTATGGCATTAGCAAGAATTGCGGAAGAAGTTTTCGGAGAGAAAAGTTATGCGGAAATGTTGAGAAGTGAAGCAGGAAAGACAAGAAAAGATATCGAACGGTATATGACTGCGAAGGGGCTCTTTGGAACACAGTATCTGGAAGGAATCAGTGGAATCGCAGAGGAAAAGAAGGAATGTGATTCTGCAGAAAAGTATCAGAAAGAGATGTTGGACCAGGGGCTTCAGTTTATAACAGATGTGAACCATGACGGAGAAATTTGTCTCAGAATGCATGATGGGGAAGAATCGGATACAACCCTGATGAAATACTACAAATATCAAAGTGAAGAGCAGGATACTTTGAAGCAGTATGGTCAGTTTACAGGAAGCAGAGAAAATCCTACTTACAGTGAACTGAGCAGAGGAATCAAGTGGGGAAATCAGTCCGGGGCAACATTTCCGGGATATATTTCGATTTTAAACGGTGCGGCAGAGAAAGAAAGCTGGTCAGGAGACGAAGGTAGATTTCGTGAGTTAGAAAGACTGACAGACCTGGATGGTTCCTGGTGGTGGTGGCCGTATAAGATCGGAGCGCAGACCGGTGATGTTGTGAGAATGAACAGCTGCGGAAAATGTGGATGGGGTGCAGGAATCTTTTTTATCCTTTTTATCACGGAATTTCTCGGAATCGAATACGATGCGCCGAAGGCGGTGTTCAGAATCCATCCTAAGCGGTTTATCGGCGGATTCTGCTGGAAAAATATGCGGATAGGAAATGCCCGATTTGATATTTCGGTTCGGTATGAGCATCATATGGCAGAGTTTTCTATGAAAAATAGAAGTACATTTCCGGTTTATGTAGAAATGAAAAAAAATCAGAAGAAATTAATTCCCCCAAACAACGAAGAGAAATGGAGTCAGGATTATGAATTTATTAAATAATATCACAACCTTTAAGGGCGAGCGGTCAAGAGCAGTATCTCCGGAAAATCCGACGGGAGAAAAGGGAAGAGCATGCATGGAAGACAGTGCACTCGGACCGCAGAGAAAAGGAAGAGGAAGTATCCGTCTTCCAATGGGAGAAGAGACGGTCATTGCAGATATAAAAGGACCGGGAATCATTCGTCATATCTGGATGACGATTCGTGAAAATACAGAAAAGGGAAGTTTTGTTATGCGTGATGTTGTACTCAGAATCTATTGGGACAACAGCAGCACTCCGGCGGTAGAAGCTCCACTGGGAGATTTCTTCTGCAACGGATTCGGTGAACGATGTGACATTGCGTCTCTGCCGATCGTAGTAAATCCAACGGGCGGTATGAACAGCTATTTTGAAATGCCGTTTCGTGAGAGAGCAAGAATTACCATTACAAATGAACATCCGAAAGACATTACTTCATTTTTCTATACAGTAAATTATGCGGAGACAGACAGTCTGCCGGAAAACACTCTGTATTTCCACGCATACTGGAAACGGGAAAGACAAACAGAACTGGCAAAAGATTACGTGATACTGGATAAGATTAAAGGAAAAGGCTATTATGTAGGAACATTTCTTGCGCTGACTGCACTGGAAAGATATTGGTGGGGAGAGGGTGAATTTAAGTTCTATCTGGATGGAGATGAAGAATTCCCGACAGTATCCTCCACAGGTTCTGAAGACTATTTCGGAGGTGCGTGGGCATTTCATCAGAAAGATGAGCTGGGAAGACCTTCCGTTAAGAACTATTCCACACTGTTTCTAGGTTATCCGTTTTATGAGACAAAGGACAAGACACGTGTACGGTTTGAAACAGGAAAATTAAATGCAGTACATGCATTTGGTGATGACAGTCTGCCGCGCCATGGTCTGTACCGCTGGCATATTCTGGATCCAATCGCATTTTCAGAAGATATCAAAGTAACTTTGCAGCAGATTGGAAATGATGATCTGTCATTGTTTGAACGTTCGGACGATGTGGCAACAGTGGCTTATTGGTATCAGGATTCTGCAGAAGGATTTGACCGGGCATTTCCGGACAGAAGAGCACGTCTGCCGAGGTAAGAATGCCGGGAGTTACTGCTCACAGGTTAACATGTGAACAGTAATCCCCGGGACAAAAAGCCATGAGATGGAAAAGAAAAGTGTTGTAGAGAAATTCAAAATTCATTATAATAGGGGTACGAAAAAGCAGAAAACCCGGGAGGTACTTTTTATGGAAGCAAAAGACAGGGTATATCAGGCACTGTGCAGGATGGCGAAGAGTGATTGTCAGATTACGGCGGCAGCACTTGCAGAAGAACTGAATTTAAGCCGACAGGTAGTCAGCCATTATCTGAACCGTCTTTTGGAAGAAGGCTGTGTGGAAAAGACACTTACCCGGCCGGTATGCTGGAATATCAGGAAACAACAGAGAGAGAACGTGCAGGGTTCTGTCAGTGAAGAAAGAAAAGAAATAGAAGAAGTGCTGCCGGAAGTACGCCGGGAAGATGTCTTTGATGCAATGATCGGTGCTGACGGCAGCCAGAAAAATGTAATTGAAAGATGCAAAGCGGCGGTGTCATATCCGCCGGACGGACTGCCGATATTGATTACAGGAGAAAGTGGAGTCGGAAAAAGCTTTCTGGCAAGACTGATCCATCAATATGCAATTTCCAGAGCCGTTATCAGGGAAAGTGCTCCGTTGGTAGTGCTGAATTGTGCAGATTATGCGAACAATCCAGAACTATTGTCGGCAGCACTTTTAGGGTACAAAAAGGGAAGCTTTACAGGAGCGGATACAGATAAAGAGGGGCTTTTGCAGGAAGCGGACGGCGGTTATCTCTTTCTGGACGAGGTTCACCGGTTGTCTTATGAAAACCAGGAAAAGCTTTTTGTTTTCATGGACACAGGAAGATATCGGCCACTTGGTGACAAAAACTGGAAAGCAGCGAAGGTAAGGTTTATTTTTGCGACGACGGAGGTACCTGAAAAAGTCCTTCTGGAAACATTTCGCCGGAGAATTACCGTGCAGATTTCAATCGGAAGTATTGCAGAAAGGCCGCTGATGGAACGGCTTCAGTTGATTTATCGGTTTTATCAGAAAGAAGCAGTAAAGATCAACAAGGATATATTGATTGAAAAGGATGCGATGCAGTATCTGTGTTTTTCAAAGTTACCCGGAAATATCGGAAAACTGGAAAATCTTGTGCAGGTAAGCTGTGCGGAAGCATATTTTCGGCAGCAGGAGAAGGAACTGTTGAAAATCTCTTCAAGAGAGCTGCAGAATGAGTCACCGGACAAGGACGATTCCTTGGAAGAAATTGTCTGCCCGATGAAAGTTTTGTGCAGTCAGGAATGTGAATCTGCGTATGAAGCATGTGTCACGGAGCATACCGTGAATGTTTCAACACTTTGGGAAGAGGTAGTGAAGGCATCCTGGGATGAGATCGATATGTTATATCTGCGGTATAAACATCAGATGAAGACTTGGGAAAAATACGTCACAGTGAGTTCTTTGGTGTTTGAAAATACGGCAAAGAAGATGTTTGAAAGCAGCTGCAGATTGGTGCTGAAACGCTATGGAATCCGTGTGACAGACCAATGTCTGAAGGAACTGTACCTGAGTTATAAGATGTTTTCGCAAATGGAATTGGATGCAGAGATGGAGTGGAAATTGTCTGTTTATTTTGAACAGGCTCTTTCAAGGGCACATTATATTGCAAAACGCCTTTTTGAGAAAGTGGCATCGTTGGAACAAGGCTGTGGAAAGCATGTTCTGTTTTTGTTTACACTTGCTTTGCATGAATATGTTGCAGAGTGTGTTGAACTGGCAGGTCTGATTGCTGCGCACGGAGATACCACGGCAAGCAGTATTGCAAAAGTGGTGAACCAGGCATGTGAAACCTTTGTGTTTGAAGCAATTGATATGCCGATGGATTCTTCTTTTGATGCGACGATCGAGAAAGTAAAGAGTTATCTGGAAGATATCCCGGGGGGAAGAGGACTGATTCTGCTGGTAGATACAGGTTCTCTCAGCAGAATGTATACATTGATCAAAAACAGTCTGTCAGGGGATCTGATGATTATCAATAATGTTTCCACGGCAATTGCACTCGATATCGGAATTAAAATGCTGGGACATAGTTCCTTTACGGAAATTACACAGAGTACAAAGAAACTCTGTAGTTTTGATGTACAGTTTTTTGAAGGCCTTTCACAAGGAAAAAATATTGTCATATCCTGTATGTCCGGAGTGGGAATTGCGGAGAAGATTCAGGAAATGATGAAAAGCGTGTTCGGAGACTGTGGGCTTGATTTTATTACGATGGATTATAAGGAACTGATTCGGGCTTTGGATGAAAATGATGAAAAATCCTTTGAGCAGACACTGTTGATTTTGACGACTTCTTCACTTTCAGAAGGAGTAAAAACTCCATGGCTGAGTATGTATGACGTGTTGGATGGAAGTGGAGAACAGGTGCTGTGGGATTCTTTAAAGACAGTGATCAATCCGGAGCGGTTTGAAGTGCTCAAAAGAGAATTTGTAAAGTTTTTCTCAATGGAAGGTATTGTAAGCCGTCTGCAGTTTTTGAACCCTGCGGTTGTAGTTCAGGAAGTAGAATTGATTTTGATGCGGTATGAACAGTATTATACATTGGAAATGTCGGGGTATGTGAGACTAAATTTGTATATGCACATTGCATTTATGTTTGAACGTCTGATGATCGCACAGGATGATTATGAGGAAGAACAACGGGAATTATCTGAGCAAGAGCAGGAGTTCTATCGGATTTCACGGATTGTATTTTCAGAAGCAGAAAAAAAATACAGAATCAGACTGGATGAATATGAATTGTCGATGCTATACGAATTGTTTAAAAGCCTGATTAAGTAGCAAAGAGGAAATTCGATGGGACTGGAACTGAAGGTTGAGCAGAAACAAAGGGTATATCAGAAGCAGATTGAGCAGGCACGCATCCTGCAAATGAATGCACAGGAACTCGCTGTGTGTATTCAGGAGGCAGCATTGGAGAATCCGTTGATTGAACTGGAAGAAATGATGGATGTGCCGATAGAAGAACTGGTGAAGAAGGATGTGCGAGAAACTGATGAAACAGAAGCAGAGGTATCGGAGGATACCGACTGGAGATATACCGGCGGGCATCAGTCGCCAGAAGACTGGTGGACTCCACAGGGAGGAAAATCGGAAAGTCTTGTTGATATGATACATCAACAGCTGCTGACGATGTCAATTGGGGAAAAAGAAAAGGAAATTGTGGAAAAGTTGGCGGGAGCGTTGGACAGCAGAGGATATCTGGAGATTCCGGTGAAAAAACTGGCAAAATATATACCATGTTCGGTGCAGGAACTTCGGAGTGCATTAGAGATACTTAAATCATTGGAACCGGCAGGAATCGGTGCGACAGATTTGAAGGAATGTCTGATTCTGCAGTTGAGACGGCAGAAAGACTCCCGGCTTGCGGTTACATTGGTCAAAAATTATCTGGAAGACTTGCCGAAACATAGAATTTCAGCAATTGCAAAGGAACTGGGAGAGAACGAGGATGCGGTAAAAGATGCATTTGCCAGAATCAGGACCTTGAACCCAAAACCGGGAAGTATTTTCGGGGAAGGAACAACGGTGCTCTATGTGATACCAGATATTATTGTGTCGGAAGAACATGGAGAATACACAGCGGCATTGAACGAGGCTGTGTACCGGAAACTGCGGCTGAATGAATCCTATGTGAAGCTGAAGGATTCTGAGGAATCAGAGGTAAGAGAATATATTATTCAAAAACAGGCGCAGGCAGGGTGGCTGAAAACATGTATTGAACAGAGAAGTCATACACTGCAGAGAATCGCAGATATATTGATAGATTTCCAAAGGACATTTTTAGAGACGGGAAAGGATATGAAACCGCTCAGACAGAAGGACGTTGCACAGATCATGGAAGTGCATGAATCGACGGTCAGCAGGGCTGTAAAAGGAAAATATCTACAGTGTGGCAGAGGTGTATACGCACTGTCGGATTTTATGCCGAAAGGAATGGAAGAAGTCAGCAGTGATTCTGTAAAGCAGATGCTGAAGAAAATCATTCAAAATGAAGATAAGAAAAAACCACTGAGTGATCAGAAACTGGTAAAGAAACTGGAAGAAGAGGGTGTACAAATATCAAGAAGAACAGTGGCAAAATACAGGATGCAGATGGAAATTCCAGATGCATCCGGCAGAAAAGCAGAGTGAGCTGCGAATCAGAGCTGTTGGCTGAACTGATACCATTTTTTAGGAGTTGTGACATTAGGGTATGACTTCTTAAAAAATATTAATAGCAATTCAATGGTTAAATTGTATAGAAATAAAAACAATTTTAATGTTTGTAAAAAAAATATTGTGAAAATGTTAACAATAATTACGTCTGTGGATTGTTTTTTATGCAAAACATAAGATTGTCATTTATAAATTAATACGCTATAATATAGAAGAATTCTAAATAAATAATTCCTGATGATTTTCACGGGTGTCAGGATCTTTAAGAATTGGAGGAAAGAAATATGTTAGTATCAGCTACAGAAATGCTTCAGAAAGCAAAAGCAGGCCACTATGCAGTAGGACAGTTCAACATCAACAATCTTGAGTGGACAAAGGCTATTCTTACAACAGCACAGGAACTCAACTCACCAGTTATCCTTGGTGTATCTGAGGGTGCAGGAAAGTACATGACAGGATATAAGACTGTTGTAGGTATGGTAAACGGAATGATGGAAGAACTCGGAATCACAGTTCCGGTTGCTCTTCATCTTGACCACGGCAGCTACGAAGGATGCCTGAAATGTGTAGAAGCAGGATTCTCATCAATCATGTTTGACGGATCTCATTATCCAATCGACGAGAACGTTGAGAAGACAAAAGAACTCGTTAAGATCGCTCACGAGCACGGAATGTCAATCGAAGCAGAAGTTGGATCCATCGGTGGAGAAGAAGATGGAGTTATCGGAAGAGGTGAGTGCGCTGATCCGGAAGAGTGTAAGAGAGTAGCTGATCTGGGAATCGATTTCCTGGCAGCAGGTATCGGTAACATTCATGGTAAATATCCGGCAAACTGGGAAGGATTAAGTTTTGAGACTCTGGATGCTATTCAGCAGCGTACAGGAGCAATGCCACTCGTACTTCACGGTGGTACAGGTATCCCGGAAGATATGATCAAGAAAGCAATCTCTCTTGGAGTTGCTAAGATCAACGTTAATACAGAGTGTCAGCTTTCTTTCGCAGATGCTACACGTAAGTACATCGAAGCAGGAAAAGATCTTGAGGGTAAAGGATTTGACCCACGTAAACTTCTCAAACCAGGTGCAGACGCAATCATGGAAACAGTAAAAGAGAAGATGGAGTTATTCGGATCTGTCGGAAAAGCCTGAGAAGAACTTTTTTAAAAAAGCACTTGCGTTTTAAAGCAAGTTGAGGTATACTGACTCACGTAGACAGAACAAGGGCGTTCCAATTATAATTGGAGTGCCCTTTTTTTATCGCTTGGGAAATGATCCGCATGATTGAATCAGATTGGATGGAATAAAATCAGATCTGATCTGACTGGATCAGACGGATGATTTCCTGAGAGGTGATCTATCAAAAGGGTTCCCGTAGTGAAATCGAGTTATTGCTCATTGCAGTGGGCGGTAATCGGAGGATTAAGAGAAAAGGAAGGTATAGGATATGAGCACAGAATTATTCAATGTAGCTGACATCTTTGGAGAGAACGTATTTAACGATACTGTTATGCAGGAGCGTCTGCCAAAGAAAGTTTACAAGAATCTGAGAAAGACAATTGAAGAAGGAAAAGACCTGGATCTCGAGACAGCAGATGTTATTGCTCACGAGATGAAAGAATGGGCAATTGAAAAAGGAGCGACTCACTATACACATTGGTTCCTGCCACTTACAGGAGTTACAGCAGAGAAGCATGATTCCTTTATCTCAGCTCCGCTTCCAAGTGGAAAAGTTCTGATGACTTTCTCAGGAAAGGAATTGATCAAAGGTGAGCCGGATGCATCTTCATTCCCGTCAGGAGGACTGAGAGCAACATTCGAGGCAAGAGGATATACAGCATGGGATTGTACATCACCGGCATTCGTAAGACAGGATGCAGGCGGAGCTACACTTTGTATCCCAACAGCATTCTGCTCCTATACAGGAGAGGCACTGGATCAGAAGACACCGTTGCTTCGTTCTATGGAAGCTATCAATAAAGAAGCATTAAGACTTCTTCGTTTATTTGGAAATACAACATCTAAGAAGGTTACTCCATCTGTTGGAGCAGAGCAGGAGTACTTCCTTGTAGATGCAGAGAAGTTTGAAGAAAGAAAAGACCTGATCTACACAGGACGTACACTTTTTGGAGCAATGCCTCCGAAAGGACAGGAGCTTGACGATCATTACTTCGGAACAATCCGTCAGAGAATCGCATCTTTCATGAGAGATGTAAATATCCAGCTTTGGAAGGTGGGTGTTCCATCAAAGACACAGCATAACGAGGTTGCACCGGCACAGCATGAGCTGGCTCCGATTTATACAGAAGCTAATATCGCTGTAGATCAGAATCAGCTGACAATGCAGACATTGAAGAGAGTAGCTTGTCAGCATGGGCTGAAATGTCTGCTTCACGAGAAACCATTCGCAGGAGTTAACGGATCCGGTAAGCACAACAACTGGTCTATTACTACAGATGATGGAATCAATCTTCTCGAACCAGGTAAGACACCTCATGAGAATACACAGTTCCTTCTTGTACTTGCCTGCATTATGAAAGCGGTTAATGTACATGCAGATCTGCTCAGAGAATCTGCAGCTGATCCGGGAAATGATCACAGACTTGGAGCAAATGAGGCACCTCCGGCAATTATCTCTATCTTCCTTGGAGAGCAGCTTGAGGATGTTGTTGAGCAGCTGATCAGCACAGGAGAAGCTACACACAGTTTAAAAGGTGGAAAGCTGGAAACAGGTGTAAGTACACTTCCTGACCTGTTCAAAGATGCAACAGACAGAAACAGAACATCACCGTTTGCATTTACAGGAAATAAGTTCGAGTTCCGTATGGTTGGATCAAGAGATTCTATCGCAAACCCGAATATCGTACTGAACACAATCGTTGCGGAAGCATTTGCAGATGCATGTGATATTCTTGAGAAAGCAGATGACTTTGATCTTGCAGTACATGATCTGATCAAAGAATACCTGACAGAGAACCAGAGAATCATCTTCAACGGAAACGGATACTCTGACGCGTGGGTTGCAGAGGCTGAGAGAAGAGGACTTCCGAACATTAAGTCTATGGTTGAAGCAATTCCGGCAATCACAACAGACAAGGCTGTAGAATTGTTTGAGAGATTCAGCGTATTTACAAAAGCAGAGCTTGAGTCCCGTGCAGAGATTCAGTATGAGGCATATGCTAAGGCAATCAATATTGAAGCCCGTACTATGATCGATATGGCAAGCAAACAGTTCCTGCCGGCATTTATCAAGTATACAAAGACACTGGCAGATACAATTAATGCTGTGAAGGCAGCAGGTGTTGATGCGACAGTTCAGACAGAGGCACTTAAGGAAGTAAGTGCTCTGATGGCTGAGACAAAGGTAGCGCTTGATAGGCTTGTAAAAGTGACAGGTGAGGCAGCAGCAAAAGAAGAAGGCGAAGTACAGGCTACATACTATCATACAGAGGTTGTTCCGGCTATGGATGCACTCCGCACACCGGTTGACAAACTTGAGATGATCGTGGATAAAGAAGCCTGGCCAATGCCATCTTACGGAGATCTGATTTTCGAGGTATAAAATACATTACAGAAAAGTAATTTGAAGTAAATGATTGGAAGTCATTATTCGGATAAAGAGTCTGGATAATGGCTTCTTTTTGCTCCGAAAATCGGGAAAGCTGCATGACTATTTCATGCAAGAAAGCAAAAATTATTGTATAATGAGAAGTGGTTCGTGCAGCTTGAGCGTATTCTGCACGAATGAGAAAAAGAAAGAGTGGAATAAAAATGCAGTCAGAAGCAGAACTTAGAAGTTTATTATCAAGAATAGATCACCGGGGATATCCGGATTATAAAGATACAAAAGGACAGTACCGATTTCCGGGATATGTTTTATCGATCGATCACGTACAGGGAGATCCGTTTGCGTCACCGTCAAAGGTAAGTGTACTGGTGAGTGGAAAGACAGCAGGATTCCCACAGGAATTATATTGTGGAAAATGTCAGAGAATCGCACTTCAGGATGAATTGCTGCGCCAGTTTGGAAGAAGGGCAGAGAGGTTTGCATTCAAGGCGAAAGGTTCAGGTAAGAGCGGACTGATCTCTGTCAGCAGATGCGGACAGGAAGTTTTGGAGAGAACAGCGTGTCAGATCCAGCCGGAGAACGGAAACATCCTTCTGAGAATGGAAATCGGATTTCCGGCAAATGGACGAACGATCAATGCAAGAGAATTAGAGAAGATTTTATTTGATTTTGTTCCGGAGTGTGTAAAGGCATCCTTGTTTTATAAGAATCTGGATGCAAAAAGATTGAGAAGAATCGTAGATCTGGCAGAAGATCAGGAGTATATCCGTAAAGAACTTCCGAAACGTGGTTTGTGTGTTTTCGTGGCAAACGGAAGTGTACTGCCAAGGGAATCCGGAATTTCATCCAGGCCGATGCGTGACGGAATTGCCTTCCAGTCTCCGACGGAGCAGGAAGTGACACTGGAACTTCCACATAAAGGAAAGATTACCGGTATGGGAATCCGTAAGGGGATTACTTTGATCGTCGGTGGAGGTTATCACGGAAAGTCAACACTTTTGAAAGCTCTGGAGCTTGGAGTGTACAATCACATCGCAGGGGATGGAAGAGAGTATGTGATCACAGATGCGACAGCAGTGAAATTGCGCGCGGAGGATGGAAGAAGTATCCAGAAGACAGATATTTCCATGTTCATCAACGATCTTCCGAACGGAAAAGATACGACATCATTCTGTACAGAAGATGCAAGTGGAAGTACTTCACAGGCGGCAAATGTGATCGAAGGAATTGAGGCCGGAACATCCCTGTTCTTGATTGATGAAGATACGAGTGCAACGAACTTCATGATCCGTGATGAGCTGATGCAGCGTGTGATCCACAGAGAGATGGAGCCGATCACGCCATTTATTGAAAGAATCAGAGAATTGTATGAAAATTATGGAATCTCGACAGTGATCGTTGCAGGAAGTTCGGGAGCTTATTTCCATATCGCAGACAGTATTATCCAGATGGATCGTTATGTTCCGAAAGATATTACAGTACTGGCGAAAAAAGAAGCAGAGAACTTCCCGCAGATCAGCGTGCCGGAGCAGCTAGCAAAAAAGCCGGCTTATGACAGAGTGCCGCGACCGGATCAGGCATTTCACGGAAATGACAGGATCAAGATGAAGACGATGGGAAAAGAATCTGTGATGATCAACAGGGATACGATCGATCTGAGGTATTTGGAACAGATCACGGATAGCGAACAGGTGGCAGCACTTGGATACTGTGTACGATATGCACAGAAACATTTGATTGACGGAAAGAAGAATCTGATCCAGATTGTAGATGAGCTGGAAGAAGTGATGCAGAATAAATCGCTGGCGGAATTATGCGAGAGTACATCCAGTGTATCCTGTATGGCAGTGCCGAGAAGACAGGAAATATTTGCATGTTTTGACAGATATAGAGCACTTAGGTTAGTATGATATAGGAGTTGATAATATGAAATTAGAGAATGGAAGACCAGAAAACACAGAAGGAAGATTAGAAAAGGAAATCAGGGTATATGATTTCCTCGACAAGCTTGGTGTGGAATACCAGAGAGTAGACCATGAGGCGGCAATGACGATGGAAGCCTGTGAAGAGATCGATAGAACACTTGGAGATGGAACCGCAATCTGCAAGAACCTGTTCCTTTGCAATCGACAGGAAACAGACTTTTATCTGCTTCTGATGCCGGGTGACAAGCCATTCAAGACAAAGAATCTGTCGGCACAGATCGGTTCTGCCAGACTTTCCTTTGCAAAGCCGGAGTATATGGAGAAGTATCTGGATATTACACCGGGATCTGTCAGCGTTATGGGACTTATGAATGATACAGAGGGGAAAGTGCAGCTTCTGATCGATGAGGATATAATGAAAGATCCGTATTTTGGCTGTCATCCGTGCATCAACACATCCAGCTTGAAGATTCGTACATCTGATTTGATCGCAAAGATCATTCCGGCGCTGAAGCATGCACCGAAGATGGTGAAACTTCCGGGAGCGGAGAAGCAACAGTAACTATTAATCGACACTAGGTCCATTTCCTGTTGGTTGTATATTTTTCGTGAATTTGCTATAATCTATATGTTGATATGATACAAGGATCAAAAGCTCATGCGTTTCTTGCTTGCATGAAAAAGCATGACTTATTGACCCGAAAAACACCGAAAAGTAGCCATTTTTTGTAGAAAAAATGAGCGGATTTGAGGTGTTTTAGGATTGCGAGAGCATGAAATGCGAAGCAATCCGTGTATCATAGGGGTCAAAATACCTTTTGACCCCAACATCTTGATATATGAAGAGCAGGTATCATTTTCAGGATTAATGCGGAGAAGATAAAAGGAGAACTATAGTGTCTGAAGAAAATAAAGTGATAGATAAAGTGAATACATCAGAAATAGTCGAGCAGCCGGTGGATGCGGAGGAGATTCCGCCAGTGAAGACAGAGGCGATACCACCGGTGAATACGGAACCAACACATCCTTTACAGCCACCGGTAGAACCGGCGCAGAAGCTGGAAGATTATTACAAAGAGACTGTGGAGGATCGTGCAGCTGAGGAAGAGTACGAGCAGGCGGTTAAAGATCCGCAGAACCGGAAGGAAAAGATCGATCAGATCAAGAGTATTTTCCACCGCAGTGGGGAGAAGAAATTTTCCAGAGAAGAAGTGATTCTTTCTAAGATTCGACCGGAGGATATGCTGGAATATCTGACGTTGGAACAGCGCAGACTGGAATGCTTACAGAAAGCAAGACAGAGCCGGAATGAGAAGCTTCTCAAGGTGCTTCAGCTTGCGGCGATACTTGCAGCAATTGTAGCGGTTGTCGCTTTACTGAAGGATAATCCGGTCGTTCTTGTGAACATTCTGTATATGCTTGGTATTGTAGCAGCAATCTGGATCTGGAAGAATCCGGGAAAGAAGTAAATTTACTGTAATGAGGTGATGATATGAAGTTTTTTCATTTATCAGACCTGCATATAGGAAAGCAATTACATCACTATAACCTCCGGGAGGATCAGGAACATATCCTTGCGGAGGTTCTTTCATATGCAGAGTCTATACATCCGGATGCAATTGTTATCGCTGGAGATATCTATGATAAATCCGTGCCATCAGCAGAAGCCGTCAGCTTGTTTGATGAATTTCTGACAGCTTTGGCTAAGATTGAACCGGTGATTCCGGTGCTTATTATATCGGGAAATCATGATTCGGCACAGCGGCTTGATTATGCCAGCCGTTTGCTTGGAAGTCATCAGATTTATATTGCGGGGCAGGCACCGGAGGAAGAAGCAGATCGTCTGAAAAAGATTACTTTGACGGATGAGTTTGGTGAAGTGGATTTTTGGCTGCTTCCGTTTTTGAAGCCGGGATATGTGCGTAAAATCTTTGGCGGAGATGTGCCGGAGAGTTATACGGCAGCTGTACAAGGACTTCTGGAGAGGGAGAAGATTGATTTTTCCAGAAGAAATGTACTGGTCTCCCATCAGTTTTATACAGGGAAAGGGGAGACTCCAACAACGTGTGAATCAGAAGTATTATCTGTCGGAGGCATTGATAATGTAGATATTTCCGTAGTACAGGAGTTTGACTATGTGGCTCTTGGACATTTACATGGAGCACAGAGAGTCGGACAGGAGAAGATCCGTTACTGCGGAACATTGTTGAAATATTCAGTCAGTGAAGCAAATCAGAAGAAGACACTTCATGTAGTCGAATTGAAAGAAAAGGGGAGCGAGCCGGAGATTCAGAAGCTGCCGTTACATCCGCTTCGTGATGTACGGAAACTGCGTGGAACTCTGGAAGAGATCCTTGAAGCGGAGGACGGAACCGGGAGCGAAGATTATGTCAGTGTAACGCTGACAGATGAGGTTGATCCGTACAAACCGAAGGAACAGCTGGAGAGAAAGTTCCATCATATCCTCGAAGTGCGGATGGATAATGAAAGGACGAGACAGAAGCTGGAATTTTCTGAAGAACAGATACGGATCGGTACTCCGTTTGAAACATTTTGTGATTTTTACAAAGAGATGCAGGGGCAGGAAATGTCTGAGCAGGAACAAAAGATCTTAAGAGAGATTCTAAGTGAAGTGAAAGGGGAAGACGTATGAGACCGGTGAGATTGACGATGTCCGCATTCGGATCTTATGCGGGCGTCCAGGAGATAGATTTTACAAAGATTCACAGCGGATTATTTCTGATCACCGGAGATACAGGTGCAGGAAAAACAACTATCTTTGATGCAATCATGTATGCACTGTATGACCGGACGAGTGGCGGACGCAGAGATGGAAATATGATGCGCAGCCAGTATGCATCAGAAGACACAGACACTTATGTTGAATATGTATTTTCTTATCGGGGACAGGAATATACCGTGTGCCGTAATCCGGAATATCTCCGGGTAGGGAAGAGAAGAAAAGCAGATGGAAGCCTCCGGTATGTGAAAGAGACAGCGAAGGTGAGTCTCCTTCTTCCGGATGGAAGGGAATATCAGGGGAAGAAGCGAGAGACAGACCAGAAGATTCAGGAAATCATTGGTCTTGATGCGGGGCAGTTTACGCAGATTGCCATGATCGCACAGGGAGATTTCTTAAAGCTTCTTCATGCAGAATCGAAAGAACGTAAAAAGATCTTCTCGCAGATTTTCCAGACACAGATCTACTGGCGGATTCAGGAAGCACTGAAAGAAAAAGGAAAAGATCTGTATATTGCGCTGAAGGAAAGTGAATCAGACATCCGGCGTGAGATGGAGCGTGTGGAACCAGAGAATACAGAGCAGCAGGATCTGGCAGACCAGTGGAAAGAACTCTGTGAGTTATCCATGCCGGAAAGGGAAAAGGTTCTGGAGGCTGTGAAAAACTTTCTCGAATATGAAGAAAGTTGTGGAAAAGTCTTAAAGAAAGAATCAGAGGAACTTAAGAAACAGTCAGAAACACTTCGAATGCTGATTCAGAAGAAAGCAGAGAAAAATAAGATATTTGACCGTTTGGAAATGGAAGAGAAGCAGCTGAGTATTCTTAATGCAAAACAGGAAGAGATGGAAACCTGTCGGGTTCAGGCAGTGCTTGGACACCGGGCAGAGCAGGCGAGACATCTGGAAGTGCAGGCTCTTCGAACAGCGAAATCCGTGCGGCAGATACAGGGAGAAATCGAGCAGATTACTGTATGGCAGAAGGAACAGGAAAAGGAACTTTCTGAGGTTAAAGAAAAAGCGGAAGAATTGGAAGAAGTTTTTGCAAAGGAAGAACCGGAAATGCTGAAAAAAATTTCACAGTTATCGGATCTCCTTCCACATTACGCAAATGTGCGTAAGTATTCGAAAGAATATGAAAATCAGACAGGGGCAATGCAGCGTTGTATACAGAATTGTCAGGAAGCATCAGCTCAGTATGAGGAAGCATATGCGAAATTCTTTCAGGAGCAGGCGGGAATCCTGGCAAAGGAATTACAGGAAGGCACGCCGTGTCCGGTCTGCGGATCAGTAGAACATCCGCATCCGGCAAAGATTTCCGGAGAAGCACCGGATAAAGAGACGGTAGAGAAACTGAAGCAAAGACGTGATCTGCTGGAACAAAAAAGAATACAGCAGCAGGAAAAGTTTCAGATATGTAAAGCACAGCTTGAATCAGAACAACGTATTCTCGGAGATAATCCTGTGAAAGAAGAGCAGGTGAAAGAAGAGCTTCAGAAGATGCAGGTTGAACTGGATCGGAAGAAGAATGAAACAAAGCAGGCACAGGAACAGTGCCGTAAGATGACGGAGGAAAGCAGACGTCAGGCAGGAAAACTGGAGGGACTTCGAAGTCAGAAAACAGAACTTGAGAAGCGTTTTGTAAAAGAGCAGGAAGAGTTCCGAGAGGAGATCAGCCGACAGGAATTTACTTCACAGGAAGAATTCCGTGAGGCGAAACAGTGGATCGAAGGGTGGCGGGAGAAAGACAAAGAAGTGAAAGAACATGACCGCCAGCTGTTAGAGAAAAAGGCAAAGATCGAGACGCTGAAGGAACAGACTGCAGGCGAAAAGCGGGAAGATCCGCAGCAGGAGATGGAAAAGCGAAAGGAAGTAGAACATCTGTTGAAAGAAAAACAGGATCATCAGATGCAGCTTCACAGCAGATGGACAGGTAACCAGAATGCGTACAAGAATCTGAAACAATATTTTTCTTCGCAGGAAGCTCTGCGAAAAGAATATGAGGTACTTTCCAACCTGAGCAAGACTGCAAATGGCAATTTGAGCGGCAGTGTGAAACTTGATTTTGAGACGTATGTACAGCGGACTTATTTCCGGCAGATCATTCAGGCGGCAAACCGCAGGCTGGCGCGGATGACATCGAATGAATTTATTTTACAGTGCAGGGAGATTCAGGATTTGAGTAGTCAGGGACAGGCCGGACTTGATCTGGATGTCTATGATCTGGTGACAGATTCTGTCAGAGATGTGAAGTCTCTCTCAGGAGGAGAATCCTTCATGGCAGCCTTATCAATGGCATTGGGACTTGCAGATATTATCCAGAATACGGCGGGAGCTGTAAGTCTGGAGACGATGTTTGTAGATGAAGGATTCGGATCTCTGGATGATGCATCAAGAGACCGTGCAATTCAGATTCTCAAAGAACTTGCAGGAGAGAAAGGACTGGTTGGAATCATTTCCCATGTAAATGAATTGAAAGAGCAGATTGACTGGAAATTAAATATTACAAAGACAGAGCATGGAAGTCAGGCAAAATGGGAAATCTAAAAGCATAAGGCAATAATAGGGACAGCTACGAAGAAGGACAGAATACAGGCAGGTGCGGAAAATGAAACAAAATGGAATGAGAGAAAGAAAAGGAAGGATTTCAAGATACGGAAGAAAGATGTTGGCAGTTCTGCTCAGCGCAGGGATGCTGCTGACAGAGACTCTTCCGGTATTCGGAACAGAAAATACGGAGGAAACGGCACGCCCACATCAGCTTTATTGCACAGTACTTGGAGACAGTATTGCGAAAGGTTACACTTGCGATAAATCCTGGATGGAGAATTATGGAAGTCTGGCAGCAAAGGAAATAGCATATAGCGAAGGGTGCAGATATATTTATCACAATTATGCAAGAACAGGTCTTGATACAGCAGGATTGAACGAAAAGTATTTGTCAAAGCAGGATGTGCAGACGAATCTTGCAAAAGCAGATGTTATTTTTATAACAATTGGTTCGAATGACCTGCTCAACGAATGTAAGCGTGTGGTTCAGGAAATCCTGAAGACAGATACAAAATTTAAAAGTGCGGATGAGGCACTTGCATCTTTGAAAGAGTCTGTAAAGAAGAATCCGCTGCTTGTGCTGAGTGCGATCAACGCGTTGAACAACTGGGATTATAATTCCTTTGAAAAAGAATGGATCCAGATGATGAAGACAGTAAATTCATTGAAAAAGGACGATGCAAAAGTGATCGTGACTACAATTTATAATCCGGCAGGAAATATGAAGCTTCCATCTACGCTGAATAAAATTGTAGAAGACATTATTGAAAATATGAACGCGATCATTGAAAAACGTGCGGGAAAATACGATTATGAAGTTGCGGATGTGTATCAGTCATCTGTGACATCTCATCTGCAGAAAGACGGAGTACATCCGGATTCTCAGGGGCAGCAGATCATTGCAGATCTGGTTTGTAAGGAATACGAAAAGTAAAAAAGAAGCATTCTTTGTGTTGGTTCTTATATGGAACAATGCAGAGAGTGCTTTGTTCTTTTTGTAAGAAATAGAACTGTCACATTTATAACACAAAACATTCACAGAATCCTGATACTTTTGAAAGGTCAAAAATCTCGGTTTGTCTGCATAGATATAGACTGGAAGAAATATAGGGAGGTAAGACTTTGATAGAAGTAAAGAATCTTGTGAAGAAGTATGGAAATCATACAGCAGTAGATCATTTGAACTTCACAATAGAGGAAGGGCATGTCTACGGCTTTCTTGGACCGAATGGGGCGGGAAAATCAACAACGATGAATATTATGACAGGATACCTCGGTGCTACCGAAGGAGAAGTACTGATTAATGGACATGATATTCTGAAAGAACCTGAGGAGGCGAAAAAGCAGATTGGTTATCTGCCGGAATTGCCACCGTTATATATGGAGATGACAGTCCGTGAATATCTGGAATTTGTAGCGGAGTTGAAAGGAATCGCTAAGAATAAAAGAGAAGAGTCTATCAATGAAGTAGAGAAGATGGTGAAGATCTGGGAAGTGGAAAACCGTCTGATCAGGAATCTGTCGAAAGGATACCGTCAGAGAGTCGGACTGGCACAGGCAGTGCTTGGATTCCCAAAGATTATCATTCTTGATGAACCAAGTGTCGGACTTGATCCGAAACAGATTATAGAGATCCGTGAACTGATCCGACAGCTTGCGAAGAAACATACGGTGATCCTGAGTTCTCATATTCTGGCGGAAGTCCGTGAAGTCTGCGATTATATTTTGATCATTTCCAAAGGAAAACTGGTCGCAAGTGACACGCCGGAGAACCTGGAACGGAATCTGGGAGATTCTGATCTGATTGAGATCGAGACGAAAGCAAGCCCGGACGAAGTTCGAAGAATTCTTGAGACAGTAGATGGAATTCGAAGCATTTCTACAAAGCATCTGGAAAATGGAATCACATGGGCTCAGATTCAGGAGAAGAAAAATACAGATGTACGTGAGAAAGTATTTCAGGCATTTGCACAGAATCATCAGCCACTGCTGAAACTGAATCCGCTGCAGGTAAGTCTTGAAGATGTCTTTATGGAACTGACGCAGAGCGACAGGGCAGCAGAAGAATATGCAGAAAAGGCGAAGAAGAAGGAAACGGAGGACATGAAAGATGCTGGCGATTTATAAAAGAGAAGTACGCTCCTATTTTCAGTCTATGGTGGGATGCGTGTTTGTTGCATTTCTTATTGCATTTACAGGGATCTACTTTATGGCATATAACCTGACAGCCGGATATCCATACTTTTCCTATACGCTTTCAGGTACACTGATCGTATTTATCGTAGGGATTCCGCTGATCACGATGCGCAGTTTTTCAGAAGAGCGTAAAAATAAGACGGATCAGCTGCTTCTGACAGCTCCGGTCAGTCTGTGGAAGGTTGTGCTTGGAAAATATCTTGCAATGGTAACGGTAATTGGAATCCCGAATGTGATCTTCTGTGCGTTCCCATTAATCATTAAGGCACAGGGAACTGCATATCTGAAAGTAGATTACATATCCATCGGGGTATTCTTCCTGTTGGGTTGTGTATATGCGGCAATCGGCATGTTCCTGTCTGCTCTGACGGAAAGTCAGATGATCGCATTTATCAGTACATTTGGTATTCTGCTTATCTTGTATCTTTGGAATGGAATTCTTTCCATGCTTCCAAGCAGTGCAGTCAGCGGATTGGTCGGTGTGCTTATTATTCTGACTCTGATTGTTGTTTATATTTATCAGATGACAGGAAATATAGTGATTGCCGGTGTGATCGAAGCAGTTGGTGTGATCGCCGGTGTGGTCGTGTACTTTGTGAAATCAAGTCTTTATGAAAATCTGCTGACAAAGATGCTTGGAAGACTGGCACTTGCAGATGTATTTACGGATATCACTTCGAACAGTATTGTAGATATAACAGGAATCGCGCTGTATCTTTCACTGATCGTAGTCTTTGTGTTCCTGACAGTACAGGCAATCCAGAAGAGACGTTGGAATTAGGAGGGCATGAAAGTGGATAGAAGAAAGAAAACAACAGGAAAGATCAAAGGGATGTTCCACACCTCCGGTACAAAGCACGGATCTTACAGTGTGGGGCTGACAGTACTTGTAATCGCGATTGTTATTGTGTTCAATCTGGTGATCGGACAGATTCCGGAAGCTTATCGCAATCTGGATATGAGCAGTACAAAGATTTATGAAATTTCAGATACAACAAAGGATCTGCTGAGCGGATTGAATGATAAAGTCGATATGAAAGTTCTTGCGGTAAAGAAAGACACGGATGACAGGATTAAGACATTTATCAGTAAATATGCAGCACTTTCAGATAAGATCAATGTTGAGTGGATCGATCCGGTTCTGCATCCGTCAGCATTGACAGAGTATAATGCATCCGAAAATACAATTGTTGTATCTTGTGAAGCAACAGGAAAGACAACAACTATTTCTTTTGACAAGATTCTTGTTATGGATACGTCTTCCTATTATTATTCAGGAAATGCATCTTATTCAGAATTTGACGGAGATGGCCAGTTGACAAGTGCGGTGAATTATGTGACAAGTGATGTGCAGAAGACAATCTATAAAGTAAGCGGACATGGAGAGGCGGAACTGTCATCTACAGTTACAGACTTGATGAGTAAAAACAATTATACGCTGACAGAACTGAATCTTCTAATGGCAGATTCCATTCCGGATGATTGTGATCTTCTGCTTATGAATGCACCGACGAATGACCTTTCAGAAAATGAAGTGACACTTCTGACAAATTATCTGGCAGCAGGTGGAAAAGTGATGTGTCTGCTTGGGGATACCTCTCTGACGGATTTCCCAAATCTGGCAAGTGTGCTGAAGGTGTATGGAATTGAAGGTGTAGATGGTTATATTGCGGATCCGACAAGATGTTATCAGAACCAGCCATATTATATCTTCCCACAGCTGAATGTATCCGGTGATCTTGCGAACGGAATCAGTTCTCAGATGGTGCTTTTGACGAATGCACATGGAATGACATTGACAGATCCGACACGAGATACGATAACAACAAGTGCATTCATGGAGACATCGGAAAATGGATACGCAGTAACAGAGTCCGAACAGAAACAGGGAACGTATGAACTTGGAGTTGTCGCAACAGAGACAATTTCTTCGGGAGATGATTCTTCTTCGAATAGTTCAGATGCCGAGGCAACAGATACAACAACTGATGATAGTGAAAGTACGGAAGATTCTGAGGAAAGCAGTACAACAGAAGCCCGTCTGACGGTGATCTCCGCAGGAAGTCTGATCGATCAGAATATTACAGATGCATTTTCACAGCTTGAGAATACACAGATCTTTATGAATGCAGTAAGTGCAAACTTTGACGGAGTACAGAATCTGTCCATCGAGGCAAAGAGCCTTGGAACAGAGTATAATACGATACAGCATGCCGGTCTGTTCAGCCTTCTTGTAATCTTTGGAATCCCGGCAGTGATTCTGATCGCCGGATTCAGCGTATGGTTCAGAAGAAGAAAAGCTTAAGGAGGAAGAAAATTAGAATGAAGAAAAAGAAAGGGCCAGTGATTCTGATCGGTGTTCTGGTGTTGCTCCTTATCCTCTATTTTGCCTTAAGCACATGGAATAAGAAGCAGGATTCCAAAGAAGAAGAAACGGTGAAAGTGACAGACCTGAAGACCTCAGAGATTACCGGGGTAAAATATGATCTTGGTACGGGTGAAATGAATTTTGAGAAAGACGGAGATACCTGGTACTATATCGTAGATAAAGATTTTCCATTGCGTCAGAGTTATCCGAAGACAGTGGCTGATGCCATGGGACAGTTGAGTGCGGATCGAGAACTTGAGGATGCGGATGCGCTGGAAGAATATGGATTGGATCATCCGACTTATACAGTTACACTGACAGATGAAGATGGAACTGTGACAACAATCAAGGTTGGGAATGCGACCGGAAATGATTACTATGCGACAGTGGACGATACGGAAAAGGTTTATACAATTCCGGCGACTTCATTGGATGATATCCAGACAGAACTGGATCAGATTGCTCAGCTGGATACTTATCCAAGTATCGGAAGTGGAAATCTGAAAAAAGAAGTGATCACACAGAACGGTGAGACAATCACCTATGATTCCGAAAATGAAGATCAGGAAGAAGATGTTGCAGCAGTAGCCGGAGGACTTGGTGCTGTGAAGCTGTCAGAGGTGGCGGACTATTCTGTAGATGATGTGGATCTTGCAGGGTATGGTCTGGATGATACTTCCAGAATAACGGTAGAAGTCACTTATACAAGTGATGCTAAAGATCAGACAATGACACTTTATATCGGTGGTGAAAATGGAAGTGGAGACAGATATGTCATGATGAATGATTCCAGGATCGTGTACCTGATCTCGGATGAAATCTGTAATAATATATTGAATCAATAAAGACTGGTAACTGTTTGGAGAAAACGAAGAAAATTCGGTGCGTTTCCTTTGGACAGTTACCACATTTTATATTTATTTAATTGACTTTTGAGTGAAAACAGCGCAGAATATAGCACATATTATTTTTGTGAAAAACTTAACTCAAGAAATGTATGACAAGATACTGTTACTGTAAAGAGTGATGGAAGATTGCAGGCGGATTAATTTAAGAAAGAAGGATTAGTGTGAAAGAAAAGTTTTTACGTTTTATGCAGGGAAGGTATGGATTGGATCAGTTCTCTAAGGCTCTGCTTATTGGGGGACTGATAGTAGTGCTCTTATCCTCATTTTTTGCAGGAGGAAGGGCAGGATCATTATTCTATTTACTTGGATGGATATTGATCATTTATTGTTATTTTCGTATATTCTCCAAAAATGTATCTAAACGATATGCGGAAAATCAGAAGTATCTTGCAAAGACATACAAGATTAGGACTTATATTCAGCAGCAGAAGAACAGTCTGGCGCAAAGAAAGGCATATCATATTTATAAATGTCCGGGGTGCAAACAGAAGATTCGTATTCCGAAAGGAAAGGGAAAGATTGAGATTCGCTGTCCGAAATGTGGAACAACATTTATTAAGAAGAGTTGACAGGTTTACTGGAGACGAGCAATCTGTTATGATATTCAAGTGTTGCTGGTCGCACATCGTGTGAACAGTAACTGTTTGTTAGAATAAAGGCAAGAGAAAGAACGAGGAAATAGGAAGGATGTCAGATCCATACAGTATATTAGGTGTAGACAGGAATGCTACGGATGAAGATGTGAAGAAAGCTTATCGAAAGCTGAGCCGACAGTATCATCCAGATGCGAATATCAATAATCCGAAGAAAGATGAGGCTGAGGCGAAGTTTAAGGAAGTGCAGCAGGCTTATCAGCAAATTATGGATGAACGCGAAAAAGGATATACTTCCGGATATGGTTCAAGTGATGGTTCAGGTTATGGAGGTTACGACCCGTTTGGAGGATTCGGCGGTTTTGGTTCTTATGGATATGGTTCAGCAGGAAGTATGGGTGGAACTTCCGGGATGAGTGAGGAAGATGCACATCTGAATGCGGCAGCTAATTACATACGAAGCGGACATTATAAAGAGGCTCTTAACGTACTTGACGGAATCAGTCAGCATAGTGCAAGATGGTATTTCTACAGCGCATCGGCGAATTCCGGATTAGGAAATAACGTGACTGCATTGGAACATGCGAGAGAAGCAGTTCGTCTGGAACCACAGAATATGCAGTATCAGATGTTACTTCAACAGCTGGAAGGTGGCGGAAACTGGTATCAGACAAGACAGACAATGTACGGATATCCGGGAACCTATAATAGCAGCTGGTGTGTGAAACTATGTATTGCCAATCTGATGTGCAATATTTGCTGTAACAGTGGCGGACTGTGCCTGGGAGGCGGTCCGGGCGGCGGAACATTTATGTAAGAGGAATAGAAGAGGAGAACCGAGAATGTTAACACAGTTTTCGAGAACAGAACTGCTTTTAGGTAAGGAAGCAATGAACAGGCTGGAAGGCGCCCGCGTTGCAGTATTTGGTATCGGTGGTGTCGGTGGATACGTGTGTGAAGCTCTTGCAAGAAGCGGAGTTGGAAAGCTGGATCTGATCGATAATGATAAAGTCTGTATGAGTAATCTGAACCGACAGATTATTGCAACGAGAAAGACGGTTGGTCAATATAAAACAGAAGTGATGAAGGACAGGATTCTCGATATTAATCCGGAGGCGAAAGTGAACATTCACAATTGTTTCTTTCTGCCGGATAATGCAGATGAATTTCCTTTTGAAGAATATGACTATGTTGTGGATGCGGTAGATACAGTGACAGCTAAAATTGCTTTAGTTATGAAGTGTAAAGAATTGGATATACCGATCATCAGCAGCATGGGGGCGGGGAATAAGCTTGATGCAAGTGCGTTTCGTGTGACGGATATTTATAAGACTAAGGTATGCCCACTTGCGAAGGTAATGCGACGAGAATTAAAGAAACGCGGTGTTAAGAAACTGAAAGTTGTATATTCAGAAGAAGAGCCGATCCGTCCATTGGAAGATACTTCAGATAATTACAATGTGGAGGAAACTTGTCAGGAAAATCTGGAATACAAGGCTGCAAAACGCAGATCCACTCCGGGCAGTGTGGCATTTGTGCCATCAGTGGCAGGGTTGATCATTGCAGGTGAAGTGATTAAAGATTTGGCAAAATGTGAATAGAACGACAGGGGAAGAGAGATGAGTAAGTCAAAGAAAGAATTAAGCTTTGCGGAGGAAGTAGAGCAGAGTCTGCGCAAGAAATTCAGGAAGAATATCTGGTGTAAATTTACAAAGGCAATCAATGAATATGAACTTGTAAAACCGGGAGACAAAATTGCTGTCTGCATTTCCGGAGGAAAAGATTCTATGTTGCTGGCAAAGCTTTTTCAAGAACTGAAGCGTCATAATAAGTTTGATTTTGAGGTGAAGTTTCTTGTGATGGATCCGGGGTACAGTCCGGTTAACCGTCAGGTGATAGAGGAGAATGCAAAGCGGCTGGAGATTCCGATAGAGGTTTTTGAATCAGATATTTTCGAATCAGTTTTTAATATAGAAAAGTCACCATGTTATCTCTGTGCAAGAATGCGTCGCGGATATCTGTATAGTCATGCGCAGAAGATGGGATGCAATAAGATTGCATTAGGACATCATTATGATGATGTGATCGAGACGATCCTCATGGGGATGCTCTATTCAGCGCAGGTGCAGACGATGATGCCGAAGCTGCATAGTACAAATTTTGAAGGAATGGAACTGATCCGACCGCTATATATGGTTCGCGAAGAAGATATCAAAGCATGGAGAGATTATAATGATCTGTATTTTCTTCAGTGTGCATGTAAGTTTACAGAAGCGTGCGCTACAACTGAGAATGAAGAGAATCTTTCTAAGCGTAAAGAAATCAAAGAATTGATCGCTACATTGAAAAAAGTAAATCCATATGTGGAAGGGAATATTTTCAAGAGTGTTGAAAATGTAAATCTGGATACTGTAGTTGCGTATAAGTCAAAAGGTGAGAAGCATCATTTCCTTGACACTTATGATGAAAAGTCGGAAGAACAAGGTGAATGATAAGGTGCTATCGATGTAAAATATAAAAAGTGAATACAAAAATGCTAAATTGAAAAATTAAGAAAGAGGCTTGACTTCTGTTTGTCCCCATGATACAATGTTTGGGCGAATGGAAGTAGGCTTTTTTTTTATGCCTAAAAATTGATGGCTCGCAACCATCAGCAACACGTAGGTGAATATATTAAAAGCGAGGTGGAAGTTGTGCGCACAAGAATTACTCTGGAATGTACGGAATGCAAGAACCGTAACTACAACATGACAAAGGATAAGAAGACTCATCCGGAACGCATGGAAACCAAGAAGTACTGCAGATTCTGCAAATCACACACACTGCACAAAGAGACAAAATAATTGTTGTCGAAAGGAAGTGGAATTATGGGTGAGAATACAAAAACTCAGAAAAAGAGCTGGTTCAAAGGACTTAAGGCAGAGTTCAAGAAGATCGTTTGGCCAGACAAGAATACACTTGCTAAACAGACCACGGCAGTTGTTGCTGTCTCCGTAGTGCTTGGAGCGCTGATCTCAGTAGTTGATGCGCTTTTGAGATATGGAATTGACTTTTTAGTGAAATAGTTGATCGCAGCAGAAAGGTGATTTTATGTCAGAGGCAAAATGGTACGTCGTTCATACCTATTCAGGGTATGAGAACAAAGTAAAAGCAAACATTGACAAGACAATTGAGACTCGTCATCTGGAAGACCAGATTTTGGAAGTTCGTGTTCCACTTGAGGAAGTACCTGAGATACGTAATGGAGTGGAAAAGGTCGTACAGAGAAAGATGTTTCCTGGATATGTTATGATCCACATGATCATGAATGATGACACTTGGTATGTTGTAAGAAACACAAGAGGTGTTACAGGATTCGTCGGACCTGGATCCAAGCCGGTACCGCTTGATGAGAGTGAGATGGAGAACCTTGGAATCAAACAGGATGAGGTGATCCTTGATCTTGAGATCGGTGATGTTGTAACTGTACTTAGCGGTGCATGGGAAGGAACAGTTGGAGCTGTTCAGACAATCAACGAACAGAAGAAGAGTCTGACAATCAATGTTGAGCTGTTTGGCCGAGAAACTCCGGTTGAACTTGGTTTTTCAGAAGTGAAGAAAATGGATTAAAATTGCGTGGGAGGGATGAGAATCCCGCCAATACCACAAGGAGGTAATTGAAATGGCAAAAAAAGTAGAAGGATATATCAAATTACAGATTCCTGCTGGAAAGGCAACTCCGGCACCACCGGTTGGTCCTGCACTTGGACAGCACGGTGTAAACATCGTAGAATTTACAAAACAGTTCAATGCTAGAACAGCAGATCAGGGAGATCTTATCATCCCTGTAGTAATCACTGTTTACAATGACAGAAGCTTCAGCTTCATCACAAAGACACCACCGGCAGCAGTTCTTATTAAGAAAGCTTGTAAGATTCAGTCCGGTTCTGGTGTACCGAACAAGACAAAAGTTGCTACAATCACAAAAGCTCAGGTTAGAGAGATCGCTGAAATGAAGATGCCAGACCTGAACGCAGCTACAGTAGAGGCTGCTGAGAGCATGATCGCTGGAACATGCCGTTCCATGGGTGTAGTTGTAGAAGACTAATCCAGATTTTATAACGATTATATTGTAGGATACAATCAGCCGACCTTTTCCGGTGTCCTCGGGGGAGAGAGCGCTGAGAGTTCAATTGTTTAGTAAATTCATAAAGTGGGAGGGGCAAGTTCCCGCCAATACCACAAGGAGGTTATTGTAAAATGAAACGAGGAAAAAAATATATCGAAGCTGCAAAACTGATCGAAAGAGGAAATCTCTATGATCCTGCAGAAGCAGTAGCATTAGTAAAGAAATCAGCAACAGCAAAGTTTGACGAGACAATCGAGGCTCATATCAGAACAGGTTGTGACGGACGTCACGCTGATCAGCAGATCCGTGGTGCTGTAGTTCTTCCACACGGAACAGGTAAGAAGGTTCGCATCCTTGTGTTCGCTAAGGACGCTAAGGCAGAGGAAGCAAAAGCAGCAGGTGCTGACTTCGTTGGAGGAGACGAACTGATCCCGAAGATTCAGAACGAGGGATGGCTTGACTTCGACGTTGTAGTTGCTACACCGGATATGATGGGTGTTGTTGGACGTCTTGGACGTGTACTCGGACCTAAGGGACTTATGCCAAACCCGAAGGCTGGTACAGTAACAATGGACGTTACAAAAGCTATCAACGATATCAAAGCTGGTAAGATTGAGTACAGACTGGACAAGACAAACATTATCCATGTTCCGGTTGGAAAAGCATCCTTTACAGAGGAGCAGTTAGCGGACAACTTCCAGACGCTTATCGATGCAATTAACAAGGTTAGACCAGCCGCTGTTAAAGGTCAGTACCTGAAGAGTGTAACTCTTACATCTACAATGGGACCTGGCGTAAAGGTTAACCCGGTTAAGCTTGCATAATAAAATGTAAAAGAGACAGTTGCGAGACTGTCATAGAGGAGGGTCTGCTTTCGGCGGATCCTCTTTTGAAAAAGAAAAAAAGAAAAAGATGAAAATAGGCTTGACATATGGAAAATAACATGGTATTATAGCCTAGCAACTGCCGAAGACAGTAGGTGCTGAAAAGCGTAAGTTATGAACGCCTACCGAGGAAGAATGAATTTTTACATGCGTATGAATTTGTAGAACCTCCACGTCTTTGGACCTGGAGATTTTTTTAGTTTCAGCAGAGTGATCTGCTGGGAACTTTGGCAGTACACGAATAATATAAGGAGGTGTACCGAAAAGTGGCAAAGGTTGAAGTAAAACAGCCAATCGTTGACAAGATTGCAGAAGAGATTAAAGACGCTCAGTCAGTAGTTCTCGTTGACTACCGTGGACTTACAGTTGCTCAGGATACAGAGCTTCGTAAACAGCTTAGAGAAGCTGGTGTGATCTACAAAGTTTACAAGAACACAATGATGAAGAGAGCTTTCGAGGGTACTGAATTTGCAGCCCTTGATGACTGCCTGGAAGGACCAAGCGCTATTGCTATTTCTAAAGATGACGCAACAGCACCGGCAAGAATCCTTTACAAATTTGCACAGGATGCTCCGGCACTTGAACTTAAGGGTGGTGTAGTTGAAGGAACAGCATATGATGTAGCAGGTATTTCTGAACTTGCTAAGATCCCTTCAAGAGACGAACTGCTTTCCAAGTTGCTTGGAAGCTTACAGTCACCTATCACAAACTTTGCTCGTGTTATCAAACAGATCGCAGAGCAGGGTGGAGAAGCGGCTCCAGCAGAAGCAGCAGAGGAGACAGCAACAGACGCAGAGTAATATGCGTCAGCTGATCTGGATACAGACAGCATATATGAGCAGATGCTCATCTAATTAATTAAGAATGAAAAGAAAAATGGAGGATATTTAAAATGGCTAAATTGACAACAGCTGAAATGATCGAAGCGATCAAAGAGTTATCAGTATTAGAGTTAAACGAGCTTGTTAAAGCTTGTGAAGAAGAGTTCGGCGTATCTGCAGCAGCAGGCGTTGTAGTTGCAGCAGCAGCTGAGGGTGCAGGAGCAGCAGAGAAAGATGAGTTCGACGTAGAGCTTACATCCGCTGGAGCATCTAAAGTAAAAGTTATCAAGGCTGTTCGTGAGATCACAGGTCTTGGACTTAAAGAAGCTAAAGAGCTTGTAGACGGAGCTCCGAAGGTAGTTAAAGAGGCAGTTTCTAAAGCAGAGGCTGAGGAAATCAAAACTAAACTTGAAGAGCAGGGAGCAGAGGTTACTCTTAAATAATTTTCCTGAATATAAGTTTATTCCGACCGCAGAAGATGATATGCTTCTGCGGTCTTTTTGCGAAAGAGGCGTTAGAAATGGATGCAGTTGAGTTGACGAGAGAGCTGATTAAGATAGAAAGTACGGATCCAGGAAGCTGGGAAACCGAGATTGGTGAATATATCTGCGACTATTTGAAAGAGAGTGGAGCAGATACAGAGGCTTACGAAGTAGAGCCGGGAAGAAAAATTGTAAAAGGTGTTGTGAAAGGTGCGAAAGCGCATCCGGCACTGGTATTTATCTGTCACATGGATACGGTTGTTAAGGGCGAAGGATGGACAAAGAATGCATTCGGCGCAGAAGTTTCAGATGGGAAAATCTGGGGACGAGGAGCTTGTGATATGAAGTCAGGACTTGCAAGTGCGTTGACAGCATTTGCGGAGGTGGCAAAATCACAGAAAGAGAATGCTGAGGATATAGAAAAACTTCCAGGAACATTAGTCTTTATCGGAACTGTAGACGAGGAAGCAGATATGAAAGGGTCAGAAGCAGCAGTGCAACAAGGATGGATTCAGAAGGAAGACTGGGTTCTTGATATGGAACCGACTTCCGGAATGATTCAGATGGCTCACAAAGGGAGAACCTGGTTTGAACTTAATGTGGAAGGTATTACTGCACATGCGAGTATGCCGGAGAAGGGGGCAGATGCAATCGCCGGAATCGCATTTATGATCGCAGAGATCCGAAAAGCGATGGCAAAAGTACCGACACATGAAGAACTTGGAAAGTCTACGGTTACATTTGGACAGATTTCCGGAGGATACAGTCCGTATGTAGTATCAGATCACAGTATGGTGACGATAGATATGCGTCTTGTTCCGCCGATGAATACACAAGAGGCAGAAAAGATTGTTCGAAAAGCAATTGAAATTGGGGAAAATGCAGTTCCGGGTGTAAAGGGTTCTTATAAGATTACAGGTGACAGACCACCGGTGGAGACACACATGGAGTCAGGTCTTATGAAAGCTTTATCTGAATCAGTGAAAAAAGTTACTGGAAAAGATCCGGTTGTGTCAGCGTTCACGGGTTATACAGACACAGCAGTTGTGGCAGGTCTTTTGGGAAATCCGAATTGTATGTCTTATGGGCCGGGAAATCTTGCACAGGCTCATAAACCGGATGAGTATGTTGAAATTGCGGATATTGAGCGGTGTGTTCAGGTTTATCGTGAACTGATCTGTCTTTATGAAGATATGATATAGAAGTTATTTCTGAAAAAAAGATACTGTTCAAAAGGAAAAAGCTTAGAATAGTGGAAGATATAACATATCTTGAGAAAAAAGTCAAGAAAAATATAAAAAAACACAAGAATCATGTTGACAATAAAAAGAGCTTTGTGATATAGTAAAAAATGCGCTATTATGGAAAGGTATGCCATATAGTGACAGAGAATACTGTCGCAAGGCTCTTTTCATTTTTATATAACTGGAACTCGTAAAAGGCAGTTTATTGCCTGCAAAAACAATAAATGAGGAGTGAAACGTCAATGGAGAAAAACAGAATTCGTCCCATCAAAACCGGAAAAAGCTTCCGCATGAGCTATTCCAGGCAGCAAGAAGTATTGGAGATGCCTAACCTCATTGAAGTTCAGAAAGATTCCTATCAGTGGTTTCTTGACAAAGGACTGAAAGAGGTATTCGATGATATTTCCCCGATCGCAGATTACAATGGTCATCTGAGTCTGGAATTTGTGGATTTTACACTCTGCGAGGAAGATGCAAAATATACGATTGATGAGTGTAAAGAACGTGATGCAACTTATGCAGCACCTCTGAAAGTCAGAGTAAGGCTTTATAATAAGGAGACTGATGAGATTAACGAGCATGAGATCTTTATGGGAGATCTTCCGCTGATGACAAAGACAGGTACTTTTGTTATCAATGGTGCTGAGCGTGTTATCGTCAGCCAGCTTGTGCGTTCCCCGGGTATCTATTATGGAATCGCACATGATAAGTTCGGTAAGAAGCTTTATTCAGCAACTGTTATCCCGAACCGTGGAGCATGGCTGGAATATGAGACTGACTCCAATGACGTTTTCTATGTACGTGTAGACCGTACAAGAAAAGTGCCGATCACAGTTCTGATCCGTGCACTTGGAGTAGGTACAAATGCAGAGATCATTGAACTCTTTGGTGAAGAGCCAAAACTTCTTGCAAGTTTTGGAAAAGATACTTCTGAGAACTACCAGGAAGGTCTGTTAGAGCTCTATAAGAAGATCCGTCCGGGCGAGCCGCTGGCAGTAGACAGTGCAGAAAGCCTGATCACAAGCATGTTCTTTGATCCAAGACGTTATGATCTTGCCAAAGTTGGACGTTATAAGTTTAATAAAAAGCTTCTTCTTAAGAACCGTGTATCAGGACAGATCCTCGCTGAGGATGCTGTAAGTGCAATCACAGGTGAAGTTGTTGCTGAAAAGGGAACAAAGATTACTCGTGAGATCGCTGATATGATCCAGAATGCGGCAGTACCGTACATCTGGGTAGAGGGTGAAGAGACTTCCAGAAATATCAAGGTCCTTTCCAATATGATGGTTGACCTCCAGGCTGTTGTTGATATTGATCCGGCCGAGGTTGGCGTGACAGAGCAGGTATATTATCCGGTTCTTGCAGGAATCATTGAAGAATCTGCAGGTGATGTAGATGAGATGAAGAGACTGATTAAGAGAGATCTTCATGATCTGATTCCGAAGCACATCACAAAAGAAGATATTTTTGCATCTATCAACTACAACATGCATCTTGAGTATGGCATGGGAAATGATGATGATATCGACCATCTGGGTAACAGACGTATCCGTGCGGTTGGAGAACTTCTTCAGAACCAGTACAGAATCGGTCTGTCTAGACTGGAAAGAGTTGTTCGTGAGAGAATGACAACACAGGATCAGGATGGTATTTCACCACAGTCCCTGATCAACATTAAGCCTGTAACAGCAGCAGTGAAGGAATTCTTCGGATCTTCCCAGCTGTCACAGTTCATGGATCAGAACAACCCGCTTGGAGAGCTGACACATAAGAGACGTCTCTCCGCACTTGGTCCTGGAGGTCTGTCAAGAGACCGTGCAGGATTCGAGGTCCGCGACGTTCACTACTCTCACTATGGAAGAATGTGTCCTATCGAGACTCCTGAAGGTCCTAACATCGGTCTGATCAACTCCCTTGCATGTTATGCGAGAATCAACGAGTATGGATTTATCGAAGCACCATACCGTAAAGTTGACAAGACAGATCCGATGAACCCGGTTGTTACAGATGAAGTTGTATATATGACTGCTGATGAAGAGGATAATTACCATGTAGCACAGGCGAATACACCTCTTGATGAAGAAGGTCATTTCATTAATAAGAACGTATCCGGTCGTTACCGTGAGGAAACACAGGACTACGAAAGAAATAAATTCGATTACATGGACGTATCACCTAAGATGGTGTTCTCCGTGGCTACAGCGTTGATTCCGTTCCTTCAGAACGATGATGCTAACCGTGCGCTGATGGGATCTAACATGCAGCGTCAGGCAGTACCGCTTCTTACAACAGAAGCTCCGGTAGTCGGAACAGGTATGGAAGTTAAGACAGCTGTTGACTCCGGTGTGGCTGAAGTTGCAGAGCAGGCTGGTGTGGTTGAAAGCTCTACATCTACAAGTATCACAATCAGACATGATGACGGAACAAAGAAAACATATAAACTGACAAAATTCCAGAGAAGTAACCAGAGCAACTGCTACAACCAGAGACCAATTGTTGACAAAGGTGAACGCGTTGAGGCAGGACAGGTTATCGCTGATGGACCGTCTACATCCGGTGGAGAGATGGCTCTTGGTAAGAACCCACTGATCGGATTCATGACATGGGAAGGTTACAACTACGAGGATGCTGTTCTCTTAAGTGAGAGACTGGTTCAGGATGATGTCTACACATCTGTTCATATTGAAGAATATGAAGCAGAAGCAAGAGATACAAAGCTCGGACCAGAAGAGATCACAAGAGACATCCCAGGTGTTGGTGATGATGCACTGAAAGATCTGGATGAGAGAGGAATCATCCGTATCGGTGCTGAGGTTCGTGCCGGAGATATCCTTGTCGGAAAAGTAACTCCAAAGGGAGAGACAGAGCTGACTGCTGAAGAGAGACTGCTTCGTGCAATCTTCGGTGAGAAAGCACGTGAGGTAAGAGATACATCTCTGAAAGTACCTCATGGAGAATATGGTATCGTAGTAGATGCCAAAGTGTTTACAAGAGAAAACGGAGATGAGCTGTCACCTGGAGTAAATCAGGCAGTTCGTATTTACATCGCTCAGAAGAGAAAGATCTCCGTTGGTGATAAGATGGCCGGACGACATGGAAACAAGGGTGTTGTTTCCCGTGTACTTCCAGTAGAAGATATGCCATTCCTTCCGAATGGACGTCCTCTGGATATCGTGCTGAACCCACTGGGTGTGCCTTCTCGTATGAACATCGGACAGGTGCTTGAGATTCATCTGAGTCTTGCAGCAAAAGCACTTGGATTCAACGTATCAACTCCTGTATTCGCAGGTGCGAACGAGAACGATATTATGGATACACTGGATCTGGCAAATGATTATGTAAACCTTGAGTGGGATGAGTTCGAGAAGAAGCATGGCGAAGAGCTTCGTCCGGAAGTTCTCCAGTTCCTGTCTGAGAACAGAGATCACAGAGAACTCTGGAAGGGTGTTCCGCTGTCAAGAGACGGTAAAGTTCGTCTTCGTGACGGACGTACAGGAGAGTACTTCGACAGCCCGGTAACAATCGGACACATGCATTATCTGAAACTGCATCATCTGGTAGACGACAAGATCCATGCTCGTTCTACTGGTCCTTACTCTCTCGTAACACAGCAGCCGCTGGGTGGAAAAGCTCAGTTCGGTGGACAGCGTTTCGGAGAGATGGAGGTATGGGCCCTGGAGGCTTATGGTGCATCTTATACACTGCAGGAGATCCTGACAGTGAAGTCTGACGACGTTGTAGGACGTGTGAAGACATATGAGGCAATTATTAAGGGAGAGAATATTCCTGAACCAGGAGTTCCTGAGTCATTTAAGGTTCTTCTTAAAGAGCTCCAGTCACTTGCTCTGGATGTCCGTGTACTGCGTGATGACAATACAGAGGTTAAGATCATGGAGAGCGTTGATTACGGTGAGACAGACCTGCGTCATATCATCGAAGGAGACAGAAAGTATCGTGATGAGAATGAATCTTTCGGAGAGCATGGATTCACAGAGAAGGAGTTTGTCGGAGAAGAACTGGAAGATGTTGAACCGGACGAAGAGCCGGACGACAGCGATCTTGAGAACTTAAGTTTTGATGATGATGATTACCTGGGTGAGGAATAATAAGGAGGAGCCGTTTTTATGCCAAATAACAATGAACAACAATATGAACCGTTAACATTTGATGCGATTAAGATCGGCCTGGCTTCACCTGAAAAAATCCTGGAGTGGTCCAGAGGTGAGGTAACAAAGCCGGAGACCATCAATTACAGGACTTTGAAGCCGGAGAAGGACGGACTTTTCTGTGAGAGAATCTTCGGACCAAGCAAAGACTGGGAGTGTCACTGCGGTAAATACAAAAAGATCCGTTATAAGGGCGTTGTATGTGATCGCTGTGGTGTTGAGGTCACAAAGGCCAGTGTTCGTCGTGAGCGTATGGGACACATCGCTCTGGCAGCACCGGTATCCCATATCTGGTACTTCAAAGGAATTCCGAGCCGTATGGGTCTGATCCTTGATATTTCTCCAAGAACACTGGAGAGAGTACTTTACTTTGCTTCTTACATCGTGCTTGATAAGGGAGAGACAGATCTCTCTTACAAGCAGATCCTTTCAGAGGCAGAGTATCAGGAAGCAAAGGAAAAATGGGGAAGACATGCATTCCGTGTAGGTATGGGTGCTGAATCCATCAAAGAGCTTCTTGAGTCTATTGACCTTGAGAAAGAATATGCAGAACTTCAGGCAGGCCTGGAGAATGCAACAGGACAGAAGCGTGCGAGAATTGTAAAACGTCTGGAAGTTGTAGAAGCATTCCGCGAGTCCGGAAACAGACCGGAGTGGATGATCCTTACAGCTATCCCGGTTATCCCGCCGGATCTGCGTCCTATGGTACAGCTGGACGGAGGAAGATTTGCAACTTCTGACCTGAACGACCTGTACAGAAGAATCATCAACCGTAACAACCGTCTGAAGAGACTGC
>OLNN01000257.1_pt1 | contig 61092 bp, 53 predicted proteins | sample 1672141 | NCBI WGS metagenome assembly OLNN01 (sample SAMEA3136652, study PRJEB25190) | human gut metagenome | biome: human gut; feature: human-associated habitat; material: faeces | place: Austria | collected 2013
ACGAACCAGTGACAGCAAGCCGCTGTCCCGCTCCTGCCGCACGAGCAGCAGCGCCAGCACGAGCATCGACGCCAGCAGAATCAGGTCGGTGAAGGCATACGAAATTGCGGTGTACAGACCTTTTTGCGGGTAGTAATCAATGGCCGTCTCGCCCAGGCCCGCATAGACGTTGGCCGTAACCTCGATGTTTTTCAAGTCGTACCCGGTCTCGTCGTTCTGGAAAATCGAGATGCCCGCCAGCTGCCCGGCCTTGGTCTGCACGCTGTCGAGGAAGTCGCCGTACCCGGCCACCGTGTCGTACTCGCTGACCAGTTGGGAGAGCAGCGCATAGTCCAGCGAAAGGCTGTCGGTATACAGCGTGTAGGTTTTGTCGAGGTAGATCTGCTCGTAGACTTCGAACAGCGCGGCGTTTTCGTCGCGGTAGCGCTGCAAATAGACGCTGTTGCCGTAGGCGAGGTTGCGGTAATAGTTGTCGAGTCGCAGCAGGGCCTCGGCCTCGTCTAATTTGTCGTGCAAGAAGCCGCCCTTGGCGGCCATGTCCGAACCCTGGGCAGCCAAATCAGCCCCCACGGCGCGGTAGGCCGCGGCGGGGGGCTGGTTGGCGGTTGGGCGGGTGCCCATCCAGAGTAATAACAAATTGGCGGCCACGAGCACGGCCAGCAGCATCGGGAACACCCGGTTGCCCCAGACCTTGCGCAGTTCGGCGGTGAGCAGGCTCATTTTCCGTCCCCCTCCCCGAAGACCGCGAGGTACACATCCTCGAGCCCCTGGCCGGGGGCGTACTTGGCGATGAGGTCCGGCACCGGCGCGGCGTCGACGATCTGCCCGGCGCGCAGCAAGATCACCTCGGTGGCGACGGTCTCGACGTCGCTGACGACGTGGGTGGCGACGAGAATAATGCGGTCGGCGGCCATCTGCGCGAGCAGCGTGCGCAGGCGCACGCGTTCCTTGGGGTCAAGCCCGGCGGTGGGCTCGTCCAAAATCAGCAGCTTGGGGTCGCCGAGCAGCGCCGAGGCCAGCAGCAACCGCTGCTTCATGCCGCCGGAGTAGGCGGACAGGCGCTTGTCCAGCTCAGCCGAGAGATTCACCGCCGCGGCCACGCGGTCGACCTCGGCCGGGACTGTTTTGCGCGGCAATTCCTTGAGCGCGGCCATGTAAGCGAGGAACCGGCGGCCGGTGTAGCTGTCGTACAGCCCCTGCTGCTGGGGCATATACCCGAGCACACGGCGGAAGCGGATGCCCCGTGCAGGTCTGCCGCACCAGCGCACCTCGCCCGAATCGGCCGCCAGCGTGCCGGTGATGATGCCGATCAGTGTGCTTTTGCCCGCGCCGTTGGGACCCAACAGCCCGTAGAGGCCGGGGGTGAGGGTGAGGGTGATACCGGCGAGGGCTTGCTTGGGCTTGATTTTTACTTTTCTGCCGTGCAGGAGGGAAGGCGGTCCGGCATACGTCTTACACAATCCGCGCAAGGTCAGGCTAGCTGTATGTATTTCATATACAGATGTCATGGATGGACCTCGCCTAATTTACAGAAATTACGTTGTTCACATGCGCTCGATGCGCTGCTGCGCGGGTTCCTGGGTGGTGAATTGCTGCTTGGGGATCAGGCTGTACCCGTACACCTGATTCTGCACGGTTGTCGCCGTGCCGTCGCCCAGCGGCATCTGGGCATCCTCGTAGCGAATTTCGGACATAACTAGATACTCAGTGTCGGTTTCGGCCAGCACGGTTGCTCCCAACGGGTCCTTTCCGTCCTCCTGGGTCAGGCACACGTCCGAGCGGGAGACTTCGCCGGTCGCGGCATCAACTAGAAGCTGATATCCGTGCTTCTGCTCATCATCCCAGCAGGGAATGAACAGCGTATCGCCCACCACATAGGGGTTATCAACCTGCTGGAAATCGGACGCCCCTTCGGTCAGCGACACGGTGCTTTGTACTGCGCCGTTGGCATCACAAAAGGCGACTTTACGTTCCCCGTTGGGGTAGTAATACATCAGCGTGCTGCCTGCCATATAAGGTTCGGCATAGCGGCTGTCGTCCGGGCACAGGTCCACAAGATCGGTCTGTGCGCCCGTTTGAACATCCAGCGTAACCAGCGTGTGTGTGCTGCTGCCCATATCCCCCGCCGAATTCTTCTTGTCCGGATCGTAGCCGATCACATGGAAATACAGCAGCCTATCGCGGCAGCCGATCAACTGATACGAGCCATCATCCGGCGGTAAAGTGGTGATTGTTTCGGGCGTACCGCCGCTTTCCGGGACCCGCAAAACGTCAATCCCTTCGACGGTTTGTTCAAACAGATACAGCGCGTCCTCGCCGCCAACGGCGTACATCATCAGATCCCCACTGCCATCGCCGCTATAAACCTGCGTTCGCTCGCTGCCGTCCAGATTCATCCGGTAAACCGCGCCGGTAGCCAGGTCGCCAAACTCGCTGCCCTCCACATAGGCGGACGCCCCGGCCCGGATAAAGTAGAGGTGTCCGTCGTAGATAAACAGGCGGTAGTCCCCGATGATGGAGTCCAGATAGGAGGGGTCCGTTTCATCGGCGTGGTCGCTGTTCACCTGTGTGGACAGTGGAACGTCCATAGCCGTCGCATAGTCCACATAGCGAATTTGCCCCGTGAGATAGTCGGACGCACCGGGCTGCACATAATAGTAGCCGTCCTGTGTGCCCACCCCCAGCGTGAGGCGTCGGTCTGGTATCAACATAGTCAGGTTTTGTACAATGTTCTCCTGCTCTGTTGTTGACGAAGAGGCAGTGCTCTGACTTACACTCTGATTGCCTCCGCACCCCGTCAATAGAGCTATCGCAAGTGCACAGGCCATAATGGGTAAAGCATTTTTTGTTTTCTTCATAACGTAGTCCTCAGAATGCTGCGTACCCCGCAACATTGTTTTGATGATGTCTGTTGCCCAACGGGATGAGCGATCGCTGAAACGCCCTTTGACGCAATCCAAGTTAATACGGGAAACAGGCAATAGCCCCGTAAGGCCCAACAAACGGTATGTACACCGGAATATGGGCTGTGCCCTACGCGGCTATTGCCTTATTTGAAACTTGCGCTGTTGTGAGAGACAGCCCCTAACCACGCCAAGCCGGTACCCTTGTCAAGTGAGTACATTGTGCAGCCAGCGCAGATTATTCAGGCTGCTTACAGACTAGTTCTAGTTATACATAGCCCAACCCCAGGCGCAGCGCGCAGACGACCAATAGACGTTTGCGTTGGTTGCCACACTGGCAAAGCCCAAGTAGGTCCCAGCCCAGTCGCGCAGCATGATCGTCCGATTGGCAGGGCTGATGTAAACAGCCGAGTCGCTCTTGCCGTTCGTGGTGTTGTTCACCCAGGAATGCAGCTGGCAGTTCCCGGTGGCGTGATAGATGTTGAGCGACTGGTTCGACGAAAGAGCGCTGATGACATAATAGTATGTCGTGCTGCCGGACGAGGACGCCTGTGCCATAAGCCAAATCTGATCGTTTCCGCCAGTCGGCGTATACAGGGTGACGTTATCGTTCTCGTTGCCGTTCCCGTACACATTCAGCAAATGGCTTGTAACGCCATTGGGGTAAACCCTGTACCGATGCCCGGTCTGGATGCTGGGGTTCCCGACGGCGAGTGCAGGGACTGCCATGGTAGCGGCCATTGCCAGAGACACACAAACCGCCAAGAGTTTCTTCTTCAGGGTTTTCATCGTATAATCCTCCTTTTCATAGGATTTTTTCGGATATTCCTCGGGGCGGAGGCCATCACCTGCGCGCCAGTGATGGCTTTTACAAGTCGTGGTCAGTTCCCGGGTTCACTGACCCTTTCCTGTAATCACAAGATACCATAGAATCATTTGCTGCACCACAGATTTGACACCAAAGTAGAGTCTTTCGACATGAAACGCTAGTATACAGAAAGATGCCCCGGTTCTAACCGGAGCATCCTAAACGTTTAGCAAGATCAGGAGTATCTTATTGGCTTAATAGGCGTACAAGCTCTGTGACGAGATACATCTGCTGTTCCGCAGTTCTTTGCTTTGCAGATTCAGCAGCGAAATAATCCGCAAGCGCTACTACCAGCACTCTTTGTTCTTGCGACAAAGAGTGAATGGACAGCAACTCCGCATTTTCTCCGTAAACCAAGGTGTCAAGGGATACGCCGAACAATTCTGCCATCTCGATAAGGCAATCGGCGGACGGCAGTTTGGCATTCGTCTCATAGGCACTGATGGTTGAGGTTTTCTTCCCAAGCCGTTTTCCAAGTGCTTGTTGTGTCCACCCTTTGCTTTCACGCAACCGGCGGATGTGATCTCCAATATAGTAGAATCGCTCTGTGTTTTTCATGTCTGTATCCCGATCGCTTAAACATCCTGCACAAGTATTCTCTTCAAGATAAGACAATTTTATACGATAACACTTGCCGATCGGTGTAATGTTGGATTATTATTACACCGTAAGTGTAATAATAACAAAAAACTTGACTTTCGGGAGAATGGGTCGTATGTTGGAATGTAAAGAAGGACGCCTACTGCGGCGCGACAAAGGCGGGGGGACGAATATGAAAATCAATGTTTTGCTTTGTGACGATGATAAAAACTTTCTTCAGAGACTAACGGAAACAGTAATGAAACAGCCCCTGCCAGAAGGAATTTCCGTTATGATCACAAAGAACCCCCACTCGACAAACTTGCGTGATCGTGACCTGTCACAGTATCAGATCATGTTTTTGGACATTGATATGCCCGGGCGGAGCGGTATGGAGATTGCAAGGCGGGTGCGGGAACTCCACCTTGATACACTCATCATCTTTGTAACCAATTACCCCCAATTTTCCTTGGAAGGATACGAGGTGCAGGCTTTTCGCTATCTGCTCAAACAGGAGATGGAGCAAAAACTGCCTGTGTATTTCCGCGATGCACTGAACGAAATTTCACGCGGTGATAAAGGATTGCGCTTTTCAGTCAAGGCTGAATCCTATTTTGTGCCGTATAGTGATATTATTTACCTGGGCAGCAATCAACGAGTGATCTACCTGTATACCGTCAAACCCCTGCAGAACGGCGACCATTTTTACGGCAAGATGGAGGATTTGGCCCGGGAACTTGAACCGGAAGGTTTTTTGCGCATACAGAAAAGCTACTTGGTTAATATGGCTCACATCAAAAAACTCACCTATGACCATGTGATTTTAAGCAATGACAAAGAGCTCTCTGTTACCAGAAAGGGATACTCACAAATCAAAATTCAGTATTTGGCATGGAAAAACAACCAGTGGGGGAATATGCTTTGATCGAGTTTCTTTTGACTTATCTGTGGGCGGGGATGGAGTGTTTTGCAGCCATTTTGCTGTTTGACGGATTCTCAGAGAGAAAACACAGGCCGAGTATACACTGGCTCATTGCGGGGGGCTTTACCATTTTGGAGGCTACAGGATTAAACCTGCTTGATCCGGGATTGGCTAGTTTGAGCAGAGGGGTGTATGGGATAAGTGTCTTTTTCATATTACACAGTGTTTTGTATCAAAGCGGTCTTTTGTTTGGCCTGTATATGACGATCATTTACTACGCAACGCTGTGTTGTGCAGACAATCTCTGCTCAACCTTCGTGTTTTTGCGATCTGGCGCATTAACTGCCATAGATTTGAGTGACACTATTCTGGTGTCTTTTTCCATACATTGCTTATCTATTTTTGTTTTTTATCTCCATAAATGCACGCGCAAGAACAAAGTTATTGGAACCACAAGCTGGCAATGGTATACCATCCCGGCACTACTGTCGCTTATCAGCATCCTACTCATTTTCTTCTTTGGCGCTTGCTTTCAAAACCATCAAATGACCACGCTTCCGCTCTTTGTCTGTGCAGGGTTCATCACCTTTCTGCAGACGGCGGCAATGTTTCTAGTCAGTTGGATGGAGCAGAATGCGCATTATCGCGAAGAAACGCTTAGTCTACAGACAAAGGCACGGGCACAGCAGGAAAACATCGAAGCGCTGAGTGCGGCTTACGCCCAGCAGCGGAAACTGACCCATGATTTTCAGGCGCATCTGGACACATTAGCGGGCCTGTTGGCACAGGAACCGTTAGATATAAGCGCAGTGCAAAAGTATGTGCAGGACTTACGGACGGCGCAAACAAGCCGCATTCTACTTGTCAATACGCATCACGCCGCGCTGGATGCCTTGCTCAACCAAAAGGCGCTTGTGGCCAAAAACCGGAAAAGTGACATCCAATTTTCCGTCAATGATCTGTCTGCCGTAAAAATCAATATGGTGGACCTCACCATCCTCATCAGCAACACGTTGGACAATGCGATTGAAGCGTGTGAGAAACTGCCAGAGGATGACCGGCAAATTTTCGTACAGGTTTTGCTGGAAGAGGATGTACTGTTTTATTCCGTCCGCAACCGTTCGCTGCCGGTGAATATACAACCGGGGCAGTTACCGATCACAACAAAAATTCCTCCGTCACTGCATGGGTATGGCCTGCAAAATGTGCAGACTACCCTGAGAAAGTATTCTTCTCTCTATGCCATCAACTATGCTGATGGCTGGTTTGGATTTGCGACGGATTTGCCCAATACTCCAATTTCATGACAAGAAACTGTGCTTTCACTACAAAAAAGAAGGAAAGTCGCAAAATATCTGCTTTAATAAGAGTGAGCTTATCACATAGAGGGATCAATCAATGGATAAACTGTTGGAATCCATCACGCACAAATGCCTTCGTGAAAATTTGATTGACGAAGGACAAACCGAATGGCTGCTTTATTCATTGCAATGCCGAATCATGAACATCGGCGGTTTCTGCATTTTGATTGCCTTGGGCTTGCTGGTTGCGCCGCTTCCACAAGTGCTGCTTTTGAATTTGGGATTGGCTTTTTTGCGCAAACGAACCAATGGTCTGCACATGCCTACCAAACTGTCCTGTTTTGCTGTTTCGCTCGTTTGTGAGTATGCGTGTTTGTTTACCATTCGCCAGTTGTCTGCTGATAGATCATTTGCTTCGTTGGGGTTGCTTCTCGTATCGTCCGCATTGGTTCTCTGGCTGGCCCCCTGTAACAATAAAGCAATCCATCTTAGCCGTTACGAACTGATCGAAGCTCGGAAAGGGGTACATGTCCGATTGGCTGTATACCTCTTGGTTGTGCTTATCTTATTTGTACTAACGCCAACGCTTGCCAATACACTGGTTGTTGCGGAAGCTACAGTTGCCCTTCTGGTGATTCTGGCCAGGCTTGGCGTTGGGATACAGTAGTTCACAGCTACATACGAGCATTTAAAAGAAGGAGGATATATCATGAAAACAAATGAAAGTATGCTGCATAAGGGCATCCGAGCCGTTGTCCAGGCGGTGCTTCGCCATGAAGCAAGCGAGCCTTGTCATGCCTGTTGGTCCTACCAGCCCCACCGCCCCGAGAAGCCCCTGCCCAAACCGCAGGAAAAGAAGTAAACAGTGACCACAAGGTCCAATCCCCCATCGCGCCCGTCGCATCCCGTATGCGGCGGGCGCATTTTTATAAAAATCTCTGAAAAAAATTCGGTAAATGTATCAAAAGTTGAAAGGTTTAGGCGATAAGATACCCTCATAGCAAAGCGGAGGGAGGGAAACACGGTGCAGCCGAATGAGCGGCGCAGAAAGATCATCGAGATACTGAATCTGCGCCGCCATGACACGATGCAGAATCTCGCCAACGAATTCGGCGTGTCACGGCTCACGATTTATCGGGATCTTTTGATTTTGGAAGAGGACTATCCCCTCATCCGCGTTTCCGGCCGTGCGGGCGGCATTGCTTTCCCCGATGGGTACTGTGCAAATAAGCACTATCTGAGTTCCCGTCAAGCCGATGCCATCCGCAGAAATTTGGAAGTGGTTCGACCAGAAGATCGAGCAATTTTTCAAAGCATCCTCGACGACTTTGCTATACCTGGGTAACACCAGCCTTCACCTTGACAACTTCATACCCAGCACAGCAGGTACACCCCTGCCCCAGCGAGCAACGCGGGAAGATGCGCCAGGACGTGCGGAGAACTCCGCACAGAGCGATACCGTCTGCCCCAAAAGCGGCCCTGGCCGGCCGTTTCGCCACGACCTGGGGCAGCCCACAATGATACGCCTGTTGCCCCGCACGTCAGACGGGGTGGCCGGGCCCAGGTTGCAATCACGAGACCTTCGCCCAGACCAGTGCGCGGCTGCTTGCCAGCAGCCCGCCTGCTGTGTTCCCTTTGGCACACCGCATGATCTGCATCTTTGCATCATGTGGCGCTGCCGGATGCCAGGGGGCGAGCGGCAAATTTGGCATACACGTTATTACTTCTTTTCTTCCTTTCTTTTTACGACCTCAACAACCCCATGTGTTGATGTCGAACCCGTGCGGCGCAGTGTGGAAAATCACTGCGCCGCATTATTTTGCCATCAACCGTTATGAATCGGGGTGATTGATTTGGAAACTTTGGAACCCACCGGATACGAAACCGCCCACCGGCAGGCCGAATGCATCTTCCGGCAGATCTTGCCCTCCTGTGGCATGGCCGTGCGGGAAGGGCAGATTGAGCTCTGCCACACGATGTTGGACGCTCTGTTTGCCAGGGACATCGCACTCTGCAACGCGGGCGTCGGCCTGGGCAAGACCTATGCTTATCTGGTGGCCGCCATCCTGTGGATGCAGCTGCGTACCTTGCCGCTGCGCCAACCGGTGGTCATTTCTACGGCCAGCATTGCCTTGCAGGATGCGATTCTCAATGAGTACATTCCGTTTTTGTCTGAGACTTTATTACGAAATGGATTGATCGGGAGTCCGATACAAACCGTGCTGCGAAAAGGCAAAGGCCGCTTTGCCTGCGACCTGCGGCTGCTGCAAAGGCAGCGGGAAGTGGCGCAGCGCGGAGAAAAATTTGCCCGGCGGCTCCGTGTATTGCAAAATGTGGATGCCTGCCTGGACCTGGACCGGGTGCAGGGGCTTACCGGCTACGACCGGCGGCGCATCTGCGTGCCGGAGCGGTGCGAAAAAGGCTGCGCTACCCGCAATCGGTGCCGGTATCGGCGGTACCTGTGCCAGGCAGAGCAGGACCCCATTCAGATCCAGGTTTGCAACCACAATTACCTGCTGGCGGATGCAATCCACCGGCAAAATGGCTGGAAACCCCTGCTGCGGGATTACAGCGCGCTCCTGATTGATGAAGCACATAAGCTGCCGGAAGTCAACCAGCAGATGCAGACCCGCAGCCTGCGGGTGGCAGACCTGCAGAATCTTGCCAACCGGCTGTCAAGAGAGAACTTGGTGCATGGAGCGCAGCAGTTAAAGCGTGCAATCCATTTGTTGGTTGCCGCTTTTGCTGTTGGCCCAACGGAGCGAATAGACTGCGCCCCGTTTGATCCGCAGGAAAAACAGACCGCGGCCCTGAAGCAGCTTTTGCATCTGCTGTCAGCAAGTTTTCAACAGCGCTGTGGAAAACTTGCCGCGTCCATCCGTCAGGAAATACAGCGAACTGTCCAATTGACGCAGCAGTTTCTTGTACAGGATGCCCAATGGATACGCTATGCGGAGTATGCGGTCGGGCCGGATACCACCCGGCGGCTTGCGGCGCTTCACGCTGTACCCGCTGATCTGCCGCGTTGTCTCGATGCGGCGCTCTGGTCCCAGGGAAAGTCGGCGCTCCTGACATCCGGAACCCTGGCAGCCGGGGGCGACTTTTCCAATACCCGGCGGCTGCTGGGGCTGGAGCATGGCATCCCTGTGCGGACCTTACAGGTGGCCTCTCCGTTTGACTATGCGCACAACTGCTTGCTTGTGTTCCCTAAAACAAACGGCAGGTGGAAGTGCGCGGCAAGCGGCAACCGGAAAATTGCCAGCCAGCTCTACAATCTTATAAAGGCAGCACACGGCCATACGCTGGCTTTGTTTACCTCTTACGAGCAGATGGGTGAGGTGTATGAATCTCTGAAAGAGACTATAAGCCTCCCCATCTTGCAGGCGCGGCGCGGATCGCAGACGGTTGTCGAGCAGTTCAAACACTACAACAATGCCGTGCTGCTGGCCGGCGGCCCCTGCTGGGAAGGAGTGGACTTCCCAGGGGATATGGTTTCGCTGCTGGTAATCGCGCGGCTGCCCTTCCCGGTGCCGGACCCGGTACGAGAGGCTCGGCGGCAGCAATACCCGGATTTACACAGCTACATTCAGACCGAGATCGTGCCAGAAATGCAGCAGAAACTGCGGCAGGGTTTCGGTCGGGCTATCCGCACCGAGGCCGACAGCTGCGCGGTCGCTATCCTCGACCCGCGAGCTGCGCCCGGCAGGCGCTACCACCAGGCTGTGCTGGATGCACTGCCGGATGGCATCCCGGTCACAACCAAAATTGAGGACATCGAACCATTCCTCCGGGCACACAAAAGCCCGGATTATTTTTTGCCCAATTCCAATCACGATTAACACAGGATAACAAAATGGAGGAACACCATGAGAGCAATCTGTTTTATCCAGGAAGTCAAAGATTCTGATCTGACCATGCGCCAGCAGCAACTGATCTGCCACCGGGCGCTGCGCAAACTGCAATGGCCCTGCGTGATGGAACTGTTTGCCCAGGCCGGCAGCGAGGCACAGCCGCTCTCGCTGCGCCCCGGTATGGTGGACCTGCTGCGGGCTGCCGCAGCGGGCGAGGTGGATGTGCTGATGGTGATCGATGTGGAGCACCTGCACTGCGGGCAGGCGGAACTGGATGGTCTGCTCATGTCGCTTCTGCAATATGGCATCCATACATTCGGGGCTAAGAACGGCCAGTGGATCGAGCCGGCCGGTCGCCACTGGATGGTGCTGCCGGGGTATGATGAGACAGATGAGTGAGGGAACAAGGCAGATGAACCAAGAAATCTCCGGTAAGCGGAATACATTTTTTTACCCGAGGGCGTGGATCTACCTGCGTTGCCAAACAGAAGAACAGGCAATCCGGCAAAAATTGGCGATGCTGACCGCAGCACAGAATCGGGGCTATGATCCCCTCGGCATTGGCATGGATATCGGCCGCGCAGACCGCTTCTGGCGGCCGGCGTTCCGCCGGTTGATTCGGCAAATCCGGAAGGAAAGCATCGACATTGTCCTGGTACCGCGGCTTTCCGCCATCGACACCAGGCAGCGCAAACTGGTGCGGTTCCTGCGACTTGTCCAGAAACACCAGGTTGTTGTTCAGACAGTTGAGCGCAACCTGTCGGATGATCTGTGCCGGCATGGGCTGGACACCATAGTGGGCGGATGATGCCTGGAACGGAGGGCAGCAGATGAAGGCAATTTGTAGCAGCACAGAGGCTTCCGATGCGGTCCTGCACGAGATCCAGTATGCGGCGGCCTTATCTGCGCTGCGGCGATTACTCTCCGATGGGTATATTGATTTAGCCAACAGTCAGGCGGCCGCTGTTGCTCTTGCCAAAGTATTCGGCGTATTGCGGCGGTCAATTTAGTGGTTCTCGTGAATGGATAATCCGCCGCCCTTGTGGTAGTGTTGTCGTTGCCAGGGTGTATCTGATAAATCCAAAGTGCTGAGAAATTCGCTAAAAAGTAGCGAATGCAAGGCGCGAAACCGCTGCCATACTTGGTGTATGGCAAGGTTGAGCAACGCAGTAGGCGCTGCTTTTTAGTAGAATTGAACAGTGCTGGGGATTTTTCAGATTCACCCTCAGGGTTGGTCGCCGCTACTGTCAGCGACAGCAAAACCGCAAAGGAGGAACGATGGATGCCGCAAGTACACGTCATTGAACCGGTACATAGCCATGAGCCGGCCAAACTGCGGGTCTGTGCCTACGCCCGCGTCAGCAGCGATTCCGCTGATCAGCTCAATTCCTTTGCCTCGCAGGTGCGGTATTACACCAACCTGATCGCCGGTAACGAGGACTGGACGCTGGTGGATATTTACGCCGACCGCGGCATTACCGGCACCAGCACCGCCAAGCGGACCGAGTTCCAGCGCATGATGGAGGATTGCCGCGAAGGCAAGATCGACCGCATACTGGTCAAATCACTTTCCCGATTTGCCCGCAACACCCAGGACTGCATCGCCGCCCTGCGGGAACTGCGCCAGCTCGGCGTGACGGTGGTGTTCGAGAAAGAACACATCAACACCGGCACAATGGCCAACGAGATGCTCATCAGCATGATGAGTGCCTTTGCGCAGGAGGAATCGGTGTCAATTTCCAAGAATATGCGCAAAGGCGTGCAGATGCGAATGCAGAATGGCACCTACCGCACCCCGTGCGCCCCGTTCGGCTATCGCCTCGGTGATCGGGGTTTGGTGATTGAACCCAACGAAGCGGAAATTGTAAAACGGATTTTCAGAGAATTTATAAGCGGCAAAAGCACTTTGTCCATTGCTACCGAGCTGCAGCAGGAAGCCATTCCCAAACGGTATGGCAACCCCATCTGGACAAAGAAAGGCGTTACATATATTCTCTCTAATGAAAAGTATGTGGGGGATGAGCTGCTTCAAAAGAGCATGGCGGCAGAAGTGTTCCCCTACCAGCGCGCCCTCAACAACGGTCAGGCCAAGCAGTATTACAAGGAATTGGCACACGAACCCATCATAAGCCGGGATACCTTTGCACACGCCCAGGGCTTGCTGGCGCAGCGCCGTTCACAGTTCGGCCATTCTCAAAAAAGCCATTCATCCGCATTGACGAAAATACTCGTCTGCGGACACTGCGGCGCTCCCCTTTATCATCGCTTTGTAAATAAGTGCGACGTATGGGTTTGCGCCCATCATCTCAGTCAAGCTTCGGTTTGCCCACTCTCTCCGGTTACGGAGGATGAGCTTACAGAATTGTTCAATCGACTGGTCTATAAACTGACCGATGCTTCTTGCCCGGTGCTGAAAACTTATCTCGCAGAGCTTCATCGCATCCAACAATACGTTGCATCACAGCAACCAGAAATTGCACCTCTACGCCAACAGGTTGCGCAATTATTGGAGCAGAGTCATACACTCAATCGCCTTATGGCCAGCGGGTGTATCGACTCTGCTTTTTTTATTGCACACAGCAACACCATACAGCAAAGCCTGGATAAAGTAAAAGGTATGCTTGCCCGGCAACGTGAAACGGATCTCGTAAAAGAAAACATCGATAGCACGCTCCGGCTTCAGGCTGTGCTGTCCACAATCAAGCCATTTGAGGGAAACGCAAGTCGCATCCCGGAGTTCGTCACTTGGATAAAGGTATCCGAAGATCATGTCATCTTCCATCTAACCAATGATTTGGAATTGCGTGAAGAACGTCGGAAGGTATAACGATGAGTCAAAACAGAAAGCTCCCTTTTGGGTACAAATATTGTGACGGGCGCATTGAACCGAATGAACAGGAAGCGCCCTATGTTACAAAAATTGCTCAAGCATACGTGGACGGAAATTCCATCCATGCAATTGCGCAGATGATGAACCACACCGGCGTCCCATACCGTGACGATACAACCGTCTGGAACAAAAACATGATTTCGCGTATCCTGCAGGATCAGCGATATGCGGGAACTGATACCTGGCCTGCGCTTTTATCCCAAGAGATGATATCGGCAATCGCACGTACGCGGGCGGCGCGAAAACAGAGCCAGCTCTCTAACGCCGACATTCGCAGCGTTCGTTCAAAAATCTGCTGCCCGCGTTGTCTTACCCGCATGACACGGCGAACAATCAGGAAACGGGAGAGCGTTGGCTGGTATTGCACCACCTGCAACACTTACACAAAGCCCATATCGGATATGGATTTGATCGACCGGATCACACAGCGCATCGATTGGCTGCGGCAAAACGAAGATCAGGTCACAGGCGCCGTTCCCACTATCTTACTTTCCAGTGAATACCAGCGATGCCATCGAGAATTGAACCGAAGAATCAGTGATCCCAAAAGCTCAAAGGAAGAACTGTGCGCTCTGGCCCAGCAAGCCGCCACAGAACTGTATCAATGTTTTCAAGGCTACAATTATGCTTATGAATCGGAGCGGATTCGCCGCTTGCTGAGGGATTCGAATCCCAGCGATGAAGCGTTCCCGTCAAAACTGTTTCACAACATTGTCAGCAGAGTCTTTCTCGAAACATCCACGCATTTAACATTACAGCTTACGAATCAGCAAATGGTCTGAGAGGTCATCCAATGAATCAACATAGTGCCCCCAAGAAGAATGTCCGAGAGATCGAGGCTGATCCCCGACTCTCTCACAAGTTACATACCCGCCTGCGCGTTGCCGCCTACTGCCGCGTGAGCACCGAGCAGGAAGAACAGGAGAGCAGCTTTGAGGGGCAGGTGACCTATTATACCAACCTGATTGAAAACAACCCTGAGTGGGAGATGGCCGGTATCTTCGCCGACCACGGGATCAGCGGCATCAAGGATACCACGCGGCCGGGATTCATGCAGATGATCGAAGCCTGCAAAAAACATAAGATCGACATGATCCTGACCAAATCGCTGAGCCGTTTCTCCCGCAACACACTGGACAGCATCCGCTACATCCGGCTGCTGAAAAGCCTGGGCGTGGTCATCGAGTTCGAGAAAGAAGGGTTGAATACCGGCGATCTCGGCAGCGAAATCTACCTGACCTGGTTTTCAGCCTTTGCCCAGGCCGAGAGCGAATCGCTGAGCCAGAACGTCACAATGGGCAAGCGCCGCCTGTTCAAGGAGGGAAAATGCCCGTTCCAGTACAAACACTTCATCGGCTACCGGCGCGGCGCGGATGGGCAACCCGAAATCGACCCCGAAGGGGCCAAAACGATCGAACATATCTTCTACGGTTTTCTGGCCGGCAAGACCCCGGCGCAGCTCAAGACCGAGCTGGAAGAAATGCACATTCTTTCGCCCAGCGGCAAGACAACCTGGTCAAAAGCCACAATCCAAAACATCCTGCGCAACGAAAAGTACACCGGCGATGTGCTGCTGCAAAAAACATTCACCGCGGACTTCCTGACCAAAAAGGTCAAGAAGAACCGCGGTGAAGTGACCCAGTATTATGTGACGGATAACCACCCGGCCATCATCCCACGCGAGATTTTCCAGCAGGTACAGCTGGAGCTGGCCCGCCGGAGCAGCCGCCCCAAGGTTTCGCAGCGCAAAACCAAGACCGAGCGCGGCAAGTACACAAGCAAGTTTGCGCTCTCGGAACGCCTGGTCTGCGGCGAGTGTGGCTGTATGTACCGCCGCACCCAATGGATCAAGCGTGATGGCACCAAGGAATACGTCTGGCGCTGCGTTAACCGGCTGGAGAACGGCAAGAAATACTGCAAGAATTCCCCATCTTTGAAGGAGCCGCAGTTGCAGGAGGCCATCATGGCTGCCATACGCGAGCAGTTCACAGACCGGGAGCGAGTAAAAGAGGCTCTGAAGGATGTGGAGGAACGGATTATCCTGCACGGTGACAGCCAACAGGATGTTGCCCCTCTCCTCACCCGCATCCAGGAAATCGACCAGGCGATGTCCAATTTGCTGCTGCTCGTCAGCCACAGCGCGGACAGCAGCATCTACGACGCAAAATTCAAGGAGCTAACCAGAGAGAAGGCAGACCTGCAGAAACAGGTGGATGCGGTGGAACGGGCAGCGCGGCAGGATCAGGACAGACGGCGGGAGCTGCAGGCTGTGCTGGATGCGATTGAGCGGCAGCCGGTGGAGTTGGAATGGTATGACGATGAGTTGGTGAGGAGGATTGTAGAACAAATTATCGTTATGCCCGATGGGGGTCTGGCATTCCGTTTCAAGTGCGGGGGAAAAAGATTGACGCTTTGACAAACGGGATGCAAAAGCCTAACATACTATATTTAACTTAAAGAGTGATTGTCCGGCTATCTCTCAAGATAAATGTCGGTGATTCCATAAAAAGGGCCACTACCACCACCATCCAGGTGGTTGTCAAATACTATTTGTAGAGTGCCAACATCAGAAAGATTATCGAACGAAAATTCTTGTGGTTGAGCTGCATAAGAAATATTTATAGATTCTGGGTATTTCTCACTTATCTTGCCATCTAGAAAGCACATCATTTCTCGGAGTATATACGCCAGTAAAAACGACCAACCAACACACACGAAACGGCCGGTCTTATGACCGGCCGTTTTTGTTTGCCGCACGGGCGCCCATGGTACGGCGTCCGCTTTTTATTTTTACGAGCAAACCGCCGCACGGGGCAGGCAGCTGCCGGTGCGGCGGTTTGCATTTATGTGATGGCGCAATGGCCTTGTTGGTTGTCCGCCGCCCGGACCGGGCGGTTGCCCTCGCATGGCCGGGTGCGGTGAACGGCGGGCGAATGTTTCCGCCCTGCCTTTGTTGTGCTTTTTATGATAGACCGGAAATGTAGCAGACGTATAAAAGAAGTTTGAAAGAACTCCAAACATTGTTTGACCAAACTGTGAAGCGTACCGCAGGCCCGGACAAACACAACAGGCGCTGCCCCTTTGCCGGGGCAGCGCCTGCTGTGTTTGGGAAATATGGGAAGGGAAATTGAGGAAATCGCAAAAGGATATGGTCAGGGCATGCCCGCCGCCTGCCGCAGCTGCTGCAGGTTCCGGCGGATATCGCCGCCAAAGACGGCGCTGCCCATGATGAAGGAATCCGCGCCCGCGGCCCGGGCTTCGGGCAGCGTTTTGGCGTTGAGCCCTCCATCGACCTGGATGATGGCCGGGGAACCCGCCTTTTGCAGCAGCGCCCGCATGGCGGCGATCTTCTCGCTGCTGCCGGGCAGATACGCCTGGCCGCCGCGGCCCGGGTGCACCGTCATCAACAGGATCTGGTCGCACAGGGGCAGGTAAGGTTCGGCGGCCTCGACCGGGGTCTCGGGGTTGAGCACCAGGCCCGCCTTGAGCCCCGCCGCATGGATGGCCGCCAGCGCCGCGTCCGGCCCGCCGGGCACCTCCCGGTGGACCGAGATACGGTCGACGCCGATGGCGGCCAGCTCCGGCACAAACTGCTGCGGGACTTCCACCATCAGGTGTACGTCCAGCGGTTTGGCCGTCACCCCGCGCAGCGCGCGGGCCACCAGCGGGCCAAAGGAGATGGTGGGCACAAAATGCCCGTCCATCACGTCGATGTGGAACACATCGACGCCCGCGGCCTCGGCCGCGCCGACATCCTGGCCAAGGCGGGCAAAGTCCGCCGCCAGGATCGAGGCGCAGAATTCAAGCATGGGTCTCCTCCAACTGACTGATGCGGCGGCTGTGCCGCTCTTCGCCGGAAAACGGAGTGTCCAGGAAAATGTCCACGATCTGCAGCGCCAGGCCGGGGCCGGTCACAAGCGCGCCGAGCGCCAGGACGTTGGCGTCGTTGTGCTGGCGCGTGGCCCGGGCGGAGAAGCAGTCCCCGCACAGGGCGCAGCGGATGCCGGGCACCTTGTTGGCGGCGATCGAGATGCCGATGCCGGTGGAGCAGATGACGATGCCGCGGTCGCAGCGGCCTTCGGCCACCGCGTGGGCCACAGCCTTGCCGTAGACAGGGTAATCGACCGAAGCGGTCGAGTCGCAGCCGAAGTCCTGGTATTCGAGACCGCGCTCGGTCAGGTGGGCCAAGATCTTCTGCTTGAGCTCGTAGCCGCCGTGGTCACAGCCAATGGCGATCATCTTAGATCAGCTCCTTTACAGCGGCGATGATGGCGTCCGCACGCAGGCCGAACTGCTCGAGCAGGTCCCAAGCGGGGCCGGAGTGGCCGAACACGTCCTTGACGCCGACACGGCGCATTTTGGTCGGGCACTGCTCGGCCAGAACACCGGCGACGGCTTCGCCGAGACCGCCGAAGACGCTGTGCTCCTCACAGGTGACGACGGCGCCGCACTCGCGCGCCGCCTTGACGACGATCTCCTCGTCGAGCGGCTTGATCGTGCAGAGGTTGATGACGCGGGCGTGGATGCCCTCGTTTTTGAGGGTTTCGGCCGCGGTCAGCGCTTCGCCCACTTCGAGGCCGGTGGCGAGGATGGCCACATCGTTGCCTTCGGTGAGCTGCTCGCCCTTGCCGATCTCGAACTTGAAGTTGGCTTCGTCATGGAACACGGGCAGCGCCAGACGGCCGAAGCGCAGGTAGACGGGGCCTTCGTGTTCGTAGGCGGCCTTGACGGCGGCGCGGGCCTCGACGTCGTCAGACGGGCAGAGCACGGTCATGCCGGGGATCGAGCGCATGAGCGCGAAATCCTCGCAGCACTGGTGCGAAGCGCCGTCCTCGCCGACCGAGATGCCGCCGTGGGTGGCGCCGATCTTGACGTTGAGGTGCGGGTAGCCGATGGAGTTGCGGACCTGCTCGAACGCGCGGCCGGCCGCAAACATCGCAAAGCTGGAAGCGAACGGCACAAGGCCCATCGCCGCCATGCCGGCGGCCACGGCCACCATGTTGCTCTCGGCAATGCCGCAGTCAAAGTGGCGGTCGGGGTAGGCTTTTTTGAGCACGCCGGTCTTGGTAGCGGCGGCCAGGTCGGCGTCCAGCACGACGACATCGGGATGATCTTTCGCCAGTTCTACCAGCGCGTTGCCGTAGCTGTCGCGGGTGGCGATCTTCTTGACATCACTCATGCTTGCGCCTCCAGTTCTGCCATCTGGGCGTTGAGTTCGTCCATGGCGGTCTTGTACTCTTCGTCATTGGGGGCCTTGCCGTGCCAGCCGACCTGGTTTTCCATAAAGCTGACGCCCTTGCCCTTGGTGGTGTGCATGAGGATGGCGGTGGGCTTGCCGGACGTCGCGTGGAAGACGTCGAACGCCTTCTCGATCTCGTCCACATCGTGGCCGTTGATCGTGACGACCTCAAAGCCGAAGTCGCGCATCTTGGCGTCGACCGGTTCGGTGTTCATGACGTCCTTTGTGGGGCCGTCGATCTGCAGGCCGTTGAGGTCGATGATGACGCAGAAGTTATCGAGAGCATACTTGGCGGCGAACATGAACGCCTCCCAGACTTCGCCCTCCTCGATCTCGCCGTCGCCCAGCAGCGTGTAGACGCGGACGTTGTCTTTCTTGAGGTACTTGGCGGCCTTGGCCATGCCCGCGGCGCAGGAAACGCCCTGGCCGAGCGAGCCGGTGGACATATCGACGCCGGGGACCGTGTTCATGTTGGGGTGGCCCTGCAGGTAGCTGTCGATGTGGCGCAGCGTGGGCAGGTCCGCGACCGGGAAGAAGCCGCGGTAGGCCAGCGCGCTGTACAGGCCGGGGGCCGTGTGGCCCTTGGAGAGCACGAAGCGGTCGCGGTCGTCCCATTTGGGATCGGCGGGGTCGATGCGCATCTCTTTGTTATAAAGGTACGCGAACATTTCGGCCGCCGAGAGGCTGCCGCCGGGGTGGCCGGCCTTGGCCCCGTGGGTGGATTCGATCACACCCATGCGGACTTTGCAGGCTGCGATCTGCAGCGCTTTACGTTCTTCGTTCGTCATATTATTCACCAAACACCTTGCAGTAGTCGGCCTTGAACTTCTCGATGCCGGAGTCGGTCAGCGGGTGATGCAGCATCTGCTCGATGACCTTGTAGGGCACGGTGGCGATGTCGGCGCCGGCAAGAGCGCAGTCGGTGACATGAATCGGGTTGCGCACGCTGGCGGCGATGATCTGGGTCTTGATCTCGGGATAGTTGCAGAAGATGCCGCGGATGGACTCGATCAGCTCGATGCCGGGCTGGGAGATATCGTCCAGACGGCCGAGGAACGGGCTGACGTAGGTCGCGCCGGCGCGGGCGGCCAGCAGGGCCTGGTTGGCGGTGAAGATCAGGGTGCAGTTGGTGGGGATGCCCTTGGCGGACAGCGCCTTGATGGCCTTGAGGCCTTCGCCGGTCATGGGGATCTTGACGACCATGTGCTTGGGATCGAGCGCGTAGATAGCTTCGCCTTCCTTGACCATGGTCTCGGCGTCGGTGGTGGTGGCCTTGACCTCGCCGGAGATGGGGCCGTCCACGAAGGTGGCGATCTCGGCCAGGGTCTCGGCATAGTCGCGGCCTTCCTTGGCGATCAGGCTGGGGTTGGTGGTAACGCCGGCGATGACGCCCATGTCGTTGGCTTTGCGGATCTCGTCCACATTGGCGGTATCAATGAAGAATCTCATGGTCTTTGCATCCTTTCTTTCGTTTCTGGTTGACTGCGTGCCTATGTAACAGAAAACCGCAGGGGCGCACCGCATGCGCACGGGCGGACCATTGGGTCCTCGCTTGGCATGCGGCCGCCCCTGCAGAATTCTATTCTACGGTTTCAAAACGGATAACGGCGATGATATTGGATATTGGGCAAAGCCTGTTGCTCCGCCCGTTGACGCATTGCGCTGCGCGCAATTTCGCGGCATAGCCTGCTGCTCCCGGCAGAAACGGCAGGCGGCCCGGCACTGGCCGCCTGTTCGGCGGCCGGTGACAGTGGAACGGGCTGCCGCCCGTTGACGCATTGCGCTGCGCGCAATTTCGCGGCATAGCCGCTCAGGCGTCAAGCCCAGGGATTTTCGGTGGCGTAGGGCAGGCTCTTGGGCTGGTTCCAGGCGATGTCGGCGACGCCGAGGAACTTGAAGACCTCGAACATCAGCTTGCCGTAATGGCCGAAGGCCACGGCGCCATGGTGCGGATAGTGCTTCTGGACCAGGACATGGCGGTAGAAGCGGCCCATGTCGTGGATGGCGAACACACCGATGCCGCCGAAGGAGCGGGTCGCGACCGGCAGGACTTCGCCCTCGGCGATGTAGCTGCGCAGGACGCCTTCGCTGTCGCACTGCAGGCGGTAGAAGGTGATGTCGGAAGCGGCGATGTCGCCTTCCAGCGTGCCGCGGGTGAAATCGGGCTCGCTGCCGGCGGGCTCGAGCAGGCGGTGCTGGATCAGCTGGTACTTGACCGCGCGGTCGGCGCACATCTTGCAGGAAGGCGTGTTGCCGCAGTGGAAGCCCATGAAGGTATCGGTGAGGGTGTAGTCGAACTTGCCCTTGATGTCCTCGTCATACAGGTACTGCGGCACGCTGTTGTTGATGTCGAGCAGCGTGACGGTATCGCCGGAGATGCACATGCCGATGTACTCGGACAGAGCGCCGTAGATATCGACTTCGCAGGAGACGGGGATGCCGCGGGAAGCCAGGCGGGAGTTGACGTAGCAGGGCTCAAAGCCGAACTGAGACGGGAAGGCCGGCCAGCACTTGTCGGCAAAAGCGACATACTGGCGGCTGCCCTTGTGGGCCTCGGCCCAGTCGAGCAGGGTCAGCTCAAACTGCGCCATACGGGCCAGCAGGTCGGGATAGTACTTGCCTTCGCCCATCTCGGCGGCCATGTCCTTGCAGACATCGTCGATGCGGGGGTCGTTGGCATGCTCTTTGTAGGCGACGAGCAGGTCGAGCTCAGAGTTCTCTTCGACCTCGACGCCGAGCTTGTACAGGCCCATGATGGGGGCGTTGCAGGCGAAGAAGTCCTGCGGGCGGGGGCCGAAGGTGATGATCTTCAGGTTCTTGACGCCGATGATCGCGCGGGCCATCGGGACGAACTCGGCCATCTTGTCGGCCAGTTCCTCAGCGGTGCCGATCGGATACTCGGGGATATAGCCGTTGAGGTGGCGCATGCCGAGGTTGTAGGAGCAGTTCAGCATACCGCAGTACGCGTCGCCGCGGCCGTTGATCAGGTCGCCGTCGCCTTCGGCAGCCGCCACGAACATGCAGGGGCCGTCAAAGTACTTGGCGATCAGGGTTTCGGGGGTCTCAGGGCCGAAGTTGCCGAGGAAGACGGTCAGGGCGTTGCAGCCGACTTCGGTGACTTCCTTGACGGCGGCGAGCATGTCCTTCTCGTTTTCGACGGTGGTCTTGGCCTCGTAGATGTCGACGCCCTTGGCGGCGCAGGCGGCGGCCACGGCGGCGCGGCGCTTCTGGCTCAGCTCAATGGGGAAGCAGTCGCGGCTGACGGCGATGAGACCCAGCTTGACTTCGGGGATGTTGGTGGATTTCATAGAAAATTCCTCCGTTCGTGTTTTGTTTACAGGTCGTTTGCGATGTCGGTATTCACTCCGGTCAGAGCAACCACGGCGCCCTGTCCGGCTTCGGCAGATTCGGGGTGGGCCAGCAGCCATTTATTGCAGGCCCACAGGCAGGCATCGTCGCCGCCGCGCACCGGCAGCTCCGGCTTGGCGGTGTTGGTGCCCTGCGGCAGCGCCACCATCACGCGGAAGCCCTTGGTGGGGTCGGTGTGGCAGGGCGCGTAGTGCAGCGAGGTGGCGTACACTTCCACCAGGACCCCGGCGGGCACGCGGAACGCCTTGACCCTGGCGGTGTCCAGCTTGCCGCCGACAATGTCGTCCTCGCGGGCAAGCAGCAGGACGAAGTCCTCGGTGCCGAGGTTGAACTCGCTGTCACGGTGATACTCCAGGCAGTTGAGCTTGGTGTTGTGGCCGTTGCACCAGCCGAACTGGACCGGCATGCCGCCGTACAGCGCCACGCCGAGGGTCTTCGCCTCGGGCAGAGACTGCAGGGCCGGTTCCTCCGGCACATAGTCGGTGGCTTCGGGCAGCGGGGTGTGGGCGGCCAGCGCCGCGGTGATGGCCTTGCATTCCGCCTCGTAGCCGGTGATCACACGGCCGTAGGGCGCAAACTCAGGCGCGGAGACAGGATAGATCTTCATGAGAAAACCCCCTTTTTAAAACAAGTATATCATTCCGCGAGCTTTTTGAAAAGAGGTTTGCAGGTCGGATAGATCTGCTTGAACTTCTGGTAGCGCTCCTCATAGCGGGCGGTCAGTTCGGGGTCGGGCTCGATGGTGCGGGACACATGCACGAGCGCGTCGGTCGCCTCCTGCACGGTGGCGTAACGGCCGCAGCAGACCATGGCCAGCAGCGCGCCGCCGTAGCCGGGGCCCTGCTCGGTGACGAGGATGTCCAGCGGAATGCCGAGGACGTTCGCCATGATGTTGCACCACAGCGGGCTCTTGGCGCCGCCGCCGCAGATGTTGGAGCGCGGGATCTCGACGCCCAGGCTGCGGGCGACCTCATAGCAGTCACGGATGGCGAAGGAGACGCCTTCCATGACGGCCTGGGTGATGTCGGCGCGGGTGGTGTCCATGCTCAGGCCGATCAGCGTACCGCGGGAGTCGGTGTCGTTGATGGGGCTGCGCTCGCCCATCAGGTAGGGCAGGAAGAAGACCTTGTTGCGGCCCAGGTGGTCGTTGGTGATGGGGGCCTGCTCGGCCGGGTAATCCTTGTCGGTGACTTTGAGGATGTCGTCCATCCACCACTTGTTGCAGGAAGCAGCAGACAGCATGCAGCCCATCAGGTGCCAGCCGCCGTCCGCATGGGCGAACGCGTGCAGGCCGTTGGTATCGTCGACACCGAACTTCTTGCTGGAGATGAAGATGGTGCCGGAGGTGCCGAGCGAGATGTTGCAGCGGCCGTCGCCGACGGTGCCGGTGCCCACGGCCGCGGCGGCGTTGTCGCCCGCGCCCGCGCAGACCTTGACGTTCTCAGACAGGCCCAGCGCTTTGGCGACTTCGGGCTTGAGGGTGCCGACCTGCTCCCAGCTTTCGTACAGCGTGGCCAGCCATTCGGGCTGAACGCCGCAGATCTCGCACATTTCCTTGCTCCAGCACTTGTGCTCGACATCGAGCAGCAGCATGCCGGAAGCGTCGGAGTAATCGGTCGCATGCACGCCGGTCATGCAGTAGACCAGGTAGTCCTTGGGCAGCATGATCTTGGCGATGCGGGCATAGAGTTCGGGCTCGTTGGCCTTCATCCACAGGATCTTGGGGGCGGTAAAGCCGGCGAACGCGATGTTGCCGGTGTAGCGGCTCAGGGTGGCGCGGCCGATCTCGTTGTTGAGGTAATCGGTCTCCTTGGCCGTGCGGCCGTCGTTCCAGAGGATGGCCGGGCGCAGGACGTTGTCATCGCTGTCCAGCGCCACAAGGCCGTGCATCTGGCCGCCGATGCCGATGCCCTGCACCTGGGCGGGGTCAAAGCCTTCGAGCAGCATGGGGATGCCTTCCAGGCAGGCCTTCCACCAGCCGGCGGGGCTCTGCTCGCTCCAGCCGGTATGCGGCATGCTCAGGGGGTATTCCCGGGTGACTTGATTGCAAACCTTGCCTTCTTCATCCACCAGCAAAAACTTGCAGGCCGAAGTGCCAAGGTCAACGCCGATGTACAGCATATGTACCGCCTTTCCATGTTCTTTTGTAAAGAACATTTATGTAAGTTCTTTTATATGATACTGTTTGCAGGGCACGGTGTCAATGTCCGAAATGCACAAAAAGAGTTCGCGTTTATCAGCAATAATCGCCAAGGTTTCGCGCTTTCATTGACATTTTTTCCGCCGTTGGCTAGTATAGTAGTATCTACCCATCGGAAACCCTTTTGTTAAGTTATGTGAGGTTTGTATGGAGAAGCTGAACCAGACCGCGACCGAGCGGCGGCGGCTGACCCGCAACCGGATCTACCGCTACCTGTATAGCGCACCGCAGGGACGCTCCAAGCAGGAGATCGCCGACGACCTGGGCCTGAGCACGCCGACCGTGCACCAGAACCTGGCCGAACTGCTGCGCGCCGAGCTTGTGCAGACCAACGGCATGCGGGAGTCGACCGGCGGGCGGCGGGCCGTGCAGCTGTCGGTGGCCGAAAACGCCCGCTTTGCGCTGGGGGTCTCGGTCTCGGGTGAACATTTCCGCATCCTGGCCGCCAATTTGCGGCTGGAGGAGATCGCTTACCGCAAATGCTCCCACCCGCGCACCGGCAGCCTGGCCGAGCTGGGCCGCCTGCTGGCGGAGGAGCTGGCGCAGTTCATGCACGACTTTGGGCTCAACCGCGAAAAGCTGCTGGGCGCCGGCATTGCGCTGCCCGCCATCCTGAACGCCGAGCGCACGCGGGTGCTGACATCGCCGACGCTGCACCTGCACGATGAGGACCTGCAGCCGCTGGCCGACGCCATCCCCTGCCCTGTCCTTTTGAGCAACGACGCCACCAGCGGCGGTTACGCCGAGTGGTTCGCCCAGCAGGAGAAGGGCAGCATTGCCTATCTTTCGCTGGAAGGCGGCGTGGGCGGGGCCGTGCTGATCGACGGCGTGCCCTACACCGGCGCCAACGGGCGCAGCGGCGAGTTCGGCCACATCTGCGTGCAGCCCGGCGGGCTGCCCTGCCAGTGCGGCCAGCACGGGTGCCTGGAGGCGTACTGCTCCTCGGCCCGGCTTTCGACCGATCTGGGCGTCACGGTGGAGCAGTTCTTTGCCGGGCTTGAAGCCGGCAACCTTGCTTACCGCACGCTGTGGTCGGACTATCTGCGCCACCTGGCGGTGGGGCTGGTCTCGATCCGCATGGCGCTGGACTGCAACATCGTGCTGGGCGGGTATCTGGCGCAGTATCTGCCGCCCTACCTGCCCGAGCTGCGGCGGCTGACCGCCGCGCGCGACCCCTTTGCCGAGACGGCCGACTATGTGCGGCTGTGCCACTACCCCAAGCACGCGGTGCCGCTGGGGGTGGCGCTGCACTTCATCAACCAGTTCATCGAGGCTTTGTGAGGCCGGCTGCGCGCCGCGCCCGCCATGTTCCCGGGAGGAAACAACCATGATCGAAAAACTCAACGGTACGACCGAGACAGTCGATTTCAAGGTCTCGTCCACCACGCGGCTGTACCACAACCACACAGCGGAGGACTTCCCGCTGCACTGGCATGTGCCCGGGGAGATCATCTGCCCGATTGAGAACACCTACCAGGTGACGATCGCCGGGCAGGCGCTGACGCTGCTGCCGCACGATGTGCTGATCATCGCTTCCGGCGAGCTGCACAGCATCACGGCGCCGCCTTCCGGCGAGCGGTACATTGTGAACTTCAGCAACTCCTTTTACGAACAGTTCCAGGAGCTTTCGCTGTTTTTCTCCACGCTGCACCCGTACAAGCTGTTCCGCCGGGCCGACGACCCCGACCTGGCCGACCGCCTGTTTGCGCAGTTAACGCGCATGGAAGCGGAATACGGCGGGGCGGACACCTACCGCGACTGCGAGATCGCCTCGATGATGCTGCATTACTTTGCGACGATCGGGCGGCATTATACGCGCCAGATCCACGGCGAGGAGCTGAACACCCCCAAGCAGCAGGAGCAGCAGGAGCGGTTCACCGAGCTGTGCAACTACATCACATCGCACTGCACCGAGAACCTTTCGCTGGACGAGCTGGCCAACGAAGCCGGGTTCAGCAAATATCACTTTGCCCGCCTGTTCAAGACGATGACCGGCACGACCTGCCACAACTTTCTGCTGGAGCGGCGCATCCTGTACGCCAAGAACCTGCTGGTGGATTTCACCCTGCCCATCACCGAAGTGGCGATGCGGTCGGGGTTCAACTCTCTGGCCACATTCAACCGGATCTTCAAATCGCAGATCGGCTGTACGCCCAGCGAGTTCCGCAAGCTCGGCTCAAACAGCAGCCTCTCTTAAAACCAAAACCAGGCGTCCCCGCAAGGGGGCGCTTTTTTATTGGCTGATTGTAAAGGTACAAAACGGTTCATAAAACAGCAGGAAGGGACGCTGCGGCGCCGCAGCGCCCCTTCCCTGTTGTGCAGAATGATGGGCTTACGGATAGATCTTGCGGCCATGCGCGTCGGGGATGCCGGTCTTGCGGTAGAAGTAGGTGTTGATGACATCGCGCCATTCGCAGGCATGGGCCTTCTGGTGGGCAAAGCGCGCCTCCAGGCGGGCATAGACCGCGGGGTCGAGATACGGCTTGAGGGCGACGACTTCGTCATAGAAGCGGGCCGCGTCCTCGGCGCCTTCAAAGTGGGTGTCGTAGATGTGCTGCAGCACGGTCTTGCCGCTCTTGAGCACATGGCTGTACGGCAGATGGTGGAAGAACAGGATCAATTCGTCCGGGCAGGTGTCGACATTGGCGTACATCTCGGCCAGCTCCGGCGCATACTGGTGGCAGTAGTCGCTGCCGGTGGGGGTGCGGTCGATGCCGATGCCGTCGAAGGAGGCGCGGTGGTAGCAGCCCCAGCGGTCATACTCGTAGCCGTCGACGTTCGGGCCGTAGTGATAGTTGGGGTTGCACATCCAGCCCACGCCCAGCGGCGCGTTGTATTTTTCGTAGGTGGGCCAGGACTGCATGAGGATCTCGTGCAGCGTCTTTTCGACCGGCGGGTTCTGGCCGAAGGTCTGGCGCAGCCATTCGTCCGCGATGGTCTCGGGGCTCATGGTCGGGTCAAAGCTCAGGCGGCCGAAGCCGTAGAGGTTGGCGGCGGCCAGATCGTGGCCGGTCCAGTTTTCGTCGTTGCCGGTGTTGGTGACGGCGGCCATGCCGTTGCCCGCACCGCGGATGAGCGCGGCGACCGTGCTGTTGTCCGGGCGGGTGCGCAGGTCAAAGTCGAGCACCTGACGGAACCACGGCATCAGATAGCAGACATGGCGCTGCTGGCCGGTGTATTCCTGCGCGATTTGGAATTCGACCATGATGTGGGTGTGCTTGAGCCCGCCGATCAGCGGCGAGACCGGCTCGCGCACCTGGAAGTCCATGGGGCCGTTCTTGATCTGCAGCGTGACGTTGTCGCGGAACTGGCCGTCCAGCGGCATGAAGGCGTTGTAGCCCGCGCAGGCGCGGTCGATCTTGGTGTCGCGCCAGTCCTGCTGGCAGTTGTAGACGAAGCAGCGCCAGACGATGTGGCCGCCGAACGGCGCCACGGCGTCGGCCAGCATGTTGGCGCCGTCGGCCTGGGTGCGGTTGTAGGTGAAGGGGCCGGGGCGGCCTTCGCTGTCGGCCTTGACGAGGAAGCCGCCCAGACCGGGCAGGTTGGCCCACACATCGGCGGCCTTTTCCTTCCACCAGGCGGCAACAGCCGGGTTGCAGGGGTCGCAGGTGTCCATGCCGCCGAGCTCGATGGGCGCGGCGAAGTTGATGCTCAGATACAGCTTGACGCCGTAAGCGCCGAGGATCTCCTGATAGCGGCGCAGCGGGGCGAAGTAGCGGTCGGTGATGAGCCAGCTGGCCGCCTGCTTGACGTTGACGTTGTTGATGACGATGCCGTTGATGCCCACCGAAGCCAGCATGCGGCCGTAAGCGTTGAGACGGTCCTCATCCACCAGCACGACGTCGTCCTTGAAGAAGAAGGAATCGCCGGAGTAGCCACGCTCGATGCTGCCGTCCATGTTGTCCCAGTGGTTGAGCATGCGGTGAACGTTGGCCGGGGCCGCCTGCTGCTGCAGGGTCAGGTCCTTGAGGGCGCAGCCGTTCATCTGCAGCGCGCGCAGCAGCGCGAAGACGCCGTACAACACGCCGGTGGCGCTGCCGCCTGCAACGCTGCAGCGGCCTTCGCCCGCGGCGATGCGGTAGCCTTCGGCGTCAAGCGCCGGGTCGATCTCCAGGCGGACGTCCGCCTGGCCGGGGGCGTCGGCCAGCTCCGCGCCGTACAGGCCCTTGAAGCCGGTGGCGAGCTCCGCCCGGGCGCTGGCCAGGACGGGGTCGTCCCCCGCCGGGACGCAGACGGTCAGTTTTTCACAGGCCGCGCCGGGGATGGCCGGGTAGGCGAGCCAGCATTTGGTAAATGCCATGGTGTGTGACCTCCTTTAGTGTGGTTGAATGGTGGGGTTTTGCAGAGCTTGCAGCAGGCGGCGGGCGGCTTCGGCCCCGTGGCCGGGGCGGTTGGCCGCGCCAAAGCTGAAGCGCAGGGTACAAAGGGCGTCCTCGGCCGCCGTGCCCCCAAGGGCCAGCAGCACATGGGACGGGTGGGACCGTCCCGTGTTGTCACAGGCGGCCCCGGGGGAAACGCAGACCCCCGCCAGGTCGAGGCGGTAGGTCAGGGCCTGGCCGTCAAAGCCGGGCAGGCCGACGCTGACCAGGCCGGGCAGACCGGCCGCTGTGCTGTGGAAGCGGGCCTGCGGCCAGCCTGCGCGCAGTGTGCGGCAGAAATCGGCCGCCAGCGCGCGCTTGGCGGCGGCGCTTTCGGCCCGGCGGGCGCAGGTCAGTTCCAGCGCGCGGGCAAGGCCGACGATCTGGGCGACCGGCTCGGTGCCCGGGCGCAGCCCGCCCTGCTGGCTGCCGCCGAAGATCAGCGGCTGCAGCGCGGCGGGCTGGCGGGCATACAGAAAACCGATGCCCTTGGGCCCGCCGAATTTGTGGGCCGAGGCGGTGAGGTAGTCGATGTTGGCCAGCGAAAGTTCCAGGTGCCCGGCGGCCTGCACGGCGTCGACATGCAGCGGCACGCCGGCCGCCGCGCACTGCGCCGCAAGGGCGGGGATGTCCTGAATGACGCCGACCTCGTTGTTGGCGTACTGCACGCTGACCAGCCGCGGGCGGCGGGCCAGGGCAGCCTGCAGCGCGGCGGGCACGACCTGCCCGGCCGTATCGACCGGCACGGTGCAGACCGTGACCCCCTGCTTTTGCAGGAAGGCGCAGGCGCCGCTGACCGAGTGGTGCTCGATGCCGGTGGTGACGACCTCGCGGCTGCCGGGGCCGGGGCGGCCCGCGCCGTTCAGGATGGCCCAGGTGTTGCCCTCGCTGCCGCCGGAGGTGAAGAAGATCTGGTGCGGCGCGCAGCCCAGGCAGGCAGCCACCGTGCGGCGGGCCTGTTCAACGGCGCGGCGCGCGGCCAGTCCGCTGCGGTAGAGCGCGGCCGGGTTGGCGTATTGATCGGTCAGCCAGGGGCGCATGGCCGCAAAGACTTCGGGGTCCAGCGGCGTGGTGGCGGCGTGGTCGGCGTAGATGGGTTCGGTGGGTTCGGTCATGTGGGGTCCCCCAGGAAAGTAAAGCTGTCAAAGTCGAACTGGGTACCGGGCAGGAACAGGAACGTGACCTGCCGCTTGCCCTTGACCGGCGCAAAATGGAAGGTCTGTTCGCCCCAATCCGGCTGGGGACCAAATTCGACGATGCGGCGCTCGCTGCCGCCCGGGCCCTCGCTGTCAAACAGCAGGTGGACCGTGTTGGCGGGCAGGGCGCTGCGGCCGCGCAGGCGCACGCCGCTGCAGCCGTTTTTGCCGAAATCCATGCGGCGGAATGTGAGCGAGACGTTGTTGCCGATGCCCAGCACCTGCGTGCCCGCGCGGGTGAAGCTGTCGCCGTTGACGGCGTCGCACTGCCCGGCGGCCAGCGTATCGAAGGCGCGGGAATGGGGCGTGAACTGGAAGCCCTTGATGTGCACCTTGGTGTTGAGCTCAACGGCAAAGCTGCCGACGCCGGTCAGGCGCTTGTCCAGCCGGAAGGTATCGGGCTGGTAGACGTTCCACATCTTGGGCTTGTGGTAGATGCGCTCGCCGATCATCGTGCTGCCGATCACATAGGGCTCGCCGTCCCAGAAGCGGATCGCGGTGGGTTCGCCGTCCAGGCTGAAGATGGGCAGTTCGACGGTATCGGAGCCGTCGGGCCCGAAGTCGATGTTACGGTAGAGCACCCAGCTGCGGCCGGTGCGGGAGGTGGAGATGCCGCGCTCGTTGCCGTTGCCGATATCGCCGTAGGAGGCTTCGTAGCGGCCGGCGGGCACAAAGTCATAGGGGTTTGTGTAAAGCTGGCCGAGGCCTTCGACCTGCAGGTCAAGCTGCGAGATAAACTGCGGCGTGCGGCGGCCGTTGCGCAGCATCGCGCGCACACGCAGCGCGCCGTCGCCTTTGGCTTCGACCGTGGCGCTGTCGCCGTCGGCATGCAGCACCGCGTTGGCGGCGGGGTCGCCGCGGTCGTCGGTGAGCCTCCATTCAATGGCCTCCCCCGCCCCGGCGGCCGCGGGCAGGCGCACGGCCCGCACGGTCGTCTTGCTGTGGAAGGGGGTCAGGCGGGTGTGCCCGGCCGTCAGCTCCAGCTTGCGCACCGGCACGCAGACCGGGTCCTGCGCAGGCGGCAGCGGCGGCAGGCGATGGCGGGCGGGGCCCGCAAACGGCCGGGCGGTCAGCGCCAGCACGGCGGAGCGCAGCCCGGGGGCGCTGACCTCCACCGTGATCTCCCCTGCGCTGCCGTTACCGGCCACCACGGCCAGCAGCATGCCCGAGAACAGGCGGCGGCTGGTGGTCTGGTATTCGTCGGGGTCGGTGCTGTCTCCATTGTCCAGCCCGACCAGCACGCCCGCGCCGCGCACCCGCACGGTGACGCGGTCGTTGGCGTTTGCCACGGGGTTGCCGCCGGCATCGGCGGCGGTGATGGTGAGGAAGGCGAGCTCCCGCCCGTCGCCCGAAAGCGCGGTGCGGTCAGCCTTTACGCACAGCGCGGCGCTGTCGCCAAAGCTGCGGCGCTCGTCCTGCGCCACGGCCGCGCCCTGTTCGTCATAGGCGACGGCGCGCAGCGTGCCGGGGCGGTAAGCCACCTGCCAGGACACCGTGCGCCCTTTGTCGGGGTCCGGTGCACGGCGGCCGAGGCTTTCGCCATCCAGGAACAGTTCCACGCTGGCGGCGTTGGTGCAGGCGCAGACGTCGACGGTCTGGCCGGGGTTCCAGTCCCAGTACGGGAACAGGTGGACCATCGGCTGCACGGCCGGGTCCAGCCAGGCGGCCTGCACGACGTAGAAGGCATCCTTGGGGAAGCCCGCTGTGTCGACCATGCCGAAGTAGCTGTTGCGCGTGTGGTAGGGCGTGGGTTCGCCGATGTAGTCCCAACCGGTCCAGAGGTACTGCCCCAGCGTATAGGGGTGGTGGCGCTCGGTGGTCAGGCAGATGTCAAGGCTTTCCGCGCCCCAGCTTGTGCGGCTGTTGCCCAGGCTCGAACACTGCTCGTCGTCGTCGGACAGCAGCGGCTGGGACAGCGGGAAGTGGTAAACGCCGCGGCTCATGACGACCGAGGCGGTCTCGCTGCCGTAGATGATCCAGTCCGGGTGTTCGGCGTGGTGCTGCGCGTACATGCGCTCGCCGTAGTTGTAGCCCGCGACCTTGATGATGTCGGCGCAGGCCTGGGTGTTGGGCCAGGGCAGATAGTTGGAGCCGAAAGTGGGCACGCCGTTGCGTTCGGGGTCGTGCTCGGCCACTTCGGCCATCAGCAGGCGCATCGTATCGGCGCCTTCCGGCCCGGCGTGGGTGTCGTAGATCTCGTTGCCGATGCTCCAGAACAGAAGGCTCGGGTGGTTGCGGTCGCGCCGCACCCAGGCGGCGACGTCGCGCTCCTGCCAGGCGTCAAAAAAGCGGGCGTAATCGTAGGGGTTTTTGGCGCTGCGCCAGCAGTCGAAGATCTCGTCGTTGATCAGAAAGCCCATCTCATCGGCCAGGTCCATCAGCTGCGGATCGGGCACGACATGGCCGGTACGGATCGAGTTGGCGCCCATCTGCTGCAGCAGGCGCAGCTGGCGCGCAGCGGCGTCCGGCTCAAAGGCCGCGCCGAGGCAGCCGAAATCATGGTGCAGGCAGACGCCGCGCAGATAGACGTGGCGGTGGTTGAGCAGCAGGCCTTTGTCGGGCGAGAGCTCGATGGTGCGGCAGCCGAACTTTGTTTCCAGCGTATCGGGCGCGGGGCCGCCGAGAGCGGCTTCGACGCGGTAGAGATTGGGTTCGCCCAGGTCCCACAGGCGCGGGGACGGGAGGGTGAATTCGGCTTCGGCCTGATAGATCGCCTGTTCCTGCCCGGTGCGCCAGGGGCGCGCGGCCAGCGGCTTCCAGACAGCCGCCGGAACACGGCAGGCGGCCAACTCCCCTTCCGGCCCGCAGAGCGCAAGGTCCAGCGCTTCCGGCAGGGCCGCGCCCGCGCACAGGCCGATCTCGGCCGTGCAGCGGACGGTCCAGACATTTCCCTGCCCTTCCCGCGCGGCGACGTAGAAGCCGTCTGGCATGAGATGCGCGGCCGGCATGCGCCACAGCTGCACGGTGCGGAACAGCCCCGCGCCGGAATACCAGCGTGAATTGGGGTGGCGCAGTTCGCAGCGCACAAGGACTTCGTTTTCACCCGGCTGCAAAAGACCGGTGATGTCGAACCAGAAAGAGGTATAGCCGTTTTTCCATTGCCCGGCTTCCCGCCCGTTGATAAAGACGGCGGTGTCCATATACGCGCCGCCGAACCAGAGCGCGACGCGCTCGCCCGCGGCGGGGGTGCAGGCAAACTGTTTGCGATAGTAAAGCGTGCCGTCCCGGTAAAGGTCGTCCGCGTGGCGTATTTGCCAGTCATGCGGCAGGTCGACCGGGATGAACTCCGCCTGCGGCGGCTGCGGGCCGCCCGGGGCTGCGGCGGCAAACAGCCAGCCGCCGCTGAAATCGGTGCGGATCATGGGTTTCCTTTCTGCCCAAAAAAGGCAGTATCGGGTTCATCGTTTGGCTTACCGCTGCTTTCCCATGGAAAGACAGACGGAGGCAGACCCCCGCGGCGGGCGGTGGGTCTGCCTCCGGTAAGCCATCTTTCTCAGCTTTTTCGGAGGCAGAGCCTACCAATACTTGCTGGTTATAGATACTTGCTGTTGGGTTTGGGGCTGATTAGCCAGCCTTGGACTCCTGATAGGTGGTGTTGTACAGGTCGATCAGGCTCTGCAGGTTCTGCGCCTCGACCGCAGCAACATACTGGTCCCAGGTCTCGTCGATGTTCTGCTGGTTCATCGCGAAGTTGATGGTCCAGGTGTTGATGGTGTCGGTCAGCGGGGTGCCCCACAGGTTGGCCTGCTCCATATCAATCTCGTCAAAAGCGATGACGGGATCGATCGGGCGCAGTTCGCGGTACTCAGCCATACGATCGTAGAAGTCCTGCAGGTCGGGGCTGAAGTTGGAGGTCAGCAGTTCGGTGGTGCCGCCGTACATGTAGTTGCCGCAGGCGAAGCCGAGCTCTTCACGCATATCGACCTGATCGTCGGAGGTCTGCGCAATGGACAGGCCGCCGCAGTAGTAGCCGGGGGTCAGGCTGTAGGTGCCGTCTTCAGAAACGGTGTAGGTCTCGCCTTCAACACCCCACTTGGTGAGGGTCTGGCCTTCCTCAGAGTACCACAGCCAGTCGACGAAGCGCATCATCTTGATGAACTCTTCTTCGCCCAGCTCGTCGAGGGCACGGGAGGAGATGCAGACGCCGCACTCAAGGCGCAGGTTCTCGGTCTGGTAGTTGTTGACGCCGGTGGGCATAACGATGCGGTACAGCTCGAAGTTGCCTTCGCCCAGCTGCTCAGTGATGCCCTCTTCCTGGGCAACATACTGCGCACGGTTGGTGGTGATGAGGGCGGTCTCGCCGCGGTAGAACTTGTTCATCGCGGTGTCGTCGTCCTGGGTCCAGGTCTCGGGGTCAATGATCTTGCTGGCGACGAGGTCCTGAATGATGGAGTAAGCGGTCTTGAAGTTCTCGCTGGTAGCGCCGGAGATGAAGGAATCGCTGTCCGGGTCATAGACGAGGCTGTAGTTGGTGGTGATGCCCCAGCCGGTGTGCAGGTTGTAGGAGTTGCCCAGCAGGTTCAGCAGGCAGCCGCCCTGGCCGTAGCCGGAGGTCTGGCCGCACCACATGTCGGACCAGATGTAGTCGTCAGCGCCGACCATGCCCTGCTCGACCATGTAGTCCTTGACGCCCTTCAGAACGTCGGCGAACTCTTCCCAGGTCCAATCGCTTTCGAGCTCGGTGACGTCATAACCGGCGGCGTCGAAGATGTCCTTGCGGACCAGCAGCGTGTAGTCCTGCAGGGCGGTCTCCTTCAGACCGGCCAGACGATAGTACTTGCCGTCGGCCTGGCGCAGGGTGTCGATGTCATCCGCCATGTTGTAGGTCTCGGCAAAGTTGGTGTAGTTGGGCATGTACTGGACCCAGTCAGAAACGGGGATGATGCCGCCGCCGGTGACGTAGGCCGTTTCGCTGTAGATCTTGGGGATGATGTACGGAGAGTCGCCAGAGGAGATGGCCAGCGTGACCTTGTCGGTGTAGTTGGAGTTATCGACGATGGTCAGGTCGAGGTCGACGTTGGTGGCGTCCTTGATGGCCTTGAAGATGCCCTCAGTCTGCCAGGTCTCCTTCATCGGGTAGGCGGGGTTGTCGTTGAACATCATGGTATAAGTGACGGGCTCTTCGGAATAGAAGTGTTCGCCGTACTCATAGTCCAGATCTTCGTCCGCAACGGCCGCCTCGGTGGTCGCCGCCGCGTCGCCGCCTTCGTCGGTCGTCGCGGCAGGCTCGCTGCTGCCGGTGCCGCCGCAGGCAGCCAGGGACAGAACCATCCCGGTCGCAAGCAGCATGGAAAGCAATTTTTTCATGTTGTTACCTCCATTGTGTTGGTGTCGGGCCGGCGCGCTCTCGCACGCCGGCATGGGTTTATGCGGTTCCTTCAACTGCCAAAAGGCAGTATCAAGACAGAATAGGGTGGTTTGCGCGCCGTATCAGCCCTTGACGCCGCCGAGCATCATGCCCTGGACGAAGTACTTCTGGATGAACGGATACACGCAGATGATGGGCGCCGCGGTCAGCACCATGGCGCAGGACTTGATGTTGGAGGAGATCTGCATCGCCTCGCCGGCATCCGCCGCCGCCGTACCGCTGGAGCTGTCGATCAGCTGGCGCAGGTAGTAAGCGACAGGCCATTTGTCCTGGGTGTCGAGGTACAGGAACGCGTCGAACCAGTTGTTCCAGTACTGCACGATGTAGAACAGGGCCATGGTGGCCATGATGGGCTTGGACAGCGGCAGAGCGATGCGCCAGAACGCGCCCCACAGGCTCAGACCGTCAATCTCGCCGGCTTCTTCGAGCTCACGGGGAACCGTGGTGAAGAAGGAGCGCATGAGGATGACGTAGTAGGTGGAGATCATGCCGGGCAGGATGAAGGCGGCAACGGTGTCGCGCAGGCCCAGGCTGGTCATGAGGATGTAGTTGGGGATCATGCCGCCGCCGAAGTACATCGTGAAGATGATGAACTTGTTGATGACCTTGCCGCCCCACAGCTCCGGCTTGGAGAGGGGGTAGGCCAGCAGGGCGGAGAAGAACAGCGCGCAGACCGTAGCAATGACAGAGTAGATGATGGTGTTGCCATAGTACGGGATGAAGCGGCCGTCGTTGATAACGAAAGCGTAGGTTTCCACGCTGAAGTCCTTGGGGATCAGCCCGACTTCGCCGGCGACGATGGCCTCGGTGGAGGAGAAGGACTGCGCCACGAGGTACAGGAACGGATAGAGCATGGCCGCGCAGATCAGGATCATCAGGATCGTGTTGAACACATTGAACACACGATAAGCCATGGATTCCTTGATCTTCATGGGCTGGTCCATCGTATTGACTGAAGTTTTTGCCATGGTTCGTACCTCCTCTCGATTACCACAGGCCGCTGCCGGTCAGGGCCGAAGAAACCTTGTTCGCGGCGGTCAGCAGCACCAGGTTGATGATGCCCTGGAACAGGCCGACGGCAGTCGCGTAGCTGTAGTTGCCGGAGCCAAGGCCCATGCGGTAGACGTAGGTGGCGATGATATCGGCCGTCTCGTAGGTGGTCGGGGTGTACAGCAGGAAGACCTTTTCAAAGATCGCCGAGCCGCACAGGCTGCCGATATTCAGAACGAGCAGGGTGGACAGCGTGGGCATGATCGCCGGGATGGTGACATGCAGGCACTGCTGGAACTTGTTGGCGCCGTCCAGACCGGCGGCCTCGTACAGTTCTGGGTTGATACCCGTCATGGCGGCCAGGTAGAGGATGGTGCCCCAGCCGATGCCCTGCCAGACGCCGCTGATAACGAAGATCGGCGGGAAGTACTGCGGCAGAGAGATGAAGGTGGTGGCCTCGCCGCCCATCGCTTCGATCAGGTGGTTGATGGGGCCGTTGGTAGACAGCAGTTCGCGGATCATACCGGCGACGATAACCATCGAGATGAAGTGGGGCAGGTAGGAGATGGTCTGAACGACCTTCTTGAACTTGGTGCTGCGGATCTCGTTGAGCAGCAGCGCGAAGATCAAGGTCAGCGGGAAGCTGACGATCAGGTACTCAAAATTCAGCAGCAGGGTGTTGCGGAACGAACGCCAGAAGTTCTGGTCCGCGATGAACTGGTTGAAGTACCGCAGGCCGCTCCATTCATCACCGAAGATGCTGCTGCCCGCGCGGTAGCGGCGGAAGGCGATGATGTTGCCCGCCATCGGGATGTAGCGGAAAACGATGTAGTAGACGATGGGAATGAACAGCATCGCGTAATACTGCCAGTACTTCCCGATGTGTTTTGCCACACCGCCCTTTTTGGCCGCAGGTACGGCCGCCTCTGATTTCTTAGTAGCCATAGCTCTCTCCTTTCTGGTGGTTGATTCCCAGGGGGAACTTCTCCCCTTCCCGTGCGGACGGTCCGCCGCGGGAATGGCGCTTACTCGTCCATCACCACCTTCTCGGTCTGGTGCAGCGCAAGACGCGCGGGCGCCTGACCCGTCAGAGTGATGCTACGGGTGTCCGGCTGGCTGCCGCCCACCCACAGGGTGTAATCACCCGGGAGAACTTGGGAAACGCCCTCTTCGTCGCACAGAGCCAGCGCCGCCAGCGGCAGGTGCACGGTGACGCGCTGCTCCTCGCCGGGCTGCAGGCTGACCTTGGCCAGGCCCTTGAGCTGGGCGTTGGGGGTGCCGGGGCGCTCGGCCTTGACATAGACCTCGACGGTCTCGGTGCCGGCGCGGCTGCCTTCATTGCGAACGGTGACGGAGACGTCCACGCCGTCGGGACCGGCCGTCCCGGCGCTCACGGCCGCATCGTTGAAGGTGAAGCGGGTGTAGGACAGGCCGTAGCCGAACGGGTAGAGGGGCTCGGTCTCGATGTAGCGGTAGGTGCGGCCCTTCATCGCGTAATCGGTGAAGGAGGGCAGGTCGGCGTCGGAATGATAGAACGTGACCGGCAGCTTGCCCTGCGGGTTGACTTCGCCAAACAGGGCGCGGGCCACGGCCAGGCCGCCCATGGCGCCGGGGTACCAGGCCTGCAGCACGGCGGCGGCTTCGTTCTCGGCGGTGTTGATCGCCAGCGCGCTGCCGCTGAGCACGACCACGATGACCGGCTTGCCGCTGTCAAGGCAGACGCGCAGGATCTCTTCCTGGTGGCCGGGCAGGTTCAGGTTGGGCTTGTCGCCGCTGGCGAACTGGTTGCCCTGGTCGCCTTCCTCGCCTTCCAGGCCGGAGTCAAGGCCCAGGCAGCAGATGACGACGTCGCTCTCGGCGCAGACGCCCTTGACCTCGCTGATCAGCTCGCCTTCCTGCGCCAGACCGTTGAGCTTGTCGGCGTAGAGGTGGCAGCCTTCGGAGTAGCGGATCTGGACGTCGTCGCCCAGGTACTCGTGCAGGCCGTCCAGCACGGTGAAGTAACGGCTGGCGGTGCCTTCATAGTTGCCGACCAGCGCCTTGCGGCTGTCGGCGTTGGGGCCGACCACGGCGATGGATTTGAGCTTGGATTTGTCCAGCGGCAGGATGTTGTCCTTGTTCTTGAGCAGGACGAGGATCTTTTCGGCCACTTCCAGGTTGAACGCCTTGGAGGCGGCGGTATCGACGGCGTCATGGCCGAGCTTGTTGTACGGGACCTTGTCGTCCTCGTCGAACATGCCGAGCTTGAAGCGGGTGGTGAACAGGTGGGTGACGCATTCGTCGATGGTCTCTTCCTTGACCTTGCCCTCGGCGACGGCCTGCTCCAGATAGACGTACAGGTTGCCGCAGTTCAGGTCGCAACCGTTGTTGACAGCCAGCGAGACGGAATCGACAGGGCCGTCCGTGACCATGTGGCCTTCGTGGAAGTCCTTGATGGCCCAGCAGTCCGAGGTGACATGGCCCTGGAAATGCCACTTGCCGCGCAGGATGTCCTTGAGCAGCGTCTTGCTGCCGCAGCAGGGTTCGCCGTTGGTGCGGTTGTACGCGCCCATGACGGCCTCGACCCCGGCTTCCTCCACAAGGGCGCGGAAAGCGGGCAGGTAGGTCTCCCACAGGTCCTGCTGGTTGACCTCGGCGTTGAAGTAGTGGCGCTGGTCCTCGGGGCCGGAATGGACCGCGAAGTGCTTGGCGCAGGCGGCGGCCTGCAGGTAGTCAGGGTCGTCGCCCTGCATGCCTTCGACGAAGTTGACGCCGAGACGGCTGGTCAGGTACGGGTCCTCGCCGTAGGTCTCATGGCCGCGGCCCCAGCGCGGGTCGCGGAAGATGTTGATGTTGGGGGCCCAGACGGTCAGGCCCTTGTAGATGTCGCGGTCGCCGTAGCTGCGGCACATGTTGTACTTGCCGCGGGCTTCCACGCCGACGGTCTCGCCGACCTTGTGCATCATATCGGGGTCGAACGCGGCGGCCATGCCGATGGCCTGGGGGAAGACGGTGGCGGTACCGGCGCGGCCGACGCCGTGGATACCCTCGCTCCACCAGTTGTAGGCGGGGATGCCCAGGCGATCGATGGCCGGGGCCCAGCTGAGCATCTGGCTGATCTTTTCCTTCAGGGTCATCTTGGAGACGAGTTCCGCGGCTCTTTTGCGGTACTCTGCGGTCTTTTCTTCACGGATCATAGGAGTTCTCCTTTGTAAAATAGAATTTTCGGGCTATAACAGGCTGTTATATTTTGCCAAAATATACGTTTTGATTTTACTTCACCCAGCCGAAGCCGAGGATCGTGAAGGTCTTGTCCGCGGCGTCGGGGGCCATGCGGATCTCAATGCGGTGGGGCCACGCTTCGGGTTCGTCCAGCAGGACGGTCGCGTGGCAGTGGGTCCAGCCGGCGTCGCGCGGGTCATAGCGCAGGGGTTCGCCGCCGTCGACCGTGACCAGGGCGGGGCCGAAATCGGGCGAGCCGGAATCCTTGAGCACGAGCTGCAAGCCGCGGCAGGTCAGTTCGAGCACGAACGGCGCGTCGCCTTCCGCTTTTTGCCAGTTGTAGGGGAACTGCGGGGTGTTGACGTCCTCGGCGTCCAGCGGCACGCTCTGCAGGTCGGTGTCCGTGCCGGTGAAGCTGCCGGGGTCGACCGTGACGCCCCCGGGCAGCGCGCTGCGGTCAAACGAGTGCAGCGCCGCAAAGTCGAAACCGTAGTAAGCGGGCGCGGGCTTGGGTTCCTCCATCAGCTGCTGGCGGTCGAGGCGTTCGATCATGTACAGCAGGCTGTCCGCCATGACGCGGTGGCCGTTGTTGGACGGGTGGAACACATCGTAGAAATACTGGCGGCGGGTGATGACCGGGCGCTCCCCCGCGGCCGGAACGAACTGCGGGCTGACCGCTTCGAGCACATCCACCATCGGGATCTCGTGGCGGAAACCGATGGGCGCCAAGCGCGCCTTGAGGTTCCAGTCGTCGGCAAAGACCGAGAACAGCATGAGCACGGCCGGTTGGCCGGGTTCGTCCCAGATGCGCTTGACGAGGCTCTCGTAGCAAAGACCTTTGGTCTCGTCGCCTTCGTCGTTGACGGCGAACTCCACGACCACGAGGTCGGGGTGCACGGCGCCGTCCCGCGTGATGTCGCGGTCATAACGGACAAGGCCGAGCTGGGACGGCGTGCCGCCGACGCCCGCCTTGATGTAGCGGACTTTGGAAGAGTCCGCGGCGTATTTTTCGCAGATGCCCTCAAAGGTGCGGCGGGCGTAGCACATCTCCTGGGTGGGCACAGCGCCCGCGCCCTGGGTGATGGAGCCGCCGATGAAGGCGATCGTGACCGGCTTGCCCGCGCGCAGATCGGCCAGCACGCGCTTGACGCGGGCGTTGTTGCCGGTGCTGAGCGCCGAGCGGGCAATCATGGCCGCATAGGCCGGGGAATCAAAGGCAACGGGCGGGTCGGGGTCGACCTCGGGGACCGTGTAGCCGTCGTTGAGATAAAGCTTGACGGTGGCGGAGACGATGTCCTTCGGCGTAGGCATATCGAACAGAAGCTCGCCGGGGATCGCGTCGGTGTCGGCCCAGTCGAGCCCGGCCACGTCGAGGATCGCTTCCTGGCCGTTGGCAACCAGGTCGACGCCGTGGCGGCTGCCGGCGCTGCCGCGCTCGCCCTCAAAGCCGAGGGTCATGCGCACCGGCATGGCGCTGTCCGCCGTGGCCGACACGCCGATGTGGTGCACAAGCTGGCGGAAGCCTTTGGCCGTGCGCAGCAGCTCAAGGATCGAATCATCCTGGATGCCGCCGACCATCTTGGCGAAGGTGACGAGTCGGTCGCCGTTTATGTAGATCGGATGATGGCCGCGGCCGTCGTTGCTCGGCAGGCCGCCGACCGGTTTGTCCAACATCACATAGAAGCCCGGGCGTTTCTCCTGCGGATCGCGCGGGGCCACTCGTTCGCTGGTCATAGGAATGGTCATCCCTTTCTCCGTTACAATTTACAGCCTTTTTACAGGGAGGTTTCTTCAGGGAACAGCAAATTGTCTTTCAGCGCCGCACAGACCCAGCGGCGGTTCTTTCTGCGTACTATGATACCCCTTTTGCGCCCGGTCCGCTTATCAAAAATTGCTATATGTTTGATTAATTATTGCTTAATTCGCAGCGGTATCTTAAACTCTTTTGTTGAATTTGACGAAAGCCGCGCCGCGCTTTTTTCGGCGGCCGCGGCGGCTGGGTCGCGCGGGCCAAAAAGCGAGGCGTCTTTGTTGCCTCAATATGGAAAATTGATGCTGTAATTCACGCCCAGTTCATAATATTATGTGGATTTTTCCAGTTTGGGCGTTGTTTGTCCTGTGCAGAATGTTGTGCCGGGAAACGGCCGTTTTTTTGACCCGCAAGCAATTATTGAGCAATAATTTTTCCGGCTTTGGCCCTACTTTTACCCGGTATTCGGACGTTTTCGGGCGGCGGCGGGCCGTGCGGCGTCGTGAATTTGACGATTTTTTTACCTTGTGTTTGCACAGCAAAGCTGGTATAGTGACAACATCCGGGCGGCTGCCGCGCAGCCGCCGAAACTGCTGTACGGAATGAAAGAGAGGACCACTTTATGCAGGGAGCGTTTGAGACAGGGGTGTACCCCAACCGTTTTGCCGCGTTCGGCCACGATGACGCCGCCGTGCGCCGCAAACTGGAGGAGACCTTCCAGACCATGTTTTACGGGCCGGAGGACCGGCGCATCTACCACCCTGTCGGGGACGACATGGGCTATATGGAGGACACCGGCAACCACGACGCCCGCACCGAGGGCATGAGCTACGGCATGATGTTCTGCGTGCAGATGGACCGCAAGGAGGAGTTCGACCGCCTGTGGCGCTGGGTCATGACCTACATGTATATGGACAAAGGCGAGAACGCCGGGTACTTTGCCTGGTCCTGCCAGCCGGACGGGACCAAAAACTCCTGGGGCCCTGCGCCGGACGGCGAGGAGTTCTTTGCGATGGCGCTGTTCTTTGCCGCCAACCGCTGGGGCAACGGCGAGGGCATCTTTGATTACGCCGCAATGGCGCGGCGCATCCTGCACGCCTGCGTGCACAAGGGCGAGCAGCCCGGCACCGGCGACCCGATGTGGGACCCCGAGAACCACCTGATCAAGTTTATCCCCAACTGCAATTTCAGCGACCCTTCCTATCATCTCCCCCACTTCTATGAATTGTTTGCGCTGTGGGCCGACGAGGCCGACCGGCCGTTCTGGCGCAAAGCGGCCGAGGCCAGCCGCGCGTATCTGCTCAAAGCCTGCCACCCGCGCACCGGCCTATGCGCCGAGTACGCCAACTATGACGGCACGCCCTGGCGCGCCGACCCGGCCCGCGGGCGGCACGACTGGTTCTACAGCGACGCCTACCGCACGGTGGCGAACATCGGCCTGGACGCCTGCTGGTTCGGCGACCGCGCCGTGGAGAGCCCGATCGCCGACCGGCTGCTGCGCTTTTTCAGCGAGGAATGCGGCGGCGACACGACCGGCGTGTATGAGATCGACGGTACAAAGGTGGACGAGGACGCGCTGCACCCCATCGGCCTGCTGGCCACCAACGCCCAGGGCGCGCTGGCCGCACAGGACCCGGCCGCCGGCGACTGGGTGCGCCGCCTGTGGGAGACCCCGCTGCGCACCGGCCCGCGCCGCTACTATGACAACTGCCTGCACCTGTTCGCGCTGCTGGCGCTGGGCGGGCAGTACCGCATCTGGATGCCGAAGGAGGGCGCCTAATGTCCGTTTCCCTGCATTTGCGCGCCCGCGTGTGCGGCCAGGATGAACGCTACCGCCCGCTGGCCGAGACCGGCCTGCACGGGGCGTTTGCGCAGACCGGCGGCGCGGGCACGCTGGCCGACCCGGCGCTGTACACCGTGACGCTGCGCAACGAAAGCGGCGCGCCGTGGCAGGGCGTCGTGCTGGCTGAGCTCGCCTTCCCGCACAAAGAACCGCGCTTCTTCCTGCCCGGCTTCCTGTACGGCCGCAACCGCGGCGAAGCGCCGCTGCGCGTGGACAACCGCTTCCCCCGCCTGCGCCGCGGCGCGCCGCAGCTCCCGGCTTCGCCCTTTTGGATGGTGCGCGGCGACCGGCTTTCCCACCCGGCGGCGTTCGCGCTGGACGACGGGCGGCTGTACGGGCTGAGCGCCGGGCCGTATCTTGTAAACACCCAAGACGGGCGGCAGCTGTGGGAGCCTGGCGTTAACGGAACGCTGTGCGGCTACGCCGGGTTTGCCTGCTCGCTGGAAGAGGGCACGCTGGGGCACACGATCGGCTATGAAAACGCGCCCTGGCTGTTTGTGCAGTCGCACGATATCCGCGAGCGCGCGCCGCTCGGCCCCGACAACTGCCTGACGCTGGGGCCGGGCGAGAGCTTTTCCTACCAGCTGGCCGTGTACGACCTGCCCGCCCCCGAAACGCGCACGGTCTACGACGCGGTCGAGGCCGTCTACTTCCGCTGGCACCAGCCGCCGCGCGAAGGCGCGCCGCTGCGCGAGGCAACCGCCGACATTGCCGGGGCCATCGCCCGCGACGGCTGGCTGGCCAAGGAGCACAGCTACTGCGGCATTGTGCTGGAGCAGCCGGACGGCAGCTATTATTACAACCGCATCTTCTCGATCAGCTGGACCAACGGCCTGGCCGTGGCCGAGCCGATGCTGCAGGCCGCGCTGCGCCTGGGCGATGCGGCGATGCGCGCGCAGGCGCTGGACGCGATTGAATACATCGCCGCCAACGCCCGCAACCCGCGCACCGGGCTGCTGTACGAGAGCTGGGGCCCCGAGGGCTGGCACAACCGCGGCTGGTGGTTCGACGGCATGCACACGCGCGGACATTCGGGCTACCTGGCCGGGCAGAGCGCCTACTATCTGCTCAAGGCGGCCGACTGGGACGAGCGCCTGGGCGGGACCGCCCACCCCGACTGGGTCGCGCTGGCAGGTTCGGTCGTCGCCAGGCTGAACGCGGCCAAAAACGGCGACGGCGAGTATCCGTTCATCCTCTCCGAGGAGACCGGGGCCGGGCTTGAGTATGATTCGATGGGCAGCGCCTGGTGCCTGGCCGCGGCGGCGCTGTACGCCAAGCTGACCGGCGACCGCAGCGGCCTGGAGGAAATGGCGCGCAGCGAAGCGCATTACTACGAAGCGTTCGTCGCGCGCGGCGAATGCTACGGCGGCCCGCTGGACACCGACAAAGCCGTGGATTCCGAGGGCGTGCTGGCCTACATCCGCGCCGCGCGCCTGCTGCACGAGCTGACCGGCGAGGAAGTCTACCTGCGCCACCTGCGCGACGCGCTGGCGTATGAGTTCACCTACAAGCTGTGCTACAACTCGCCGCTGGCCGTGCCGCCGCTCGGGCGCATCGGCTGGTCGAGCTGCGGCGGCAGCATCACCTCGACCTGCAACCCGCACATCCACCCGATGTCCAGCACGGTGCTTGACGAGATCGCCTACCTGCAGGCGCACACGCCCGACGCCTATCTGGCGGCGCGCCTGGCCGATACGCTTGCCTGGAGCCGCCAGTGCCACAACACGTTCGACCGCGAATACGACTACGGCCGCAAGGGCTGGATGTCCGAGCGGTTCTGCTACAGCGAAGGGCTGCAGAGCCAGAAATACCCGGACGGCAGCCCGGCCAGCACCTGGTTCGCGCTGATGCCCTGGGCGGGCGCAAGCCTGCTGGAGGGCCTGACCGGCGACCTTTGGGACCCGGCCGGATAAGCGCCGCATAAAACATGACCGTCCCCGCCGTGCAGCCATGGCTTGCACAGCGGGGACGGTTTCGTTATAATAATTATATTGCTAAATACTTTGCGAAAGTTTTTTTGAAATCGTTGGTGAAGCCTGCGGCGCCGTGCGGCGCGCGGCAATACCGGGGCCTGCCCCCTGCGCCTGTGAGGTCGAGATGCAAAAAACCAGCAACAACCGGGATGTCAAACACAACAACCGCCTGGATACGCTGCGGGCGATCCTGGCCAGCGGGCGCATCTCGCAGCCGGCGCTGGCCGCCCGGCTGGGCCACAGCGGGCCGACCGTGCTGCAGAACGTGCGCGAGCTGATGGCCCAGGGGCTGGTCAGCGAAGCGGGCGTGTTCGATTCCACCGGCGGGCGCAAGGCCAAGGCGTTTGCGCCGGTGTACGACGCGCGGGTTTCGGTGGGGGTGGAGATCACCCGCACCCACCTGCGCGTGGTGCTCATCGACCTGGCGGGGAACCTTTTGTACCACCAGCGCCACAAGCTGCCCTTTGCCATGACGGCCGCCTACCTGGCCGCGATGGGCGAGTTTGTGGAAGCCGCGCTGCGCATGCAGCATGTGGAGCTTGCGCGGCTGCTGGGCGTGGGCGTGTCGCTGCCCGGCATTGTGGACCACGAGGGCGCGGTGCTGACATCCTCCCATGTGCTGCGGCTGTACAATGTCAAGACCGAAAACTTCAGCCGCAGCCTGCCTTTCCGCTGCTTTTTCATCAACGACGCCAACGCCGCCGGGCTGGCCGAGGTATACAACCACGACAGCCGCGACAGCCTTGTCTACCTTTCGCTGAGCAACAGCGTGGGCGGGGCCGTTCTGACCGGCGGGCGGCTGTACGCGGGCGACCACCAGCGCGCGGGCGAGTTCGGCCACAACACGCTGGTGCCGGGCGGGCGGCGCTGCTACTGCGGCAAGCAGGGCTGCCTGGACGCCTACTGCAACGCGACGGTGCTTTCCGAACTGACGGACGGCAGCCTGGCCGCCTTTTTTGAACGCCTGCGCGCCGGAGACGCGCGCTGCCGCGCGGCGTGGGGCGATTATCTTGACTATCTGGCCGTGGCCGTCAACAACCTGCACATGTCGTTTGACTGCGACGTTGTGGCCGGGGGGTATGTGGGCAGCTATATGGAGGAGTTCGCCGCCAATTTCCGCGAGCTGCTGGCCGCGCGCAACACATTTGAAGCGGACGGGTCCTATTTCCGCTTCTGCCGCCACAAGGTCGGGGCTTCGGCCATCGGGGCGGCGCTGCTGCCGGTGGAGGATTTCCTGCAGCAGATCTGACCCGCACAATTGCACAAAAGCAGGCAGGCTTTTTTGTAAGGCTTGCCAAAGTTGCCCGCCGGGCGGCAAAAGATGCGTTTTCCCCATTGACTTTTGCTGCCCGGCGTGGTTTAATACAGACACATTGTTAAACACTTTAATAAAGTTTCAATGGAGGTACGCTTTTATGGAAGGCATGATGAAGGTTGCTATCATGACCGATATCGGCAAGATGGACTACGTTGAGCGGCCCATCCCCACCCCGAAGGACGACGAAGTCCTCGTCAAGCTTGAGTATGTTGGCATCTGCGGCAGCGACATGCACTACTACGAGAGCGGCGCGATCGGCGATTTCATCGTCAAGCCCCCGTTCGTTCTGGGCCATGAGCCCGGCGGCGTCGTGGTCGAAGTCGGCAAGAACGTGCACCACCTGAAGGTGGGCGACCGTGTCGCGCTGGAGCCCGGCAAGACCTGCGGCCACTGCGAGTACTGCCGCGAGGGCAAGTACAACCTGTGCCCCGACGTCGTGTTCTTTGCCACCCCGCCGGTAGACGGCGTGTTCCAGGAGTATGTCGCGCATGAGGCCGGCCTGTGCTTCAAGCTGCCCGACAATGTCTCCACGCTGGAAGGCGCGCTGATCGAGCCTTTGGCCGTCGGTTTCCACGCGGCCAACCAGGGCGGCGCGCACATCGGCCAGACCGCCGTGGTCATGGGTTCGGGCTGCATCGGCCTCGTTTCGATGATGGCGCTGAAGGCGGAGGGCGTCTCCCGCGTCTACGTCGTCGACATCATGCAGAAGCGTCTGGACAAGGCGATGGAGCTCGGCGCGGACGGCGTCATCAACAGCAAGGAAGAGGATGCCGTCCAGAAGATCATGGAACTGACCGGCGGCATGGGCTGCGACCTGGTCATTGAGACAGCGGGCACCGAGATCACGACCCGCCAGGCCATCGGCATGACCAAGAAGGGCGCGACCATCGTGCTGGTCGGCTATTCCCGCACCGGCGAGCTGACGCTGCCCATCAGCGCCGCGCTGGACAAGGAGCTGACCTTCAAGACGGTGTTCCGTTACCGCCACATCTACCCAATGGCCATCGACGCGGTGGCCTCCGGCAAGGTCAACCTCAAGGGCATCGTGACCAACATCTTCCCGTTTGACGACATGCAGACCGCGATGGATGAGAGCATCCACGACAAGGCCAACATCGTCAAGGCGGTCGTCAAGATCATCAAAGACTGATTTTCTCCGTTCAAACGACTCCTTTCCGTACAGCAGAACAGCCTCTCCCATAAACGGGAGAGGCTGTTTTGCTGCGGCGCCTACCTTATTATAATATAAGTGTAACCGAAATGTAATTTTTGCCTTTTTTATCCGCGTCCCGGCGCTCACACCGCAGGGCCGCGCCAGCTTTCGCGCGGGCCAAGGTAAGAACCGGGCAGCGCGCGGTCCGCAGGCCACAGCACAACGCGCTCGAGCACGATGGCCGGGCTCATGCCGTAAAAGCGCAGGCGGTTCTCCCCCGCGCGGCAGACAACGTCGGCTTCGGCCAGCTTGATGCTGTCGATGGATTCCCGCCGCCACTGGTCGCTGCCGAAAAACGGGCGGTCCTCCAGCACCGTATCCTGCACGACGGTCTCGCCCCCATTGAGCGAGAAACCGATGTACTGGTGCGGTTCGTATGTGACCGGCGTGGAGGGCGCCAGGTAAAACCGCAGGCGGTAGGCCCCGGCCTGCGCGGCGATAAAGCGGTACTCGACCCAGGGGCGCATGCTTTCGTGCAGGAAATCGGCCGTCGATGGGTAGACCTTGACGGCAGACCCGGTCTTGCCGTAGGGGGCCAGCACCGCAAACGCGCCCGCGTCCACTGCGTGGGCGGCGGCGTAGTGGTCCGCCTCCATCGCAATGTAGCCGTCCCGCTCCAGGAAGACCCCGGCCGGGGCGGCGGCGGGCGGTTCGGCCGCCACGCGCACCTCGGCGTCGCCATAGCCGACGTTGTACACGCGGAAACGGCCTTCGCTGCGCGCGGTCAGCTGCGTCTTGTCCACCGTGAGGGTGACGCGCGCCGTCCCGCCCGTGACGCCCCCGCACGCGGAGAAGCGCAGCCAGGGGCAGTCGGTCTCGATGCGCCAGGTCAGCGGGCGGGCGCTGCCGCAGGCGATGTCAAAGTCGATCGTGTCCACATCGGGGCGCAGGGCGTCCTCCCACAGCGGCACGGGGTCGCGCCAGTGGCTGCCGGTGAGGTAGCCGGTCTCCCCCGCCCTGGCCAGGATCATGCGCGGCTTGGCGGCCGGGTGGATGTACCGGCGCACAGGGTACTCGTTGTCGTCCTCGTTCCAGCGCGTGAAGCCGATGTGCTCCGACAGGCCGAAGCCGTAGTACATGCCTTTGTCTACGGTGTGGTATTCCTCCGTCAGCAGGGCGTCGCGGTCCAGGCAGACGCCGATCGCATCGGCCAGGCGGTTGGCCTCCACGCGGTTCTGCCGCGCGTACAGTTCGTTGCGCCCGGCCAGCAGCCACATTTTGGCAAGGTTGGCCGTGGCGCAGGCCGGGTAGCCGACCAGTCCGACGAAAGCCCCCAGCGCAGTGTCCGGGCAGCGGGCGCGCAGTGCGTCGCAGTCGTTTTCGATACGCTCGCACAGCGCCAGGGTGTCCTCCGCCTCGCCAAAATGGACCGGGTGGTAGGTATCCGCGTGCATGGATTCGTGCTTGCAGCGCTCCAGCAGCAACGTATAGTCCCACTCGACGCGCGCAAGGCGGTCAAGGTCCTGCGGCGCAAAGACCGGCGCAAACTGCGTTTCCAGCCATTGGCGCAGGTAGGTTTGGGTGACGGCGGCGTCGCGGCCGCCCCAGCGGTCAACATCATAGGCAAGGTCCAGGAAGTACGACAGGCCCAGCTCCTGGGTGCCGATGTCGCCGATGTTGGTGATCCAGATCTCGCGCACGCCGTAGTCGTAGGCCATCGTCATCTGCTCCCACAGGCGGGGCAGGTAGGTCGAGCCGATCCACTCGAAGGACTGCGCGCCGCCGTGCATGTCCTGGTGGTAATACATGCCGAAGCCGCCGTTGTGGGCGCGCATGGCCGCGGTGGGCAGCGTGCGGGTGTAGCCGCGGTTGTTGTCCGACAGCATCAGCGTGACGCCGTCGAGCTCGGGGTCGCCCAGCAGGCCGGGGACTTCGTCCGTGCCGTACAGGAAGCCTTCGACCTCGGTGAACAGCACAAGCTGGCGCGGCACGCGCGCAAGGTCGGGGTTGACCTCCTCGCGGATGAGGCGGTTCTGCGTTTTGAGGATGCGGCGCAAAAGCTCGATGTTCTCGCGCAGGTCGGAATCGCGGCCAAGCAGCGGGGTGTCGCGTTCGCCGCGCATGCCCAGCGTGATGACGTTTTCAAAGCGGCCGTTGCGGCGCAGCCCGTCGCGCCAGAAGCGGGTGATCCCTTCGGGGTTGGCCGCAAAGTCCCAGGCGTCGCCGTAGGGCGAGCCCGGGCCGCGCACGCCGGTGTATTCCTCGCCGCTGCGCATGCAGGGTTCGTGGTGGGAGGTGGACATGACGACGCCGAGCTCGTCGGCCAGCTCGGCGCTTTGCAGGCCGGGGCCGTCCAGGCTGAAATTGGTGGACCACATCGCGGGCCAGAAATAGTTGCCCTTGAGACGCAGCAGCAGCTCGAACACCTGCGCATAGCAGGCGGCGTTGACGCCGCCGAAGTGGGTGCGCGCCCAGGTGCCGAACGCAGGCCATTCATCGTTGATGAAAAAGCCGCGGTAGCGCACGGACGGCTCTTTGGAGAGCATCTCGTCAGCCTCGGTCAGCGTGACCGCGGCCTGGCGGCGGGGCCAGACATGGTTCCAGTGCACAAGCGGCGAGACGCCGATGCGCTCGGACAGGTGGAACAGGCCGTAGATCGTGCCGCGCTTGTCGCTGCCCGCAATGACCAGCGCGCGGCGGATGCCGGGCAGCGGGTCCTCGACGAGGGCGAAGAGGTAGACCTCCCATTTTCCGCGCACGCCGTCCAGCGCGATCTTGCCGCTTTGTTCCAGCGCATCCAGCACGGCGCTGCGGCCAACGGTGCCATAGAGCACGGCGGTCCCGGCCGCATCGCCGGGCGCGGCGTCGGCCGGGCGGGTCCCGGTGACAAGGCGGATATCCTCCTGCACCATGCCCGCCACACGCCGCACGCCGGGCCAGGCGGTCTCCTCATGGAAAAAGCACAGGCCGGGGCCAATGGTCAGTTGTTTCATTCTGCGTTCCTCCGCTTTTTATTCGGCCGTGACCTGCGCCGGGCGGGCGGGCAGGGCAGCGCTGTTGTACAGGTTGATGCAGTACCAGCCGCCGCGGCCGAGCTCGGCCGTGACCTTGCCCTTGTGCAGCGCGGCCCCGCGCAGCGTGACCGTATCGCCGTCCGCTTCGGCCGTGAGGGCGGCGGTGTCGACCGGCGCGCCGTCCAGCGTCAGCGTCAGGCCGTCCAGGCGGCGCGGGTCTTCCGGCGTGCCGGTGGGCAGGCGGTCGGCCAGATACAGCCCTTCGCCCGCATTGGCAAAGCGCAGCGTCAGCGTGCCTTCGCCGGGTTCGGCGGCGGCCAGCGTCGGCGCTTCGCAGAGGATATCCTCGCCATAGACGCGGCGGCGCGCCTGCAGGGCCAGCCGCTGGCCGACCGGCTTTTTCTTTTTGGGGTGGATGTCGTGCTGCATGCCGACATCCGTGATGACCGCCATACCGGTGCCGGGCACCGTATCGGCCGCATGCTGCTGGGCCTGGCGGATCAGCGCATAGCGCGTGCCGTCGCAGTTCTGCCAGCGGCCGAACGGGGCCAGCTGCACGAACAGGAAGGGCAGGTCCTCGCCCCACAGGCGGCGGTAGCCGCGGATCAGCGCCGGGAACAGCGTTTTGTACAGCTGGTTGTAGCGGTCGCCGTCCGACTCGCCCTGATAGTACAGGATACCGCGCAGCGCATAGGGCGCGACGCAGCAGAGCATGCTCTCGTACAGCGCGCCGGGGCGCTTCTCGCTCTTGGGCCCGGGGACCGGGATCGGTTCCAGCGGGGTGTTCGGGTCGGTGGGTTCAAAGTCGCCGCGCATCATCGCGTCGTAGCCCTCGTCGTCCAGCGGGGCGATGCGCCAGTTGGCGGGGTTGGCGCGGAACTCGGCCTCGTAGGCGTCCCGGTCAAGGGTTTCCAGGGCGGCGCGGTATTCGTCCAGATAGATCTGGCCGCCGCCTTCCATCAGCGATTCCTCGCTCATCCAGGTGCAGGCGGGCGTGCCGCTCCAGTTGCAGCCGACGATGGCCACCGGGACGCCGTACCGCGCGCGGATCTCCTTGGCAAAATAGTAGCCCACGGCGCTGAACCAGCGCAGCTGGTCGGGCGCGGCTTTGCGCCAGCGGCCGTGCTGGGCAAGGTAGTCGGCTTCCGCCAGCTGGCCGGGGTAGGCGACCTTGGGGTAGTCAAAAAAACGCAGCGCGTCGTCGGTGCAGGCAGGCGTTTCTTCGGCGCTGTCGGCGTCGTATTCCATGTAAAACTCCATGTTGGACTGCCCGGCCGCCAGCCAGACATCGCCCACCTGCACGTCGGTGTATTCGAGGCAGGCGGCGCCGCTGCGCAGCGTCAGCGTCTCGGCAAACGAAACCGACAGCGGGCCCACTTCCAGCCGCCAGCGGCCGTCGGCCCCGGCGCGGGTGCGGGCGGTTTTGTTCTGTATGGCCGCCGTGACTTCGGCATACGGTTCGGCCGTGCCCCAGATGGGCACGCGCTTGCCGCGCTGCAGGGTCATTCCGGTTTGAAACAGCAAAGCGGGTTTGAACATCGTTTTTGCCTTCCTTTCTATCGCAACAGGGGCTGCGCCGCCCGGCGGTCGGCCGCGTTTTGGTCGTTCGGTACTTTTAAAATATCCCGCCTGCCGCCATCTGTCAAGCGGGTCCCGGGGCGTTTTGCCCCGGTATGGCGGCGGGCGAATATGTTTATTTGGTAAAACTTGAAAAAATGTCCCCGCATTTCGTTTATTCAGTCAACATTGACCAAATAGGTCTGGCACTACCGGATGCTGTTTTGCTACGGTGTATCTAAAAATCCGAGGACCGCGGCCCGCCTTGGCGGCCGCCGGTTGCCTTTTGAGGTGCGCCATGAAAAAGAAACAGGAGAAATTTCATCTGGTCGTGTTCGGCTGCCGGGTCCGCCGGCTGCGCCAGGCACAGGGGCTGACGCAGGAACAACTGGCCGAGCGCATGGACTGCTCGCTGACCTACATCAGCAAGCTGGAAAACGGCAGGGCCAGCTGCAGCATGGACCGGCTGTTTGAGCTGGCCGATGTGCTCGGGTGCGACGCCGGGCTGCTTTTGACCGGCGCGAACCGCGGCGGGGCGGAGTATCTGCAGGCGGAATTTGCCGAGATGTTCGCACAGCTGCCCCGGCGCGACAAGGAAACGGTCTGGCTGCTGATGCGGGCGATGCTGGAGCGCAGCGGGGAGGAGCACGCCGAATATGCCATTCCGTGACTGTGCCGCCGACGAGGAGCAGCTGACCTGCTTTTTCCAGCATGCGGCGCTGCCGCTGTACAAATACGCGCTGCACCTGACGCGGAGCGTTTCCCTGGCCGAGGACGCCGTGCAGGCCACCTTCACCCAGCTGGTGCAGTATTACGACCGGGTGCGCGGCTTTGACGAAGGGCGGCTGCTCGCCTATGCCAAAAAGGTGCTGGCGCACCAGTGCGGGCTGCTGATCAAGCGGCAGAACATGGTCGTGCTGCTGGAGGAGGTCAGCCCGCGCGCCGCACCGCAGGAGCCGGTGGTCGATTTTGTGGAGCGGCAGGCCACCCGCGCGGAGCTTTTGTACTGCATCGAGCGGCTTAAACCGCGCTACCGGCGCATTTTACATATGAAATATTTCGAGAACCTGTCCAGCGAGCAGATCGGGCGGGAGCTGGGGCTGCCCGCCAACCAGGCGCGGGTACTGCTCACACGCGCCCGCGGCGAGCTCAAACGGATCTACCAGCGGGAGATCCTGCGCGAGGACGGCGCAAAGGAGGGCCGGAGCCATGAGTGAAAAAGAGCGCGAGCAAAACGAAAAGAGCCTGCACGAATACCTGAACCGCAAGGCGGAGGAGCAGTTTTTCCGCATGGCGGCGGAGGAGATCGACGCGGAGGAAGACCGGCTGTTTGCGCAGGCGCAGGAACTGCCCGACCCCGACGACGAAACGATGGCGCGGCTGGAAGCGGGGCTGCAAACGGCGATGAAGAAAGCCCGGCGGCGCGCGCAGCGGCGCCGGTGGCTGCACGGGCTGGGCCGGGTGGCCGCCGGGGTGGCGATCGTGAGCGGCGGGCTGTTTGCGGGGGCGTACCTGACTGTGGATGCAACGAGAAACGCGGTGAACAACTTTGTGCTGGAGGCGTTTGACGGGTATGCGCAGATGGAGACGGAGGAAAGCGTGGAGCTGAGCGGACCGACGATGCCGGATGGCTGGGATGGACCGTTTACTGTCGGATGGATTCCTGAACGCTTTACATCAGTAGATGGTTTTAAATTGGATGGGATGTGGTGTCTATTCTATAATGACGAAACCAGTCCGAACGACTTATCTATCTTCGTTTGGGATAGCGAGCAGATGCCCCGCATCAATTTAGAAGATTTTCAAGAAGTATCGAAAGAGAAAGTTCAAAACTCGGACGCGCAAGTCTATTTTTCTGCTAAGCACTCCATTTACATGCTTCTGTGGGCACATAATTCGTACATTATCCAAATCGAAGGCGGGAACTCCCAACAAGAAATCATAGAAATCGCAAAAAAAATTGTTATTTAGTGTTGCGTTTTTCTAATTAGGACACTCTTAGATATTGGTTCGATACTTTTCTACCAAAATATTGAAAGGATGTGTCCTATGAAAAAAGTACTTTCTTTATTTTTCTCCCTCCTCATGGCCTTCTGTTGCACCGTTCCCAGCTTTGCCGCAGACGATACCGACACATACCAAGCGCCCTACATTGAGACCCGTTTTACGGATTTTGCAAATGTTAACATTTTCCTTAAAGAAGATGATTACGGCTTTCTCCATGTAGAAGGAAGTGCTGGAACCTCAAGCAGTGAGAAATACGTTAAAATCACTGTAAGCCTCGAGAAGTACATGACCGAAGGCTTTGAGCCCATGGGCGACAATTATGTTTGGACCGCCGAAGGCAATTTTGGCGCCGGTACTCAAGCCACCCGTGATGTATCCATCGGCAGTTACCGCGCGAAAATTTATGCCGAATGCTGGGAAGATGGTGTTTTGCAGGAGAGCGTTACCTTCTACAGCAACATCGTCAACATCACGAAGTAAATCGAATCACCATGAAACATCAAAACGCTGCCTTTCCCCTCCCCCGGGCCTTCACGCATTCGGTCCGGCTGTTGGGGCGGTATACGGGGGGAGGTGAATTTTGAACGATGGTTCTGTACCTGGCCATAAAACAGCGGTTGTATCATGCCGATATCGGCAGCTATACGGCCTACGGGCTGGCGGCCTGGGAGATCCCGCCGCTGCGCAGGAAGCCGGCCGTGTTCATCCCTGACGTTACGACCGACCGCCGCGAGGCCCGCCACCTGGCACGGCTGTGTACTGTGGGCCAGCTTGACCCAAACCAGCTTTGCGATGTGGTGGAGGACGCCATTTCGTAAACGTTCGTAGTTGACCGCTGTCTGGCCCGGCGCGCAAACCGCCGGGCGGACCGGCCCCGTCCCTCCCACAGCCCTTGCGGGCATGTATTCCTTGTGTATCGAACCACGGCCCCGCCACATGGCGGGGCCGTTTTTTCGTGTTGGGAAATTCATTTTTGCGCGCCCGCGCGGTTGGCGGCGGGACCTGCGGCGGCGCGAACGCCACGGTTTTGAATCACCGCGGTGCGGCGGGCGTGAACGCCCGCCCTACGGTGCAGGGCAACCCCCGCGGCCAACCGCAAACCCGCGTTGCCGCAAGGTTCCACGGGTGGGATGAATCCCACCCCTACGGCCAATGACAAGCCCAGAAGCCACCCCGTAGGCCGCAACTTCCGCGTTAGCACACCCCCTGTAGGGGCCGATTCCATATCGGCCCGGTTTGCGGCGGCGCGGGGCTCCACGGGCGGATATGGAATCCGCCCCTACAGACGGCGGCAAGGGCCTGCGACCAAACGGGAGGCCGCACCCCCTGCGTTAGCGCAACCTCTGTAGGGGACGATGCTCGCATCGTCCCGGGGCCTCACAGCGAGGCGGGGTCTGCGGGAGGGCCATGGCCCTCCCCTACAAGCCATGGCAAACGCCCGGCTAAACGGGGCGAGCGCGGCCCTCCGGGCGAACGTAGGGCGGGATGCCCTCATCCCGCCGGCCTTGCAGCGGCGCAGGGTTTGCGGGAGGGCCATGGCCCTCCCCTACACGCCATGGCAAACGCCCGGCCAGGCGGGGCGGGACGTGGGGGCCGCCCCATCACTTTCCAAATAATAACACAGGCCCGGGGGCTCCAAAACACGGCAGAGCCCCCGGGCCTTTTGATGCAAAAAAGCGGTTTGGTTGCGAAATAAGCGCGAAAAAATGCCGCGCGGCGGACAAAATAAAAACAGCACGTTGATATCTTGCGATTCAACGTGCTATTTTTGGTGCGCCGGAAGAGACTCGAACTCCCGACCTTCTGATTCGTAGTTTTAAAGAGCGATTCACTGTGTTTTTATAATCACGTCAAACCGTCGAAAAACCAAGCAGAAATGTGCGTTAAGTGACACAAAATGCAGCACAGTGGTAGTAAAAAAGTAGTCACTCAACCACAGTAAATCAGCCCCACTGCCATGTCATTGTTGAGACAGTGGGGCTGATACTATAGATTATTTGGATCGAGCGTCGGTATCACCTTTTCTGTTTTCCTGCCGCGGTGTTCGGCGTTGATGCAGCGGACGATTGCGTTGTAGCGGTCGACGCTGATAATGGCCTTAAACTCCCCGCGCACGCGCAGCTCTCTATAGCTGTAATACCCGGCGTAGATTGGGCGAGACAGGATCACCCGCACCTTATAAGCGTCCATCTCCCTGCCGCGTTTGCCGCGTATGCCGTGCTGGCGGCACCATCTGGCCGTCGCGCTCAGCGAGCCGGTGGCCTCGTAGATGCGGTATATCTCCAGGACGCGGGCTGCCTCGGCCGGGTTGACGCGCAGCCCGCCGGGCGTGGTATCATAGCCCAGCACCTCGCTGCAGGTGCGCTTGCCCTGCAGGGCGCGCTCCCGCATGGCGGCGGCGACGCGCTCCCCGGTAATCTCCCTCTCCATCTGGGCAAACACGCCCAGCAGGCCCATCATGGCGCGGCCGACAGGCGTCGAGGTGTCAAACGCCTCGGTATAGCTCACCAGGTCGCACCCGTTCGCCTGCATCATGCCCCAGATGCTGTACAGGTCGGCCACGCTGCGGGTCAGCCGGGACAACGCCCAGACCACCACCAGATCATACTTGCCCGCGCGCACGTCATCGAGCAGCTGCTGCATGGCGGGGCGGTGCTTAATGTCCTTGCCGGAGATGCCCGCATCCTCGTACACCGCGGGCGGCCCGTGGCCCCGCTGGAGGCACCAGTCGGTCAGCGCCTTGCGCTGTGCCTCCAGCGAGTAGCCCTCCCGGGCCTGGTCCAGGGTTGAGACGCGGGTGTATATGGCGGCGCTCACGCTAGCAGCTGGTCGATCTCGGCCAGCCGGGCCAGCAGGTGCTTGCGCTCGGCCTGCAGTGCGTCGCGGTCGATGGTGGCAGGCTGCATCACTTCGGCGGTCACGCCCTCCGGCAGCTCCATCTGCAGGGCCGCCTGCGGCACGTTGTGCAGCACGACCACGCTGCCGGCCGGAACTACGCTGCGCCAGTTTTTGAAACTGCCGCCCGATTCCGGGCGGCCCTCAACGAAGGCCACGTCATCGCCGACACGCGCGCCGCTGTCGCGGCCCCAGGCGCTGGCGATGCTCTTGCCCAGGATCCTCGAATATGTTGAGGAAAACACCAACTAAAGCAGCCCCCAGCCCTCCGGGAACACCGGCAGGCTGGGGGCCTTGCTATGTCTGTATTACTTGCCCGCCAGCACCGTCTGCAGGCGCTTGGCGAGGTCGGACAGGTAGTTACTGCCGCGGCTGGCGAAGATACCGGTCAGGGCGACGCCAATCCACGGCGCGGCAAACTGCACGCCGAGCGCGGCGTAGATGTCGGCCCCGGTGGCCAGGCACAGCGCCACGCCCAGCGCGATGGCGGCGGCCTGGGTGACGGCGGTCTTGCGCTGGCCGTCGGCAACGGCTTTGCCGATGCTTTTGGCGTACTCGATGAGGCCCTCGACCGTAACGGCCAGGACCACGGCAAGCAGGATCATGTCCATGTGGTGTCCTCCCTAAGTTGTGCCGTCGCGCTGCAGGGCGTCGACGTTGCGCTCAAGGTCCGCAATGCGGTGGTTGGCCACCTTGATCTGCTCCTCGACGACCGGCATGCGCTGGGCAAAGTTGTTGTGTGCGCGGACCTCACGGGTCAGCTCCTCGATCTTGGTCTGGGTGACAGCCTGGTTGACCTCCATCTGCCGCGCTGTTTTGGCGCTGGTCGCCAGCACCGCCAGCACCGAGCCGCACAGGCTGGCCCCGGCCGCGATCAGCGCGACAAGGATCTCCGTCTGCATCGGCGTCACCCTTTCGGCTGCGCGTCCAGGATGCGCAGGCCATACTCTGCGGCGATCATCCGCTCGCAGCGGCAGCCGCGGGCGTCGCGCCAGTCAGCCGCAAAGATAACGGCGTCCGCCTCGGCCATCTGCTCGACGCTGCGGCCGATCATGGCCAGCGGCTTGGTTTTGCCGGTGCGGTGCAGCGTCTCGAGCGGGCGGATATCGTCGGCCTGCAGCGCGACAGCCGCGTCCGCGATCAGCTGCTTGCGCTCGCGGATGATGTCGTCATATTCGCGGCCGCGCATCGGCTGGCTGATATAGAGCTTGATCGGCATGATCTGTCCACCTCCTTAGTCCGTGTAACGCGCGAAATACTCCGCGCCCGCAGCCTGCGCCATCATCCAAAGCGTCATGGCGTCGCCGCTGGACGCCGGACCGATGAGCAGCGCCGAGACGGTGTCGGTCGGCACAAGCATGGCCTGCGCGCGGGCGATGATATCGGCGTTGGTCCCGACGATGGCGAGCCGCTGCAGCTGTGTGCCGTTGGGGGCGACGTCGTCGGTGTAGCGGGCAAAATACTCGCATCCTGCCCCCTGCGCCATCATCCAGAGCGTCATAGCGTCGCCGTTGGACACCGGACCGATGGCCGTGATGTTGGCCCCCTGCACCGGCAGCGCAAGCGCTCTTGCCTTGTCGGCAATGTCCTGCGGCGTGCCGAGGATGCACAGCCGCTGCAGCTTGGCCTTGTTGGGGCCGCTGGCGGGGCGCGTGACCGAGATGTAGCTGCCGAGGTGCGCCTCCACAGCGGCGGACGCGCACGAAAATGCAGCGTCCAGCCAGTTCAGCGGGTGCACGCGCACCCCGCCGCACAGCACCTCGAAATGCAGGTGCGCGCCCTGCACGTTGCCGGTCGCGCCGCTGTAGCCGATGAGCTGCCCCTCCTCGACGTGCTCGCCCCTGCCCACGCAGATCTTGGACAGGTGGCCGTACCGTGTCTGCAGCGTGTGGCCGTTGTAATCGGCGTGGCGCAGGCGCAGCATGTTGCCGTAGCTCTGCATTCCGGTTTTGGTGTGGCCGTCCCACGTCTGCCGCTGGTCGACCGTGCCATCCTCGGCCGCGTACACCGGCGTACCCACGGCAGCCCGCAGGTCGATGGCGTTGTGGGCGCTGCCGTCGTTGTAGGTCCAGCCGGCGGTAAGGATATGCAGCGCCAGCGGCCAGATAAACAACACCTCTCCATTTTTCAAACGCATGGTTGCCCCTCCTTACTTGTCCACCGGCCGCGGCCCGCAGATCTGCAGCGCCTGCGTCTCAGTGATGGCGCCTTTGTCCGCCTGCGCCCACACCTGGGCGGCGGTCAGGACGTGCTGGCGGTACATGGACATGATAAACAGATACATGAGCATGCCTCCTTACAACAGGGCGGCCAACTGAGCCGCCTCCAGTGCCGCGACCCGCTGCTCGAGCGTGGGTTCTGCGTTGCTTTCCGGCGTCCAGGCCGCGCCATAGGTCCACCAGCTGTCAAACTGGGCGGCCATCTGCTCGGCGTCGGCCTCCTGGCCCGTGGGCATAAGAAAAGCGACCTCATCGGCCATCCAGCCGGTCAAGGTCGCTTCGGTGTCCACCCTTACACCCGGGGCGGGAAGTTCGGAGATGTTTTTGTACAGCCGGACAAGCTGCCCGCCGTCCGGCATCGGTTCCAGAGTCACCGGGTCGGGCCGGTGATCCAGGTTGATCTGAGCATTAAGCATACTGCAAAATCCTTTCTTGTCGTTCCGCCATCGCCGCCGCGCGCGTGCAGCGGCTGATCGTCTTGGCCGCGGCCGACTTGAGCTTGTCCACCTGCAGATGCTCCCGCACGGCGCGGGAGGCCGTCTCGGTGAAATGCCCATAGTAGGACACCAGCTTGTAGGCGCGGAACAGCGGCACATACCCGGCCCGCTCCACGCCGCGGCCGGCCCGCAGAAGCTGCCTGCGGGCCCGCAAAAAGGTTGTCTTTCGGATGGTAGTATAGGTGCGGTGAATCACAAACCCGGCGATGTCCAGCCCCGGGCAGCCGCGGGCCGCGCCCTTGAGGTGGCGGCGGCGGTGCTCCTCCTCAATCGAGAGGAAGGCCACCTCGGCGCCCATCGTCAGGGTCAGCCCCAGCTCAGCCTGCATCCACTTGGCCAGCTGCCGAGCCGCGCTGACAAGGTCGGCTCGTCTTCGTCCCAGCAGGCAGACATCGTCCATATAGGCCACGAGCCGAGCCACCAGCGGCTGCCAGGCGCCGCGCTTGCATTTGCCGCGGGACAGGATGTACCGCAGCGCGTAGGACATGACAAAGTTAAAAAGCCAGGCTTCCAGGTAGCCGCCGATGATCAGCCCGCCGCGGGGCGACATGGCCAGCAGCGCCTCGACCAGTGCCAGCAGCCAGCGGGCGGACGGGATTTCCCGCCGCAGCAGGCCCAGCACGACGGCCGGGTGGGTGTTGGGGTAGGCTTTCTCCACATCCAGCTTGAGGGCGTAGCGGATGCCCAGGTTCTTGCGGCGCAGATACCGCTCCACCTGCCGCTTGCAGCCGACCTGGCCGCGGCCCGGGATGCTGGCGTGCTGCTGCGGCAGGATGCGGGCCATCAGCAGCGGCATCAGGCCCTGAACGGCCAGGTGGTTCAGCAGCTGGTGCATGACGCAGCACTCGGCAATGATGCGGCGCTTTTGCTTGATGCCGTCGATGTGTGGCCGCTCCTTCACGGGGTCGAGTTCCAGCGCGTCGGGGTCGCCGTCCAGCAAGTCCAGGACACGCTGCTCCATCTCGTAGGCGATGCCTTCCATCGCTTCCAGTTTGGCATTGACGGCCTGCTGCTCTTCGTCCTGTCTCAGTTCCGGGTCAGACACACCTCCATACTTCCACATGAGTGCCCGGAAGTCCGGGCGGTGCCATTTCCGTTCATAACACACAAAGGCGGCCCGCAGGCACAGATCATGCGTAAGTTCGCAGTATCTTTGCTTCATGTCGGACCTCCTTGTAAAAATCTTGCTGATGGTCAAGGGATTTCGGTTGACCGGCAGCCTTGTGGCAGGTTGCCGGGGTGTTACTACTAACCCCTCCGCACCCCCGCGGAGCGCGGCCCCACCCGAAAGGGCAGGTGTCGGTATCACATGATTTTAGCTTGCGCAAGGGTCATGCAACGCATTGATTAAAATAGATCAGCAATCCACGGGGCCCCATACCAGCCGGAATACCCAGGCCCAGAGTGACCATTTGCAGAGGCGAGACCGGCGTTTCCATAGTTGTTCAAGTTTCCGAACCGCCAGGGGCAAAACACCCCCGCGCCAGACGCACAATAGAAGGCGGACAGCGCGCTGCATGACCCAAGTTCATCATACCACAGCCACCCCCGTTCTGCCTACCTCAAATTTCAAAATTCGAGCGAGGGGCTTCGCCCCGGAGTATGAGGGGCCTGCGGCCCCTCTGGTCGGG
>OLNN01000264.1_pt1 | contig 59457 bp, 52 predicted proteins | sample 1672141 | NCBI WGS metagenome assembly OLNN01 (sample SAMEA3136652, study PRJEB25190) | human gut metagenome | biome: human gut; feature: human-associated habitat; material: faeces | place: Austria | collected 2013
TCAAAATTTCTTCGGGCGCAAAATGGGCGTCCCAATCGTCGCAGGGCAGGGTATCGTCGCAGGGCAGGGTATCCGTCAGCACCGGAACCATCGCGGCGCAGGCAGCGCGCGCGGCCGGCAGGTCCATCAGGCGGTAGTTGCCGCATTCCTTCTCGCTCGCGCCGGGGATGGGGCCGTCATAAGCGGCCATCCACTCAAACGCTTCGGTCGTCAGCTCCAGCGCCTCGGCGTCGGAAAGACCCTGTGTCAGCAGGTAGAAACCGGTCAGGCAGCCCATCGGCCCTACATACACAACACCCTTGCCAAAGCGGCTGTTGCGCGCATAGGTGGCAAACAGATGCTCGATCGTGTGCGCGGCGGCAGGGGAGAGATAATCCCCCTGGTTGGGCCGCTTCATGCGCACGTCCCAGGTCAGTACGTCGCCGTCCTTTCGGGACAGGTACATGCCCGGCAGCAGCGTGGTATGGTCCACGCAGAAACTTGCAATGCGTTCCATATACATCACTCCATCATCTGCTGAACGACGCCGTGCTGGCAGTCGATCGAAATGTTCATGCCGTCGCGCAGCGTGCGGGTGGCGCCCAGCGCGCCGACGATGACCGCCTTGTCCAGCGTCAGCGCCACGATGGCCGCATGGCTGTTCGTGCCGGATTCTTCGGTGATGACGCCGGCCGCCTCGCGGATGTAGGGCAGCAGTTCGTTCGAGGTGTGCGGCGCAACCAGGATCTGGCCGGGTTTGAATTTGAGCGCCGCTTCAGCTGCGGAACGGCAGACGCAGACCGAACCCTTGGCGTTGTTTGTGCCGATGCCCACGCCGGTCAGCAGGCTGTCGCCGACAAGGTGGACCTTGATCATGTTGGTGGTGCCGGAAACGCCCACCGGAACGCCCGCCGTGACGACCGCCATGTTGCCCGGCTGGACCAGCCCGGCCTTGCTGGCGCAGTCCACCGACATGCTGATGAGTTCATCGGTTGAATGGGCGTACGGCATAACAAGCGGGGTGATGCCCCAGTGCATGTTGAGCTGGCGCTGCACCTGCTCGTCCAGCACGCAGGCGACGATCGGGGTCTCCGGGCGGCAGCGGCTCAGCAGGCGGGCGGTCATGCCGCTCTTGGAAACCGTGATGATGGCGCTGGCCTGGATGTCCTGCGCCGTGGTGCAGGCCGCATGCGCCATGGCGGCGCTCACGCTCAGGCGGGTCTCGTTGGCCTGGGCGTGGTGCACCAGGCTGTTGTAGCTGGAATCGGCCTCGGTGGTTTCGGCGATGGCCACCATGGCTTTGAGCGCGGCCACCGGGTATTTGCCGGCGGCCGTTTCGCCGCTGAGCATGACGGCCGAGGAGCCGTCATATATGGCGTTGGCGACGTCGGTGATCTCGGCACGGGTCGGGCGCGGGTTGTTGACCATCGAATCGAGCATCTGGGTGGCGGTGACAACGACCTTGCCGCTGGACATCGTGCGGTCGATCAGATGCTTCTGGATGGCCGGGATCTCGGCAAAGTCGATCTCAACGCCCATATCGCCGCGGGCGACCATGATGCCGTCCGAAACGCCGAGGATCTCCTCGATGTTGTTGACGCCTTCCTGGTTTTCGATCTTGGCCATGATCTTGATCTTGGAATCGTGCTCTTCCAGCAGGTGGCGGATCTCAAGAATGTCGCTGGCGCAGCGCGCAAAGCTGGCCGAGATCCAGTCGAACCCCTGCTCGATGCCGAACAGGATGTCCTGTTTGTCGCGCTGGCTCATATAGGGCATCGAGAGGTGTACGCCCGGCACGTTGACGCCCTTTTTGGTCTTGATGACGCCGTCGTTCATCACGGTGCAGACGATGTCGGTATCGGTCACATGTTCAATGTGCAGCTCGATCAGGCCGTCGTCAAGCATAATGCGGCCGCCGGGCTGTACGTCGTGGGGCAGCTCTTTATAGGTGATGGAGCAGATCTCGTTCGTGCCCTCCACCGGGCGGGAAGTCAGGGTGAACTTCTGGCCGGTCACGAGCTTCTCGGAGCCGTTTTTGAACACACCGGTGCGGATCTCGGGGCCCTTTGTGTCGAGCATCGCGGCCACGGGCACGCCCAGCTCGGTGCGCAGGGCCTTGAGCGCTTCCAGGCGGCCCAGGTGCTCCGCATGGTCTCCGTGGGAGAAATTGAAGCGGGCGACGTTCATGCCGTTCTCGATCAGCTGGCGCAGAACGCCCTCGCGGTCGGTAGCCGGGCCAAGGGTGCAAACGATCTTTGTTTTACGCATAGTGTATCCCTCTCTGTTCCAATTGGTTTTGCGCATAATATACAGCTATTATAGTACAAATCGGGACATTCGACAAGACAGTGCCCCGAAACTTATTCCACTTTTTGCGGCCGGTTTGCGTGCCGGGGTCCCTGCGGCCGGATTTTACATTTGCGCGCACATCCTGTATAATGAAACCATCATCATCCCCCGCCCACCTGACGGGCGCCATGAGACCAAAGGAGACACACTATGGCAAAACGAGTATTTCTGATCGTTCTGGACAGCTTCGGCATCGGGGCGGAACCGGATGCGGCCCGCTTCGGCGACGCGGGGACCAACACGCTGGCGGCCATTGCCACCGACGCGCACTTCCGCGGCGAAAACCTGACAAAGCTGGGGCTTTTCAATATCGACGGCGTACACTGCGGCGCGCCGTCCGCCGCGCCGGAGGGCTGCTTTGCCCGCCTGCGGGAGGCCAGCGCCGGCAAGGACACAACGATCGGCCACTGGGAGATCGCCGGTCTGCTTTCGCCCGAACCGCTGCCGACCTTCCCGGAAGGCTTCCCGCAGGAGCTTCTGGACGAATTTACGGCGGCGACCGGCTATCCGGTGCTGTGCAACAAGCCCTATTCCGGCACGCAGGTCATCCGCGATTACGGCGAAGAACACCTGCGCACCGGCGCGCTGATCGTCTATACCTCGGCCGACAGCGTTTTCCAGATCGCCGCGCACGAGGACAAGGTCCCGGTGGAAAAGCTCTATGCGGTCTGCGAGACGGCGCGCGGGCTGCTCAAGGGAAAATACGGCGTCGGCCGTGTGATCGCGCGGCCGTTTGTGGGCAGCGGCGCGGCGGACTTCCAGCGCACCTCCCGCCGGCATGACTTTTCGCTCAAACCGCCCGCCCCGACGCTGCTGGACAAGCTGCAGGCGGCCGGCAAGGCGACGATCGGCGTGGGCAAGATCCACGATATCTTTGCCGGGCAGGGCGTGGGCGAGACCATCCGTACCGCGGGCAACACCGAAGGACTGCAGGTCACGCTCGAGCTGGCCGACCGCGATTTTGAGGGCCTTGCCTTTGTGAACCTTGTTGATTTCGATATGCTGTACGGCCACCGGCGCGATGTGGCCGGGTATGCCGCCGCTACAGCTGAATTTGACGCCTGGCTGCCTGTTTTCATGCAGAAGATGCGCCCCGGCGACGTGCTGATGGTCACGGCCGACCATGGCTGCGACCCCAGCTATACCAAAACCACCGACCACACGCGGGAATATGTTCCGTATCTGCTGTATGGGCAGGAGCTCCGCTGCGGTGTCAATTTGGGCACGCGCTACAGTTTTGGCACCATTGCGGACACAGTCTGCCAGGCGCTGGGTGTTGAGGCCGATGTGGCCGGCTGCGGGGTCTGGCATGAAGTCGCCCGCTGAAGCGCCCGCCCGGCGAAAGGGGAGAACCTTGCACATTTTGCTCTATCTTCTGGCTTGCCTGATGCTGGTTTATTCGCTGTTTCTTGTCTTTACAAGCAACTTCAACATGGGCAACCTGATTATCTGGGTGCTGACCGCTGCCTGCTGGGTCTATGCGGTGTGGCAGCGCGGCATCCATGCCTGGCTGCATGGCACGCTGCCCGGGCGCATCGTGTTCTGGCTGCTGGTCGCGGGCGCAGCGCTGACCGTGGCGGTCCTGGCATTTTTGCTGACCAGCGCTTACGCCAACCCGCCCACCGGGCAGGAAAAGGTCGTTGTGGTGCTTGGGGCCGGGCTGCGGCAGGACCGCCCCAGCCGCCTGCTGCGCTGCCGCCTGGACAAAGCCTATGCATACGCCGCGGCCCACCCGGACACGATCGTGGTCACGACCGGCGGCCAGGGGCGCGACGAGTGGGTGCCGGAAGGCCAGGCGATGCGTGACTATCTGATCGGCAAAGGGCTGGACCCGGCGCGCGTGCTGGCCGAGACGCGCTCCACTTCAACCGAAGAAAACTTTGCGTTTGCCCGGGAAGTCCTGCGTGAGCACGGTATACCGGACGACGGTCCCATCGTCTATGTGACCAATGCGTTCCACTGCTACCGCGGCGGCCGCTATGCGCAGATGGCCGGTTTCACGCAGGCGCGCGCCCTGCCGGCCGCCATCCCGCCGACCAGCATCCCGACCTGCTACCTGCGCGAGGTGCTGGCGGTTTTGTACTATTGGGTGTTCCGTTCCTCCCGGAGCGGTTTCATGCACGGCATGGTGGGGCTGCTGAGCCTGAACAAGCGGTTCTTCTACCGCTGAAACCCTCCGGCGGGAACGCCGGAAAAAAGATGCGGCAAGTTTTTCTGCCGAATCCCTTGACATTTCCCGGAATTTGCTGTATAGTAACCTAGTCAGCGAAATTTGGGCCTGTAGCTCAGTTGGGAGAGCGTTCGGTTCGCATCCGAGAGGTCAAGGGTTCGAATCCCTCCAGGTCCACCAGTGAAGCGTCCTGCACAAAGCAGGGCGCTTTTTCCATACAGGCAGAAAAACAGCCGTCTTTGGCGGGTAAACCGCCGGGGGCGGCTGTTTTGCATTTCGCATGGACAGTACGCGCGTCAAGGCGTGCGCAAAGAAAGAATAAATATTGCGTCATAAAATTTACGATAGTACGGCTATACTTGCTTAAATGGCGCAAATCTTGCTCTGCGCGTATAAAATCATAGACGGCTGCGGGGGCTGCAGGCATTGATTTTGGCGTTGTGAATCAGTATCATGTGTTCATAACATCCTGTTCGCAGGAATGTACAAAAAGCCGCGGCCGGACGGCAAGCGGCGGAAACCAAAATCAAGATGGGGAGAGATTCGGAAGATGGAAACGACGCAAACAAAATCGCTGACTGCTTTCACGCGGGAATTTTCGCCCATTGAAGGCTTGCAGGTGGCGCACCGGGTGCAGTACGATCTGGAACATGCGGATGGCGGGGTGCGGGTCCTGATCCGCCAGACCGGCCCGGGCGGGCAGAACACCTTCGCCTGCCGCCTGCGCGGCATCAGCGGGGAATGGGCGTGCGCGCTTATCCGCTTTTTATATGAAAACGGGGTAGAGCCGCCGCAGGCGGGCGATGTGCTGCGCGATCTATGCGGGGACCTGGCGGTATGTGAAGACTGAAAAGGATGGAAAACGATGCAGCGGGAAGAATATGTCTACCAGGCGGGCAAGGTGAGCCTGCTTTTTGCGGACAGCGACCGCAGCCAGTGCCGTGCGGTCGAGCTGTACGCACAGGAGCATGCCTATGTTGAGTTGTGCGCGGCGGTCACGGACGCCGGCCAGCTGCTGGATGCGGTGCAGCGCGGGCTGCGGCCGCAGGTGCTGGTTCTGGATGTGCTGCTCAAAGGCCAGCATACGATCCCGCTGCTGCAGAAACTGGCGGTACTCGGCTGCCACCCGCGTGTGATCCTGACCGGGATGCCAAGCCTGCGGATGCAGGCGGAACATTTCTTGACAAGCGGAATAAATTGTATTATCGTAAAGCCATATGGTCTCGACACGCTTTTCAGCGAGGTATACCACCAGGTCGCCGGGTCGGCTGAATGGGCCGCCTACTGCGTCAGCGAGCGGTATTGGGAGCTCATGCGCGGGATGTTTTATAACCGCCGCTTGAGCGGCTGGCATTATCTGGAGCGCATCCTGGTGCGCACGGTGCTGCAGCCGGGCGCGTACATTGCCAAGGAGCTGTACCTGTGGGCGGCGGAAGGCCAGCCCGCCAGCGTCGGCATGGTCACGGCGTCGCTGCAGCGCATCAACGACTCGCTGCGCCGCACCGGGCCGCAGGGCTACAACGCGCTGTGCGCGGCGCTTGGCAAACCGGCGGGCAGCCGCCTGACCAACCTGGAGCTGATCCGGGCGCTGAGCGAGGAGATCTCCCGCACCATCGTCGTGACCAAGTACGAGCTGGAAAAGGAGCCGATCCCATGATGCCCCCCGAACAAGTGGACAGCTGGCTTTTGCCGCCGGAAGACCTTTCTCTGCGCGGCGGTCTCAAGGGCCGCCTGGCGGGGGAATTCTGCCTGCTGGAAAGCCAGGTCGACGCTCTGACCCGCTGCCTGGATAAACAGGCTTCGCCCGCGATCCGGCCGCTGTGCCTGAAAATGCTGGCGGAGATGAAGCAGAGCCTGGCGGTGCTGGAACGCCTGGCGGATAACGCCGCCGACCTCGCGCGCGGTACGGCGCTGGGCAGCCGCCCGGTGACAGAGCCGGTCCCGCAGTGCGACCTGGCCGAATACCTGGAAGCGTTCAGTGCCTGCGCCAACGAGGAACTGGCCGTTTACCGCCGCCCGTTGCGGGTGGAACTGGGGCGGATGCCTGCGATGCTCTGGGTCAGGATGGACGAGATCTTTTTGGACGGTATTCTTGGCAACCTTATCTCCAACGCGGTGGCCTGCGGCGGCGCGCATGTGCGCCTGTTCTGCACACCGGAGCGCAAACTGATCTATGAGGATGACAGCCGCGGTCTGGATGCGGCCGGGCTCGCCCTGCTGCGGGACGGTGTGCTGGACCAGCGCCTGCTGGACACCGGCGCCACGGGCCTGCTGATCGTGCGGGCGTATGCGGCGGCGCTCGGGTGGACGCTTGCCTGCCCCGCGCAGCCGCAGGGCGGCGGGGTGCGGCTGGAATTTTCGCTGCCCCCCTGTGAGCCGGACCCCGGGCGTATCCTGCTGGAAGACGATACGCTGTCCCGCCACCTGCGCTGCGAGCGCCTGCACCGCGGCATGCAGCGCGAACTGACCGCCTTGGCCGCCGCTGAAACCGAGTAAACAGGACCGACGCCGTACCCCGCCAACGGGTGCGGCGTGATTTTTTTGCGCCTTTTTATTTACTTTGCGGGCAAACTATTGTAAAATGATTCTATATGAGATCTGTCAGGTGGTGTATGAAATGGATATTCGATATAAACGCGTGCTGCTGAAGCTCAGCGGCGAAGCGCTGGCCGGGGAAAAAGGGACCGGTTTTGATGAAGCCGTCATTGCTTCGATCTGCGCCGGGATCAAACAGGCGCATGATCTGGGCGTGCAGATCGGCATTGTGGTCGGCGGCGGCAACTTCTGGCGCGGCCGCTCCAGCGGCAAAATGGACCGCATGGATGCCGACAAGATCGGCATGCTGGCCACGGTCATGAACGCGCTGGCAGTCAAGGATGCGCTGCGCCAGCAGGGTGTGCCCGCGGTCGTCATGACCAGCGCGGCGATGCCGCAGGTGGCCGAGACCTTCACGAGCGACAAGGCCATCGCCGCCATGGAAGCGGGGAGCATCGTCGTGTTCGGCGGCGGTACCGGCAACCCGATTTTCTCCACCGATACGGCATCCGCGCTGCGCGCGCTGGAGATCAGCGCCGATATCATGTTCAAGGCCACGATGGTGGACGGCGTGTATGACAAAGACCCGCACAAGTTTGCGGACGCGGTGCGCTATGATACGCTGACCTTCACGAAGGTGCTGGACGAGCGCCTGGCCGTGATGGATTCGACCGCCGCCAGCCTCTGCCGGGATAACGCCCTGCCGATTTTGGTGTTCGATTTGGGCGACCCGGCCAACATCGCCCGCGCCGCCCGCGGCGAGCAGGTCGGCACCCTGGTGAAGGAATGAGCCTGAAAACCCGGCCCCAAGCGGCCGCTTAGAAAAAAGGAGACCATTATGAGCAGCACGACCAAAATTTACGAAGAAAAAATGTCCAACTGTGTCAACCACCTCAGCCGTGAGCTGGCCACTATCCGCGCGGGCCGCGCCAACCCGGCCATCCTTGACAAGGTGGCGGTGGAATACTACGGCACGCCGACCCCCGTCAACCAGATCGCTTCGGTGGCGGTCGCTGAGGCCCGCATCCTGACCATCACCCCCTGGGACGCCAAGATGGTCAAGGAGATTTCCAAAGCCATCCAGGTCAGCGATATCGGCATCAACCCGATCGACGACGGCCATACCATCCGCCTGGTCTTCCCGGCGCCCACCGAAGAGCGCCGCAAGCAGCTGACCAAGGACGTGCAGAAGCAGGGCGAGGAGGCCAAGGTGGCCGTGCGCAACGTGCGCCGCGATGCGATGGACAAGTTCAAAGCCATGAAAAAGGGCGGCGAACTGACCGAGGACGACCAGAAGAACCTGGAAGAGGAAGTCCAGAAGCTGACCGATAAGTTCGTGAAAAAGATCGACGAGATCTGCGCCGCGAAGAACCAGGAGATTATGGAGGTCTGATCCGTTCGGCTTCCCACCGTGTGCCGCGCTGTTTTTTCGCGCGGCACACTCTTACTATCCCGAATTCCCGGCTGGGCGGGTCCGGCGCGGTTTTGCCCGCGCCTGCCGCGCATATATAAGGTTATAGCCGCTACTCCCGCCTGCAGCCCGAAAGGAACGCCGTTCTATGAAGACCCGTGTTGTGACCGCCGCTGTCGGCCTGTGCCTTCTGGCCGTCGTACTGGCTTTTTTCGATACCGTCCTGTTTGATCTGGTGCTGGCGCTGATCTGTTTGATCGGCATGCACGAGGTCTATTCCGCCATGGGCTTCGGCCGCAGGCAGTGGTATCTGTATGCCGTGGCGGTGCCGTACACCATGTTGATCATGCTCTCCAGCAGCGCCGCTGTGCGGGCGCTGGTGCTGCCAGCCAGCTTTTTGGTCGTGCTGTACTATAATATCTGCCTGATCGCCCGGCATCAAACGCTGGACTTCACCAAACTGGCCGGTTTTGTGTATTTCAGCGGGGTGATCCTGTTCTGCTTTTATTCGCTGGTCCACCTCAAGCGGACGCTGCCAACAGGAACTTATGGCTATGACGCCGTCTATTTTATCCTGCTGATCCTCTGCTTTGCCTGGGGCGGGGACACGATGGCGTATTTCACGGGCCGGGCGTTCGGCCGCCGCAAGCTGGCCCCACTTGTCAGCCCGCACAAAACGGTCGAAGGCGCCGCGGGCGGCATTGCCGGCAGCATGGCGGCCGGTGTGCTGGTCACGTTCGTGTACAGTGTGCTGGACGCACGCTTCCCGCTTTTGACCATCACGATCACCCCGCGGCATTATCTCGTTGTTCTGGCCTTCGGCGCGGTGGCCTCGGTGCTCGGCATCCTTGGGGATCTGTTTGCATCGGCTGTCAAGCGTCAGGCCGGTATCAAGGACTATGGCACGATCTTCCCCGGCCACGGCGGCATCCTTGACCGCTTTGACAGCGTGATGTTTATCGCGCCGTTCGTTTCGATCGGGGTACGGTATTTCTTTTACCTGTTTGCGCGCTGACGTACAAAAGGAGCTATATGATGGCAAAAAAGATCACTCTTCTCGGCTCTACCGGTTCGATCGGCACCCAAAGCCTGGATGTGGCCCGCATGCACGGGTATGAAATCTTTGGCTTGGCAGCCAATTCCAGTGTGGAGAAGCTGCTGGCGCAGATCGGCGAGTTCCACCCGCGCGTGGTTGCGGTGGCCGACCCGGACGCCTATGACCGGCTGGAAGCGGCGCTGGCAGGCGCCGCCGATGCGCCGCGCCTGCTCAAAGGGGCCGAAGGCATCCGCACGCTGGCGGCGATGGACGGCGCGGACGTCGTTCTCAACGCGGTGGTCGGCATCGCCGGGCTGGCGGCTTCGCTGGCGGCCATCGAGAGCGGGCACGACCTTGCGCTCGCCAATAAGGAGAGCCTTGTCACAGGCGGGCATCTTGTCACCGACGCGGTGCGCCGCAAAGGCGTGCACTTGCTGCCGGTAGACAGCGAGCATTCGGCCATCTTCCAGTGCCTGCAGGACGCCCATTCGGCCAAGCGGCTGACAAAGATTTTGCTGACGGCCTCCGGCGGTCCGTTTTTCGGCATGAAGCGGGAAGAGCTGGCCGGCAAAAAGAAGGAGGACGCCCTCAAGCACCCCAACTGGAACATGGGCGCCAAGATCACGATCGACTCGGCCACGCTGATGAACAAGGGCCTTGAGCTGATCGAGGCGGTCTGGCTGTTCGGGTTGCCGGAAGACCGTGTCCAGATCGTCGTCCAGCGCGAGAGCGTTATCCACTCGGCCGTACAGTTTGCGGACAATTCCGTCATTGCGCAGCTCGGCGTGCCGGACATGCGCATCCCGATCCAATATGCGCTGACCTGGCCCGACCGGCTGCCTTCCCCGGCGCCGGAGCTCGATTTCGCCGCGCTCAAGCACCTGAGCTTTGATGTGGCGGACGAAGAGACCTTCCGCTGCCTGGCCGCCTGCAAAAAAGCGATCCGCAAGGGCGGCCTGGCCCCCTGCGCGGCCAATGGCGCAAATGAGGAAGCCGTGCGCCTGTTTTTGCAGGATAAGATCGGCTTTTTGGACATCGGCCGCCTGGTCGAGGGCGTTGTGGACAGTGAGGCGTTCGGCGGCGATTATACGCTGCAGGATGTCTGGGACTGCGACGCAATGGCCCGGGCCTATGTGCGCGCCCATCTGTAATTTTCATGACCCGCGCGCTTTTCCCGGCGTGCGCAGGAACGAGGTGTCTATGCTCACAGCCCTTCTCACGGTGATTGCGACAGTTTTGGTGTTTGGCACGGTCGTGCTGGTGCACGAGCTGGGGCATTTCCTGGCGGCGCGCCGGTGCGGCATCCATGTGCAGGAGTTTTCCATCGGTTTTGGCCCGGCTGTCTGGTCGCGCGTCAAAAACGGGACACGGTACAGCGTTCGCCTGCTGCCGCTGGGCGGCTATAATGCCATGCCGGGGGAAAACGGCGATGAGGAGGAAGGCGCGCAGCCACCGCCGTGTGCGCGCGCCGGAAGCGCGGCGCCGCTGCCCGCGGTGATCAGCGGCAAAAATTTCGACGAAGCGGGGCCGTGGCAGCGTTTCTTTGTGATCCTTTCCGGCGCGGCGATGAATTTCGTGCTGGGGTATCTTGTGCTCGTTGTGCTGCTGTGCCTCCGCGGGCCCATCACAAGCTGCGTGATCTATGATTTTATCGGCGAAAACCCCAGCAGCGCCGCCAGCGGTTTGCAGGCGGGGGACGAGGTGCTGGCGGTGAACGGCCATATCTGCTTTGTGGCGGAGGATATCGTCTACGAACTCCAGCGCGTTCAGAACCACACCGCCCCGATGACGGTGCTGCGCGGCGGCGAGATCGTTCACCTGCCGGCGGTCCGTTTCGATTCCGCCACCGCAGAAAACGGAGCCGATACGCTGGTGCTCGATTTTCAGGTCTACGGCATCGCCCGCACGCCGCATGCGGTCGCGGGGTGGGCGGCGCGCTATTTCGCCTACTATGCCCGGGCGATCCTGCGCGGCTTTGCCGATATGTTCACCGGCCGTGTTGGGATCAACCAGCTGTCGGGGCCGGTCGGCGTCGTCAGCACGATTAGCCAGGCCGTGCAGTACGGCTGGCAGGACGTGCTCAGCCTGGCCGCGCTCATCACGATCAACCTGGGCATCTTCAACCTGCTGCCCATCCCGGGGCTGGACGGCTGCAAGCTGCTGTTTCTGGCGTTTGAGGGGCTTACGCGCCGCGCCGTCCCGGCCCGCATCCAGGCAATGGTCAATGCGGCGGGCATCGTCGCACTGCTCATGCTGATGGTGGCGGTGACGTTTTCGGATATCACAAAATTTTTATAAGGAGTGTCAGCTATGCAGCGTCAGTGCAAACGGACGGTCAGGATCGGCAATGTTACGATCGGCGGCAACGAGCCGATCGCCGTGCAGACCATGCTCAATGTACCCGTGAAGGATATCGCGGGCAATGTCGAACAGGCCCGGCGTGTGGCCAAAGCCGGCTGCCAGATTGTGCGCGTCACGGTACCCACCCCGGCCGACGCCGCCGTCGTCGCCGCCATCAAGGAAGCGGTCGACATCCCGGTCGTGGCCGATATCCACTTTGACTACAAGGCCGCGCTGGCGGCGCTCGACGCCGGGGCGGACAAGATCCGCATCAACCCCGGCAACATCGGCGCGGACGACCGCGTCAAGGCCGTGGCCGACGCCTGCAACGCAAAAGGCGTACCCATCCGCATCGGCGTGAACGGCGGCAGCCTGGAAAAGCATATCCTTGCCAAATACGGCGCGCCGGTACCCGAGGCGATGGTCGAAAGCGCCATGTACCATGTGCGCCTGCTCGAAAAGCATGACTTTGACAACATCGTGATCTCGATCAAATCCTCCAACGTGCCGCGCATGATGGCCGCCTACCGCATGCTTTCGGCGCAGACCGATTACCCGCTGCATGTCGGCGTGACAGAGGCGGGCGGCAACCGCATGGGCTTGATCAAATCCGGCATGGGCATCGGCGGGCTGCTGCTCGAGGGCATCGGCGATACGCTGCGCGTCAGCCTGACCGACGAACCCGAAAACGAGGTGTACGCCGGGTATGACATTCTGCGCGCCGTCGGCTACGCCGTGGCCGGGCCCGAGATCATCAGCTGCCCGACCTGCGGCCGTACCCAGTACGCGATGATGGAGATCGCCAAACAGGTCGAGGACCGCCTGCGCGCCGACGGCTTCAAAAAGCCGCTCAAGATCGCCATTATGGGCTGCATCGTCAACGGCCCGGGCGAAGCGTCCGACGCCGATATCGGCATTGCGGGCGGCAAAGACGAAGCGCTGCTCTTCATCCGCGGCCAGCGTGTGCGGATGCTCAAGGAGAACATTGTCGACCAATTCATCGACGAGATCTATAAGCTGTAAAACCGGCTGTGCCGGAAAAGGAGTTTCTTTGAAACCTTATGTGACCCAGGTCTGGCCGCAGTTTACGGCCGACGCCCAGTTCAACAGCGCCTTCGGCGGGGTCGTGGTCGAGCGTGTGGAGCTGTTCCGCACCTCCCGCACCGTCGTCATCAGCCTGCGCAGCGCCGCTCCTTTGGACCCGGCGCTGTGCGGGCGTCTTTTGGCGTCCCTGCAGGCCGTTTTTGCCGGGTATGAGCTGCAGCTGAAAAATTATTTTTCTTACAGCGCCATCACGCCGGAATCCGTCGCCATGCTGATCGAAGAGCTCAAAAGCCAGGGCATGCCGGTCAACGGTTTTCTGGACAAAGACCAGCCCGTTGTGTTTGAGCCGGACGGTCTCACCGTGCGCGTCAACGCCGGGCGCACCATCCTTGAAAGCGTCGACTTTCCGCGCCATCTGGCGGAGCTGATCCAGGAGCGCACCGGCTCGCTGCCCATCGTGCGCATGAAGGACGTGGCCGCCCAGATGGACGAACAGGCTCTGGAGCGCCGTGTGGCCGAAAAGACCCCGGCCGTCCAGTTCAAGGCAAAAGAGGAGGTCGCGCCGTTTACGATCGACGGCCTGGCCCTGACCGCCACGCCGCCCAAGCTGTTCCACGGCAAGCCGTTCAAACCGGCCGACCTGCGCCCGCTCAACGATCTGGGCGACGGCGGCAAGATCACGGTCTGGGGCGATGTGTTCGCCACCGAGATCAAGGGCAGCCGCCGCAAGATCTATTTCACGTCCATTACAGACTATAACGGCTCGATCAATCTCAAGGTCCTCGGCGACGACAACGAGGACATGTCCAAGTGGGAAGGCCTCAAACCCGGCACGACGCTGATCGTGCGCGGCAACTATACCTATGACAAATACGAGCGCGACTACGTTCTGCTGCCGTATGACGTCCTGCAGGTCGAGCGCGAACCGCGGCAGGATACGGCGCCCGAGGGACAAAAGCGCGTTGAGCTGCACCTGCACACCAAGTCGAGCTCGATGGACGGCTTCTGCGACCCCGGCAAGGTCGTGCGCCTTGCGCACCGCATGGGCCACCGCGCCATCGCCATCACCGACCACGGCGTCTGCCAGGGCTACCCGGAGGCGATGCTCGCGGCCGACGATATCCACAAGAAGGACCCGGATTTCAAGCTGATCTATGGCTGTGAGGCATACTTTGTCGACGATATGGTGCCGACGGTGTACGGCAAGGCCGAGCAGCCGGTCAGCGGCAGCTTTGTTGTGTTCGATACCGAGACCACCGGCCTGGACCCCAACAACGACCGCCTGACCGAGATCGGCGCAGTTTTTGTGGAAAATGGCCGCATTAACGAAGAAAAGAAATTCTGTACCTTTGTCAACCCCGGCCGGCCCATCCCGGCCCGGGTGGTGGAGCTGACCGGCATCAACGACGGCATGGTGGCCGACGCCCCCGCGCCGGAGGAAGCTATTCGCCAATTCAAGGAATTCTGCGGCGACCATGTGCTGGTGGCGCACAACGCGAACAGCTTTGATATGCTGTTTATCCGCCGGGCAGGGGAGCGCGCGGGCGTTTCGTTCGACAACACCTATATTGATACGCTGCCCATGGCGCAGGCGCTGTTCCCGGGGCTGCACAACTATAAGCTGGATACCATCAACAAGCATCTGGAGATTCCGCCCTTCAACCACCACCGTGCGGTCGACGACGCCATGGCACTGGCCCGCATCTATGAAAAGATGCTTGAGGACCTGCGCGAAAAGGGGATCGACACGGTCGAAGAGATCAACACCGGTCTTGGCGGCAACAAAGAGGTGCTGAAGAAAAAGTATTACCACCTGATCATTCTTGTGCAGAACCAGACCGGCCTCAAAAACCTTTACCGCATCGTCAGCGAGGCGCACACCAAGTATTTCTTCAAAAAGCCGCGCGTGCCGCGCAGCGTGCTCAACCAGTACCGCGAGGGCCTGCTGCTCTCTTCCGCCTGTGAAGCAGGAGAACTTTACAGGGCAATCGTCGCCGGAAAAAGCCATGACGAACTGCTGCGCATTGCCGATTATTACGATTTTCTTGAAATCCAGCCCCTGGGCAACAATGAATTCATGGTGCGCAACGGCCAGGTCGATTCCATCGAGGCCATCAAGAATTATAACCGCACCGTCGTGACCCTGGGCGAAGAACTGCACAAGCCGGTCATCGCGACCGGCGACGTGCATTTCCAGGAACCGGAGGACGCCGCCTACCGCGCCATCCTGCAGGCAGGCAACGGCTTTAAAGACGCTGACAACCAGGCCCCGCTGTATTACCGCACAACGCCCGATCTGCTCGAAGATTTCAGTTATCTCGGCAAGGAAAAAGCGTTCGAAGTCGTCGTGACCAACCCCAACAAGGTCGCGGCGACCATCGACGGCAACCTGCGGGCCATCCCCAAGGGGACCTATCCGCCGTCCATCCCCGGCGCCGAAGAACAGCTGCGCAGCGGCACCTGGGAGCATGCGCGCAAGGGCTATGGCGACCCGCTGCCCGATGTGCTGCAAAAACGCCTCAAAAAAGAGCTGGATTCCATCTGCGGCCACGGGTACGCCGTTTTGTACGTCATTGCGGTCAAGCTGGTGGCGTTTTCCAATGCGGGCGGCTACCAGGTCGGCAGCCGCGGCTCGGTCGGTTCCTCGGCCGTCGCGCATTTTGCCGGCATCTCCGAAGTCAACAGCATGCCGCCGCACTACCTGTGCCCCGAATGCCAGCACAGCGAGTGGATCGACGACGGCGTGACGATGGACGGCTTCGATCTGCCGGACAAAAAGTGCCCGGTCTGCGGCACGCCGATGGTCATGGACGGGCACGATATCCCGTTTGAGACCTTCCTCGGTTTCTACGGCGACAAGGAGCCGGATATCGACCTGAACTTTTCCGGCATGTACCAGTCCAACGTTCACCGCTATACCGAGGAACTGTTCGGCAAGGAGAACGTTTTCAAGGCGGGCACCGTTTCCGGTTTGCAGGACAAAACGGCCTACGGCTATGTCAAAAAGTATCTCGAGGAGCGCGGCCGCACCGTTAACCGCGCCGAGGAAAACCGCCTGTGCATCGGCTGCACCGGCGTTAAGCGCACGACCGGCCAGCACCCGGGCGGTATGGTCGTTGTGCCGGATACCTTCGACATCTACGACTTCTGCGCGATCCAGCACCCGGCCGACGACGTCAAGGGCGGTTTGCTGACCACCCACTTTGAATTCAAATATCTGCACGATACGCTGCTCAAGCTGGACGAGCTCGGCCACGATGTGCCGACCTTCTACAAGTATTTCGAGGAGTATTCCGGTATCCCCATCGACTCGGTGCCGATGAACGACCCCAAGGTCTACAGCCTGCTGACTTCCACCGAGGCGCTCGGCGTCACGCCGGAGCAGATCGGCAGCCAGACTGGCACCTTCGGCATCCCGGAAATGGGCACGAACTTTGTGCGCCAGATGCTGCTGGACGCCCAGCCGAAAAACTTCTCTGAGCTCATCCAGATCTCCGGCCTTTCGCACGGCACCGACGTCTGGACCAACAACGCCGACGAGCTCATCCGCTCCAAGACCTGTACGATTGCGGAGGTCATCGGCTGCCGTGACAGCATCATGCTGTATCTTCTGCGCAAGGGGCTCGAACCCAAGACGGCGTTTGACATCATGGAGGCCGTGCGCAAAGGCAAGGTGGCCAAGGGCGGCTTCCAGCCCGGCTGGGAGGAGACGATGCGCGAGCACGATGTGCCGGACTGGTACATCGAATCCTGCCGCAAGATCAAGTATATGTTCCCCAAGGCGCACGCCGTGGCCTACCTGATGGCGGCCATCCGCCTGATGTGGTTCAAGGTCTACCACCCGGCCATCTTCTATGCGGTCTACTTTACGGTGCGCGGCGCGGACATCGACTATGAGGCTGCCGTCGGCGGCGTGCGGGTGGCCAAGCAGCACCTGCGCGACAACGAGCGCATCCCCAAGGATGAACGCACCGCCAAGGATGACGACGCGCTGGTCAGTCTGCAGCTGGAAAATGAGATGCTGCAGCGCGGCTGCCAGTTTTTGCCCATTGAGCTGGGCAAGAGTTACGCCGCCAAGTATATCGTGGAGGACGGCAAGGTTCGCCTGCCGTTTACCGCGCTGCGCGGCCTTGGCGAAAGCGCGGCCATCGCACTGGAGGAAGCGACCATCCACGGCCAGGAGTATATCTCGGTCGAGGAACTGCAGCAGGCCTCCGGCGTGGCGCAGTCCATCTTTGATAAGCTGCGCGAGGTCGGCGCGCTGGGCAACCTGCCCGAAACCAGCCAGGTCGATCTGTTCAGCATGCTGGGGTAGGGGCGTTCTGGCCGCCTGCGGGCAGCCGTGCCCGGCGCCGCCCGGCTTGCCCCGTACACTTTCTTTGCTGCTTCTTTTGGGACGTCCGCTTGTGCGGGCGTCCTGTTTTTTTAAAAAAATGGAAAGCACGCTTGACATTTTCGCAAGATGTGGTATACTGAAGACAAGGAAATGGAAAGCAAACTTTCCAAAATCTAAATCGACAGGGGGGAGGCCGCTTTGAAAAATCGTTTGGAAGCGCTGCGCAAACAGCGCGGCATCAACCAGGAACAGCTGGCCGATGCGCTGGAAGTCTCGCGCCAGACCATCGGCTCGCTGGAAAACGGACGCTATAACCCTTCGATCCTGCTGGCGTTCAAAATATCCCGCTACTTTGGCCTGCCGATCGAGGAAATCTTCATCTACGAGGAGGAATGATGTATGAAAGCGAAATACTGGATCATCTCGCTGCTGGGGCTGGCGGCTGTGGTCGCCGGGTTCATTCTGGCGCGCAGCGGGGCGGCTGCTTCGCCGGTACCATACCTTATGCTGGGGCTGGGGGCCGGGGCGTTTGGCCATGGCGCGGGTTTCCTGTTGCGGCAGTTTGCCGTTAAAGGCAACGCCGAAGCCGAAAAGCGCCTGCGCATTGAGGAACAGGATGAGCGCAACCGGACGGTGAACGACCGGGCCAAGGCGCGCGCCTATGATATTGGGATGTATATCTATATGGGGGTCATGCTTGCTCTGGCAGTCATGCAGATCAGCCTGACGGTTACGTTCGTTTTGTTGGCTGGGTATCTTGTCATCAACGGTGTCTATCTCTACTATTTTTACCGCTACAACAAAGAAATGTAAAAGGGGGGGAGGGAACGACAGAATGAGAACCTGTCTGCGCTGCGGTAGCGAAATGCAGGAAAATTGCGCCGTCAAGGTGGAAGGAGCCGGGTACGGCATCGTGCTTTCCAACAATGCGGATAAGCTGTTCGGCGGGCGCATCGGCCAGCCCAGGGTGGCCATCTGCCCGCAATGCGGCGAGGTTTCGATCTATCTGGCGGATACAGAACGCCTGCAAAAGCCGTGACACCACCAAACAGCCGAACAAAAGCGGTCAGGGGTAACCCTGGCCGCTTTTGCCTGTCCGGTTGCCGCAAGTCTTGACTTACAACTATAGGTTGTTATATAATAAAAAGACCGTTTGACAAACTCTTCCATTTTGTGGTTAAATAAATACGTATGCGCAAAATACAGCTTGTCTTACACAACGACCCAGGAGGGAACCGCCGCATGGCAAAAAAGCAGAGTTACGGCAACGAAAGCATCAAATCGTTAAAAGGGGCAGACCGGGTCCGCAAGCGCCCGGCCGTCATTTTTGGCTCGGACGGGGTGGAGGGCTGCACCCATTCGATTTTTGAGATCATCTCCAACTCTCTGGACGAGGCGCGCGACGGCTACGGCGACCGCATCAACGTCACGCTTTACCCGGACCACAGCGTTGAAGTTGAGGACTTCGGCCGCGGCATTCCGGTCGATTACAACAAAGCCGAACAGCGCTGGAACTGGGACCTTGTGTTCTGCGAACTGTACGCCGGCGGCAAATATGGCGAAGGGGACGGCACCTATGATTTTTCGCTCGGCTTAAACGGCCTGGGCCTGTGCGCCACCCAGTATGCCAGCGCCTGGATGACCGCCGATATCTACCGCGACGGTTTCCACTACCATCTTGATTTCAAAAACGGCGAGAACGTCGGCGGCCTGCACAAGGAAGAATTCACCGGCCGCCGGACCGGCTCGGTCATCCGCTGGCTGCCGGACACCGCCGTCTTTACCGATATCGCCGTTTCGCCGGATACCTTCCGCGATATGCTCAAGCGGCAGGCCGTTGTCAACGCGGGCATCACGCTCGTGTTCAACGACCGCTCGGGCGAACGCGCCGAGAAAACGTCGTTTTACTATGAAAACGGCATCGTCGACCATGTGGCCGAGCTGGCGGGGGAGACGGCGCTCACGCCGGTGTACGCCTGCGCCGGTTCGGCCAGCGGCCGCGACCGCGCCGACCAGCCCGAGTATAAGGTGCAGATGAACGCCGCGTTCTGCTTCTCCAACCAGAACCAGACGCTGGAATATTACCACAACTCCAGCTGGCTCGAACACGGCGGCAGCCCGGACCGCGCCGTGCGCCTGGCCTTTGTCTACCAGATCAATGCCTGGCTCAAGCAGAAGGGCCTGTACAAGAAAAACGAGAGCGCCATCACCTTTGCCGATGTGCAGGACTGCCTGATTTTGGTCTCCTCCAATTTCTCCACCCGCACGAGCTACGAGAACCAGACCAAGAAGGCCATCACCAATAAATTCGTGGCGCAGGCCATGACCGACTTCCTCAAGCATCAGTTGGAAGTCTATTTCATCGAGCACCCCGACGAGGCCGAAAAAGCCTGCAAGCAGGTGCTGATCAACAAGCAGAGCCGCGAGCATGCCGAAAAGGCCCGCATCTCGATCAAGAAAAACATCACCCAGCAGATGGACCTCGCAAACCGCGTGCAGAAGTTCGTCGACTGCCGCACCAAGGACGCCTCCCGCCGTGAGCTGTATATCGTGGAGGGTGATTCGGCCATGGGCGCAGTCAAGCAGAGCCGCGATTCGGAGTTCCAGGCCATCATGCCCATCCGCGGCAAGATCCTCAACTGCCTGAAAGCCGACTACGGGCGCATCTTCAAGTCGGATATCATCACAGACCTGATCCGTGTCATGGGCTGCGGCGTCGAGCTCGGTGGTTCGCACAACAAGGACCTGGCGACCTTCAACCTCGACAATCTGCGCTTCAACAAGATCGTCATCTGTACCGACGCCGATGTCGACGGGTATCAGATCCGCACGCTGGTGCTGACCATGCTCTACCGCCTGACCCCCACGCTGATCCAGCAGGGGTATGTCTATATCGCCGAAAGCCCGCTGTACGAGATCAACACCAAAACCAAAACCTACTTTGCCTACACGGAGCCGGAAAAGGCGGACATCCTGCGCCGCATTGACGGCCAGAAGTACACGATCCAGCGCTCCAAGGGTCTTGGCGAAAACGACCCCGAGATGATGTGGCTGACTACGATGAGCCCCGAGAGCCGCCGCCTGATCAAAGTGCTGCCCACCGACGCCCAGCGCACGGCGGAAGTGTTCGACCTGCTGCTTGGCGATAATCTGCAGGGCCGCAAGGAACACATCGCCGAACACGGCGCGGAGTATCTGGACGATCTGGATGTGTCTTGACGGAGGAGGAACCTCATGCCCAAAAAACGCGAAAAGAAAACGGCGCCTGCCCGGCCGCAGCTCGGCGATAATGTCGAGATCCTCTCGGCCGGCGAGGTGATTGAATCCCCGATCACCGAAACGCTGGAAACCAACTATATGCCCTATGCGATGAGCGTCATTGTCTCCCGCGCGTTGCCGGAGATCGACGGCTTCAAGCCCGCCCACCGCAAGCTGCTGTACACAATGTATGGTATGGGCCTGCTCAAAGGGGTGCGCACCAAAAGCGCCAACATCGTCGGCAGTACGATGCACTTGAACCCCCACGGCGACGCCGCCATCTACGACACGATGGTGCGCATGGGCCGCTCCAACGAAAGCCTGCTTGTGCCGTTCGTAGATTCCAAAGGCAACTTCGGCAAGGCGTACAGCCGCGACATGGCCTATGCCGCCGCCCGTTATACCGAAGCCAAGCTCGAACCGGTGTGCGAGGAGCTGTTCCGCGATATCGACAAGGAAACGGTCGATTTTGTGCCCAACTATGACGGCACGACGACCGAGCCGACGCTGCTGCCGGTGACCTTCCCGACGATCCTGGCAAACAACACCCTGGGCATCGCCGTCGGCATGGCGTCCAACATCTGCTCGTTCAATCTGGTCGAGCTCTGCAATGCGACCATCGCCCTGATGAAGGACGAAAACGCCGACCTTATGCAGCTGCTGCCCGCGCCGGATTTTGTCGGCGGCGGTACCATTTTGTACGACGCGGCCGAAATGAAGAACGTTTTGGAAAACGGCCGCGGCAGCGTGCGCGTGCGCGCCACATGGCGGTACGACAAGGCCAACAACTGCATCGACATCACGCACATCCCGCCCACGACGACGGTGGAAGCCGTGATGGACAAGATCACCGAGCTGGTCAAGGCGGGCAAGATCCGCGAAATCAACGATATGCGCGACGAGACCGACCTAAACGGCCTCAAGCTGACCATCGACCTCAAGCGCGGCCAGGACCCGGACAAGCTCATGGCCCGCCTGTTCAAGTCGACCCCGCTCGAGGATTCGTTCGCCTGCAACTTCAACCTGCTCATCGGCGGGCAGCCGCGCGTGCTGGGCGTGCGCGGCATTTTGCAGGAATGGACCGCCTTCCGCGCCGAGTGCGTGCGCCGCCGTACCTACCACGACCTCAAGGGCAAGCAGGACCGCCTGCACCTGCTGCGCGGTCTTTCCGCCATTCTGCTGGACATCGACAAGGCCATCCGCATCGTGCGCGAGACGGCCGAGGAAGCCGAAGTCGTGCCCAACCTGATGATCGGCTTCGGTATCGACGAGACCCAGGCGGAGTATGTGGCCGAGATCCGCCTGCGCCACCTCAACCGTGAATATATCCTCAAACGCACCGAGGAGATCGGGGAGCTGGAAAAAGCGATCGCCGACCTGGAGGACATCCTCAAGCGCCCGGCCCGCATCAACAGGATCATCATGGCCGAGCTGACGGAAGTGGCTAAGAAATACGGCAAGCCCCGCCGCTGCGAGATCCTCTATGACCTGCCCGAAGAGGCGGATGAGGAGGAGGTAGAGCAGGTGCCGGAGTATGCGGTGCACCTGTTCTTCACGCGCGAGGGCTACTTCAAAAAGATCACCCCGCAGAGCCTGCGCATGTCCGGCGAACAGAAGCTCAAGGACGGCGACGAGATCGCCTACACCTGCGAGACGACCAACAGCGCCGAGCTGCTGTTCTTTACCAACCACGCCCAGGTCTACAAGACCCGCGCGGCCGATTTCAGCGATACCAAGGCCAGCGTGCTCGGGGACTACATCCCTTCGGCGCTCGGCATGGAGGAGGGGGAAGTCCCGCTGTTCATGACGGTCACGACCGACTACAGCGGCCATGTGCTCTTCTTCTTCCAGAACGGCAAGTGCGCAAAAGTGCCGCTTTCAAGCTACCAGACCAAGCAAAACCGCCGCAAGCTGCTCAAAGCGTTCAGCGATAAGGCGGAGCTGGCGGCCATCCTGCACCTGCAAGCCGAGCAGGAGCTCGCGATCTTCATCAACGCCGGACCGGCCACCATGCGTCTGCTGCTCATCGGCAGCGCGCTGATCCCCGAAAAGGCGACCCGTGACACCGCGGGCGTCAACGTTGTCAACCTCAAGAAAAATGCCCGCATTGAGCGCGTGCGCCCGGCCGAAGGCCTGGAACTGGCCGACCCGCACCGCTACCGTGTGCGCACCCTGCCCGCCGCCGGGGCCATCCTGAAAGAAACCGACGCCAACGAGCAGATGAGCCTGTAACCAAAAACATGCCCGCCGCCCCAAAAGGGGACCGGCGGGCATGTTTTGCTGTTCGGCAGCAAGAGAAAGAAATAAAGAAAAAACGCAGAGACAAAACCATTGCCTCTGCGCTTTTATCTGGCGGAAAGAGAGGGATTCGAACCCTCGAGGGCTTTCAGGGCCCTACACGATTTCCAGTCGTGCGCCTTAGACCAGCTCAGCCATCTTTCCACAGCAGCCCGGCAAACCCGAACTGCAAGGGCTATTATAGCAAGCGCGGCGAAAAATGTCAAGCCTTTTTTGCAAAAACCGAACGCCTTGCTTTACGGCGTTTCATGGCGCACAAAGCCGCCCAGCTCGTTCGTGTCGCTCATGCCAAGGTTGAGCGCCTTGCTGCGCAGCGCGGCGTAAAATTCCGCCATCGTCGCCTGGTAGTAGGGCTCCAGGAACAGATACCCGATGCCAAGCGTCAGCGTACACAGGAAGCCCCAGCCGATGAACGAAAGGTCCAGCACAAACGAGCGCCACTTTTCGCCCTCCATCATGTTGCGGCTCAGCTCCATCGCGCGGCCAGTGGTCAGGTACGGGTTTTCCGCCAGAAGATAGGGGACCTGGCGGTAGCAGTAGCTCCAGTAAATGCCCGGTACGATGACAAGGCAGCCCAGAAAGATTTTAAGGGAGGTCAAAAACTGCACCTTGATGATATTGAGGTACGGCGCGCGGAAGGTGGTCACGGCGGTGGCAATGGGCGCAGGCGCCTGGCGGCTCTCCATAAAATAACGGCAGCAGCCTATGCGCAGCGGTACGCGCACAAAAAAGGTCAGGACCAGGTCCAGCACAAAGAAAACGGCCAGAGCCGCCAGGCCGAAAGTCAAAACCAGCGAGGCATAAGGGGAGCTATTCAGCGTATCGAATAAATACTCGGTCGTGCTCGCGTCGCCGCGCCAGACCGGTCCCGTTTGTATCTGTTCAATCGTGCTGGTCATTTCATCATAGGTGCTGTGCACCGAAGTCGAATAGCTGCCGACGCCCACCAGCGCCAACAGCAAGCACAGCAGGAACGAGCGCCAGTACCGGCCGGATAAAGCCGCTTTGGCATTGCTTTTCAAAAGAGAGCGCGTCCATTTGCTCATCATAAAATAGCCTCCTTGGGAAACGGTCCGCACGGCGCAGGGCCGCGCGGCGGCCGCAAAAAACGAGATGACTTTTTCGCTATGATTATAGCATACCCGCCGCGTAAAAGCAAAGAAAAGGGCGATGACGACTTTTTCTTTGGAAAGGTGTTGACAAAGGGGGGAATGCTGTGTATAATAATATACGTCGTCAGCGACTGGCGGCAAGATATGCGGATGTGGCGGAACTGGCAGACGCGCTAGATTCAGGTTCTAGTTCCCTTAAAAGAGTGTGGGTTCAAATCCCTTCATCCGCACCAAAAGCCCTGCAGGCGATGTCTGCGGGGCTTTTTTTGCAAAACATGCCGTGCAGCGGGCAAAAATGCGCCGGATGGCTTGCATTTCTGCCGCGGGTATGGTATAGTATATCCTGCATGAGACTTTGAAGGAGTGCTAACAATGGGAGTTTATGAAATCGTGTTCGGCGTTGTGCTGATTTTGGCCTGCCTGCTGATCGTTGTTTTCACCCTGGCGCAGGAGCAGAAGGGCCACGGCCTGTCCTCCGCCATCATGGGCGACAACAGCTTTATGGCCGCCGGCCGTGAGCGCGGGCTTGACGCCAAGCTGGCCAAGTTTACCAAGATCCTGGGTGTGATCTTTGTGGTGGCCACGCTGCTGGTCAGCGTTCTCAACGCGCGTCTGTAATCAACAAATCAAGCCAAGCGGCCCGCACCCCAGCGCGGGCCGTTTTTTGTGGCGGCTGGGGGAAACAGGCGGCAGCGCCGCTTTGTGGGAAAGTGCGGGCACGGCCCGCGTGGTAGGGCTCTGCCGGGTGGCGGAGCGACGTCAGGGAGGAGAACTATGACCCCTTTACAAAAGAATATCCTTGAAGCCGTCAAGCGGCGTCCGCACACGCTGCGCGAGCTGCAGAACAACCTTCAGGTGGACAACAGCCGCCTGCGCAGCACCGTTTCGGCCATGGTGGCGACCGGTATGCTCTCGGCGCAGGACGGCCGCTATGTGCCGGGGCTGGCTACGTTTGAAAACGAGGCGGCCCCTTCGGCCATCCCGTGCACGCTGGTCAAGCTGGCGGCGCGCTTCGGCTTTGCCAGCCGTGACGACGGCACCGGCGATATCTTTATCCCGGGGCGCGCGCTGCATGGCGCAATGCCGCAGGACAAGATCCTCGTCAAGCTGTTTGACCGCCCGCGCGTGGAGGGCAGCGCCGAAGGCGAAGTGACCGAGATCGTCACCCCGCACAACAGCTTTGCCGGTACGCTGACCGCGACCGAGGACGGCCGCCTGGCGGTGGAGCCGGACGGCTGCCGCGGCGTGCACATCATTTTGCAGAAAGACGGCGCCAACGGCGCGCAGATCGGGGATAAGGTCGGCGCGCTGCTGACCGACCGCGGCGCGCGCCATGCCGACCACCGCGCCGCCGTGACCGAGCGTTTCGGTTCGGCCGAATATGCCTCTGAATGTGCGAAGGCGATCTTGTATGGCCGCGATGTGCGGCAGGACTTCCCGCCCGAGGTGCTGCAGGAGGCGGCACAGTATGAAGATGCGGTCATCGACGCGTCCGAAGCGGTCCACCGCATGGACCTGCGCGGCTTGCCGATCTTTACGATCGACAGCGCCGAGACCAAGGATATCGACGATGCGATCAGCCTGATGAAGCTGCAGGACGGCGGCTTTGAGCTGGGCGTTCATATCGCCGATGTCAGCCACTATGTCCGCCCCGGTATGGCGATGGACAGCGAAGCGTTCGAGCGCGCCACCAGCATCTATTATGCCGACAAGGTCATCCCGATGCTGCCCACGCAGCTCTCGAACGGTATCTGCAGCCTGAACGAAGGGGCCGACCGCCTGGCGTTTTCCTGCCTGATGCGGCTGGACGAAAGCGGCAATATCCACGGCTACCAGTTTGTCAAAACGGTGATCCGCAGCCGTGTCAAGGGCGTGTATAAAGAGATCAACGCGCTGCTGGAAGGTTCGGCAGGAGAGGATCTGCGCGAAAAGTATGCCGCTGTGCTCGAACAGCTGCCCGCCATGCAGGAACTGTATGAAAAGCGGCTTGAGCTGCGGCGTGCCCGCGGCGGCATGGAGATCGAATCGGACGAAGCCAAGCTCGTTATCAACGAGGAAGGCCGCTGCGTCGATATCGTCAAGCGCACGCGCGGCGTGTCCGAGTGCATGATCGAAGAATTCATGCTGCTGGCCAACCAGTGCGCGGCCAACGCCGGGCGCACCCATCAGGTGCCGTTTGTTTACCGCGTGCACGAAGCGCCGGACGAGGAGCGCATGGAAAAGCTGCGCGAAACCCTCAAAGCCTGCGGCCTCAACGTGCATTTCAAGGGCGCGACGCCCACCCAGCTGGAGCTGGCCGCCATCCTGGACGAAACGCGCGAAATGCCCATCCATATCCCGGTGCATACCGGCATCCTGCGCAGTATGCAGAAAGCCCGCTACAGCCCGGAGCCGCTCGGGCATTTTGGCCTGGTGCTCAAGGACTATGCGCACTTCACCAGCCCCATCCGCCGCTATCCCGACCTGGCGATCCACCGCATCCTGACCGATATGCTCGTCGGCGCGCCGCATGAGCGGCTCGTTAAGAACTATAACGAGTTTGCCGCCCACACCTGCGAGCAGTCCAGCCGCCAGGAGGTTGCCGCCGTGCGCATCGAGCGCGACGTGGAAGACTGCTACAAAGCCGAGTATATGCACGGCCATCTGGGCGAGGTGTATACCGGCACCATCTCCGGCGTGACGCCGCGCGGCGTTTTTGTGGCGCTGGAAAACACGGTCGAAGGGTTTGTCCCGGCTGCGCAGCTGTGCAAGGGCGAGCCCACCGTCACCGAGGGCGTGCGCCTGTACGACCCGCTGACCGGCCGCCACTGGATGCTGGGCGACGCAATCAAGATCAAGGTCACTGCCGCCGATGTGCCGCTCGGCCGCATCGACTTCGATTTCATCCCGATGTAATAAAAGAGGACCGCTGCAACCCCCATAGGGGCCGCAGCGGTCCTTTTATATTGGTTGGGCAAAGCCGCGATATAAAAGTAAAAAGGACAGGTCCGCGATAGAACCTGTCCTTTTTGGTCGGAGTGACGGGATTTGAACCCACGGCCTCTTGGTCCCGAACCAAGCGCGCTACCAACTGCGCTACACCCCGGAAAGAAAAACCGCAGCAGCTAAGCTGCTGCGGTGTGGTTGGGGATGAGAGGATCGAACTCCCACGGGCGGAGTCAGAGTCCGCTGCACTACCATTATGCGAATCCCCAGCAGGGTTGTGAGAGCGCCGCTTGGCTGCCCTCAACGTTTAATAATTATAGCGGCTGTTGCGGGTTTTGTCAACACTTTTTTTGAAAAAATATACCGCGGCGGCGCCCCGGCATGCCGGGTGCTCGAGGGCGGGGGATAATTCAACGCCCGGACGAAGGTTCCGCGCAGCGCTTTGCACAAAAATACCGGCGCAAACGCAGGAAATCCATTGACAAACACGGGCGGGTAGCGTAATCTTAAAGATAGAAAGCTTGCCGCCCGGCAGCCACTGCAGACGGCGCAGGCATGATTGAGGAGGGTATTACAATGAAAATGCGTGTTGGTATCCTGACTTCCGGCGGCGACTGCCCGGGCCTGAACGCGACCATCCGCGGCGTGGCCAAAGCGCTGTATCACCGCATGGGGGACAAAGTGGAGATCGTCGGCATCCTCAACGGTTACGACGGTCTGATCCGCGGCAACTACCGCGAAATGGACCCGTCGGAGTTTTCCGGCATCCTGACCATGGGCGGCACCATCCTTGGCACCAAGCGCACCCCGTTCAAGATGATGCGCGTGGTGGAGGATGACAAGATCGACAAAGTGGCCGCCATGAAAAAGACCTATAAAGAGGCCAAGCTCGACTGCCTGCTCTGCCTGGGCGGCAACGGCACCCACAAGACCGCCAACCTGCTCAGCCAGGAGGGCCTCAATATCATCGGGCTGCCCAAGACCATCGACAACGACATCTATGGCACCGACGTCACGTTCGGCTTCCATACGGCGGTGGATATCGCCACCGACGTCATTGACCGCATCCACACCACGGCCGGCAGCCACAGCCGCGTCATGTGCATTGAGATCATGGGCAACAAGGCAGGCTGGCTGACGCTGTACGCCGGTATTGCGGGCGGCGCGGACATTATCCTGATCCCGGAGCACCCCTATGACATCAAGAAGGTGGCGCAGGCGGTGGAGCGCCGCGCCAAGGCGGGCAAGAATTTCTCCATCCTGGCCGTGGCCGAAGGCGCGCTCTCGGTGGAGGAATCCAAGATGAAGCGCAAGGAATGGACCGCCAAGCGCGCCGAGGAAGGCTACACCACCGCCACCAACCGTATTGCCAAACAGGTCCAGGCCATGACCGGCGCCGAAACGCGCATCTGTGTGCCGGGGCATATGCAGCGCGGCGGTTCGCCTTCGGCGTATGACCGCGTTCTGGCGACCCAGTTCGGCACTTATGCCGCGGGGCTCGTGGCAGATGAACACTACGGCGTGACCGTCGCCATGGTCAACCGCAGCGTGACAGCCAACCCGCTGATCGACATTGCTGGCAAGACCCGCACCGTGCCCGACGACTGTGCCATGCTCAACGTCGCACGTTCGATGGGTGTCAGCCTGGGGTAAAAATTTAAAATACAAAGACGGCCCGCGGGGGAATGCGATTGCATTTCCCTGCGGGCCGTCTTTTGTTTTTATGCGTAGAGAGCGAACTGTGTCAGCAGCATCTGTAAGACAAAAAACAGCACGAAAGCAAGCAGAATAACCAGCCCCCAGTTGGCGGCGGCAGAAAAACCGCGCTCCCGCAATTCGATACGAAGCCGCGAAATGCACCACACGATGGCCATATACCCGAGCATATAGAGCAGCATATATACGACGCGCCCTCCGCTGCCGGGCGGGCCTTCGAGCAGGGTGACGACTAAAAACAGGACGAACAGCGCGATCACAGCTGCGCAAAAGCCGTTGCTGATCAGTGTCAGCGCATGGTTAGAGGGGCATTTTTCCCCGCGTTCCACCGCGCGGCGGGCGCGCAGGTACCACAGCCCGTACAAGCCCAGCTCAGATACCGGGTACAGCACACCGCAGCAAAGCATCGCGCGCCAAATGTATTGTGCCGGCCCTGACTCCTGCCAACCCCAACAGAACAAAAGCATAAGGAATAAACACACGGCGACGATGACCATCGGGCCCATCCAATGCCGTTTCAACGTTTGGTGGATGGCCTGCAGGCGCAGGCGTTCGTCCGTTTCCAGCGGCAGCGGGTCCGGCTGCTCATTAGAAAAGATCTGCATCCCGTTCCAGTCGCAGATCTTTTCCCAGCCGGCGGCCGTGCATACGGCGTCCAGCGCCTGTGCTTCGGGGTCGGGGCGCGGCGTGGCTTCGCCTACGTTGGGCAGATAGGTCACGGCGTAGCGGACCTGTGCTGGTTTGGCGCGGCGGTAGTACCAGAAGGGGGAAACAATCTTTTCCAGCCGCCACCCTTTGGCCGCCTGGCGCTCCAGGCGGCGCTCCACGCCCTGCCAGTCGTACAGTTCCAGCAATTCAAAGGTGATGCGTCTGCCTTTCATGGTTCATCCTCCTTGTCTTGGCCTGGGGCGGAATACGCGCCGGTAGTCATCGGTCAGGCGGCACAGGCGCGCATACTCGTTTTGCAGCAGGGCTTCGCCTTTTGGCGTCAGGCGGTAGGTGCGCCGCCGGCCCAGCGCGTCACTTTCGGTAATCAGCCCGGCCGCGTGGAACTCTTCCAGCAGGTGGTACAGCGTGCCCGGCCCCAGGCGCACCGCGCCGCCGGTCAAGGCGGCAACCTGTTCCATGATCTCGGCGCCGTAAGCTGGCCTGTGCAGGCATAACAGGGTATAAAACATCGGTTCGGTCAGGGTTTGAAACTTCTCGCGCGGCATGGCGCTCCTCCTTTTTTAAAAGGGGAAGACCCCTTGCCTGTATTATACTATCGAATATCGATAATGACAAGGGGGCAGACAGTAAAAGGACAAAAAGCAGAGGAGTTAGGCCAGAAAACAAAAAAGCAGAAGGAAGGGGATTGACAAAACACTTGCCTAGTGGTATAGTTAGTTACACAAGTAATGAACCGTACAACCGTTGCTTGTAAAACGAAAGGGGGGCGATGCCTTGAAAGGGATGCTCAACGACCAAAGCCTGATCTACCAGCAGATTGCGCAGCTGCTGGAGGATGGCATCCTGCGGGGGGAGTACCCCCCGGAAACCCCGGTGCCCAGCACCAATGAGCTGGCCCGCGCCTTCAACATCAACCCGGCCACGGCGGCCAAAGGCGTCAACCGCCTGGTGGAGGAAGGGCTCTTGTACAAGCGCCGCGGCATCGGCATGTTTGTTGCCCCCGGCGCGCTGAAAGCTCTGCGCCAAAAACGCCGCGAAGCCTTTGCCGGGACACAGATCCAGGCGCTTGTGCGCGAAGCCAAGCGCCTGGGCATGAACCGGCAAGAACTGTTGGACCTGGTCGAACGCCAGGCGGAGGAGGAACAACTGCCATGAAGATCAAAACAATGACAAATGCAGCCCGCACGCTGGAAGCCAGGGGGCTGTGCAAGCAATATGGCAAACAAACGGTGCTGGACCATGTGGACCTGGCGGTGGAGCCGGGGTGCATCTATGGTCTGATCGGCCGCAACGGCGCAGGCAAAACGACGCTGCTCAGCATTCTGACCGGTCAGAACACCAAAAACAGCGGCGAGGTGACCTACGGCGGCGAACCGGTATGGGAGAATCCGCACGCGCTTTCGGACCTGTGCTTTGCCCGCGAATTGAACCCCGGCAGCGAAGTCGCCGCTTTGCAGGTGGAGGAATACCTGCTGGCCGCGCGCCTGTTCTGCCCGCGCTGGGACGAAGAATATGCCCGCACGCTGATTAAAAAATTCGGGCTTGATACCAAAAAGCGCATCAACAAACTGAGCAAAGGCCAGATGAGTATGGTGACAATCACGGCGGCGCTGGCCTCCCGCGCGCCGGTCACGATCCTGGACGAACCCGCTGCGGGGCTGGACGTGGTCATGCGCGAGTGCTTCTACCGCCTGCTGCTGGACGATTATGCCGAAACGAACCGCACCTTCGTCATCTCCACCCATATCATAGAGGAAGCCGCCGGTGTGTTTGAGCGGGTCATTGTGCTGGACGAAGGCCGCGTGATTGCCAACAGCCAGACCGATGATCTGGTCGACCAGTTCCGCTACGTTTCCGGCAGCGCGCAGGCAGTGGACCGTGCGCTGGCCGCCTGCGGGTTGCAGCCGCTGCAGCAGCAGGGGATGGGCCCGCACAAGACCGCCGCCGTGCGCGGCACGCCGGAACAGTTTGCCCGCCTGGCGGCCGAGCCGGACCTGGAACTTTCCGGCCTGAACCTGCAAAACGTGTTCGTGGCCCTGTGCGGCCACGGCGACGAGGAGGGGTGAGCGATGCTCAAAATGCTGCTGCTTTACCGCCGCTTTTTCCGGGATACGCTGCTGACGATGGCCGGTTACGTCGTTATTCTGGTGGCGGGCGTCTGGCTGACCGATATCAGCCTGTTTGAAAGCTATGTGCTGGCCACGCCGCTGCTGGCCATGGTGCTGCCGGCGGTCTTTGCCAACAACGCGCTAACGAACCTGGCGCTCAGCTTTGGCGCGTCGCGCCGCCTGTGCTACTGGGGGCGGCAGGCGGGCAGTGTGCTGGTCGCCGCCTGCTGCATGGCGATGACCTGGCTGACCTACCGCCTGGCCGAAGGCGGCATGGCTGAACCGCTGCCCGCCGGTGTGTGGAGCTGGGATATGGTGGCGCTGCTGTTCGCCGTTTGTCTGTTTGTCCTGCAGTCGAGTACCCTTTCGCAGACGATGGAAAACGGCTGGCGGCGCACGGCGGTGCTGGTCGGGGCCTGGGTGCTGGGCTCTGCTTTTATCGTGGTGGTGCAGGCGTTTTTGATCATTGACGACCTGTCCAATGTTCCGCTGTGGCCGGTCAGCCTGCGGCAGCCGCTTTGGTTGGCGGTTGGCATCGGCTTTTTGGCGGCTGCGCTGGTGCTGGGCGTTCTTGCCCGCCTGCGCTATACAAAATTGGTGGTGAAACTATGAAAAAGTTCATGACCGGGCAGGCAGCCTTGCCGTTCCCGCGCTTTTTTGCCCGCTGGCTGTATATGCGGCGCTACGATATGCTGGCGCTGCTGCTTCTCCCGTTTGTCTTCTGGCTGCTGGTCCTGGTGGTTTTGCTGGTGGCTTCCGGGGCGGAGGGCGGGCTGGACGACGCCTCGGCGCTCGCGATCCCCACCGTCATGGCGCTGGTGGGCAGCTTTTTCGCCATCCTGATTTTGAGCCTGGGCGATGCAGGCGCCAGCTTTACGATGGTGGTCGGCTGGGGCCATCCCCGCCGGTACTGCGTGGCGGCGGCCTGGGGGTGCGGTATTTTTTTCAGCGCCGTCAACCTGCTGTTCGCCGTCGTGCTGCAGGCCGTTACCACGGGCATCGGCGCGCTGCTGGGCGTGGGCGGCTCGTTCGATCTGCTGGCGAAAATGCCCCCTGTCCTGTGGGGCCTGCTGCTGGTTGCGCCCACCGCGGTCGCTGTGCTTGATAAAGGCGCAGTCCGCCGTTTCGGGCCCAAGGCAGCCAGCGTGCTGTATCTGCTGTTTCTGTTCGCCTGTATCGGCGGCAGCAACCTGGTCCAGGCGGTCGAGGGTCCTTGGCTGTCCTTCCTGGGGTTGGTGTTTACCATCGCCCTGGCGGTGGCCGCCGTCCTTGGCAGCATCTGGCTGCTGCACGCGCCGGTGGGGAACGAATAAGAAAAAGAACTGTACATCTTGACAATTCCGCCCAACTGCATTAGACTAAAAGAACCAAATGCAGTGCGGGGGAGTTCCGCGCAGGCCAAAGCCTTTTTTAGAGAGCCGGGGGCAGGTGCAAGCCCGGTAAAGGCGGCCCGCGGTCGTCGCCCCCAAGGCAGGCGCGGTGAAACAGCAGTAGCCGCGCCCGTTCCGCCCCCGTTACCGGGCGTTCAAGTGGCCTTTCTGCCCGCAAGGTTTTGGGCGGCGGGGCAATTTGGGTGGTACCGCGGTGATTTTACGCCGTCCCATGAGACATCTCTCACGGGGCGGCTTTTGTTTTGCCCCGCAGCGTTCAGAAGGAGGAAACCATGGCCAAAGAACTTGCCAAACAGTACGACCCCAAAGGCACCGAGGACCGGATCTACCAGACCTGGTGCGACAAAGGGTATTTCCACACCAAGATCGACCGCAGCAAGCGGCCGTTCACCATCGTCATGCCGCCGCCCAACGTCACCGGCCAGCTGCACATGGGCCATGCGATGGACGAGACCTGGCAGGATATCCTGATCCGCTACAAGCGCATGCAGGGCTATGCCGCTTTGTGGGTGCCCGGCACCGACCACGCTTCCATTGCCACCGAGGCCAAGGTCGTGGCGCAGATGCAGGAAGAGGGCCTGACCAAAGAGATGCTGGGGCGCGAAGGCTTCCTGGAGCGCGCCTGGGCCTGGAAGAATACCTACGGCAACCGCATTGTCGGCCAGCTGAAAAAGCTCGGCTGCTCCTGCGACTGGCAGCGCGAACGCTTCACGATGGACGAGGGCTGTTCCGAAGCCGTGCTGGACGTGTTCGCCGGTCTTTACGAAAAAGGGCTGATCTACCGCGGTAACCGCATGGTCAACTGGTGCCCGCACTGCAACACCTCCATCTCGGATGCGGAGGTCGAATACGAGGAAAAAGCCGGGCATTTCTGGCACCTGCTGTACCCGGTCAAGGAGACCGGCGAGATGCTGGAGCTGGCGACGACCCGCCCCGAGACGATGCTCGGCGATACGGCGGTCGCCATCAACACGGCCGATGCGCGCTATGCCCACCTGCACGGCTGCCATGTGGTGCTGCCGCTGCTGAATAAAGAGATCCCCATTGTCTGCGACGAACACGCCGACATGGAAAAGGGGACCGGCGTCGTCAAGATCACCCCGGCGCATGACCCCAACGACTTTGAGGTCGGCAAGCGCCACGACCTGCCCATGGTGCGCGTGCTGACCTATGACGGCCGCATGACCGGCGCGGCGGACCGCGCCGCCTGGCAGGAGCTGAAGGACAGCGGCCGCGCCAGCGCCGACGAGCCGGAGGTGCTCGACTGCGGCAAATATGCGGGCATGACCGCGATGGAAGCCCGCAAGGCCATCCTTGCCGACCTTGAAGCGGGCGGGTATCTCAAGGATACTGAGGATATCACCCATGAAGTCGGCACCTGCTACCGCTGCCACACCGTCATTGAACCGATGGTCTCCAAGCAGTGGTTCGTCAAGATGGCCCCGCTGGCCGCCCCGGCCATTGAGGCGGTGGAAAAGGGCGAGATCAAGTTTGTGCCCGACCGCTTTACCAAGAACTATCTGAACTGGATGAAGGGCAGCCGCGACTGGTGCATCAGCCGCCAGCTGTGGTGGGGCCACCGCATCCCGGCGTGGTACTGCGCCGACTGCGGCGAGACCATCGTCGCCAAATCCGCCCCCACGGCCTGCCCGCACTGCGGCGGCACGCATCTGGACCAGGACCCCGACACACTGGATACCTGGTTCTCCAGCGCGCTGTGGCCGTTTTCCACCCTGGGCTGGCCGCATAAGACCGAGGATCTCGACTTTTTCTACCCGACCAACGTGCTGGTCACCGGCTATGATATCATCGGCTTCTGGGTCTCGCGCATGATCTTCTCCGGCCTGGCCTACACCGGCAAAGCGCCGTTCGATACCGTGCTCATCCACGGCCTTGTGCGTGACAGCCAGGGTCGCAAGATGTCCAAGAGCCTGGGCAACGGCATTGACCCGCTGGAAGTGATCGACAACTTCGGCGCCGACGCGCTGCGCATGACGCTGGTTGTGGGCTCCACCGCGGGCAATGATACGCGCTACAGCGAGGAAAAGGTTACGGCCAGCCGCAACTTTGCCAACAAGCTGTGGAACGCGGCCCGCTTTGTGCTCATGAACCTGCCGGAAGACTTTGCCCCCGGCATGCCGGAGGACGAACTGCTGGATATGAGCGACAAGTGGGTGCTGTCCGAACTGGCTGCCATGGCCGGGGAGGTAACCGCCAACCTTGAAAAGTACGAACTCGGCCTTGCGGCCGACAAGGTCGAAAAGTTCATCTGGGAAGTTTACTGCGACTGGTATATCGAGATCTGCAAGTCCCGCCTGAACTCCGGCGACGAGACCCAGGCCGATACCGCCCGCAAGGTGCTGGTCTGGGTGCTGGACCGCGCGCTGCGCCTGCTGCACCCGTTCATGCCGTTCATCACCGAGGAAATTTACCAGGCCCTGCCCGGCAGCGCCGAGACCATCATGACGCAGTCGTGGCCCGACGCGCAGCAGCTGCCCACCTGGCCCGCGGAAAGCGCCGACTTTGAGACGATGATGGAATACATCAAGGCCGTGCGCGCCACCCGCAGCGATATGAACGTGCCGCCGTCCAAAAAGACGAGTATGGTCATCGAGACCGCGCAGCCCGCGGCCTTTGAGAAGGGCAGCGCCTATCTGGCGCGCTTCGCCTTCGCCACCGATGTGACGCTGACGGAAAAGTACGAAGGCCCCGCCGAAGGCATGGTGACGGTCGTTACCCCGGCCGCCCGCGGCTTCATCCCCATGATGGAGCTGATCGACCGCGAAAAAGAGCTGGCCCGCCTCAATAAAGAGCTTGCCAAAGCGGAAAAAGAGGTCGCGATGTTTGAAAAGCAGCTCGGCAACCCCAAATTTGTCGAAAAAGCGCCCGCCGCCCTCGTCGCCGAAACCCGTGGCAAGCTGGCCGCCGCGCAGGACAAGCAGAAAAATATCCTGCAATCTATCGCCGCGCTGGGGTAAACGGGTGAAGGAGCGCTATAATGAAGGACGACCTTTTTAAACCACGGCATATTCGTTTAGCCTGGGCCTTGGCAGGGGCACTTCTTGGAGCTATATTTTTCTTGTGGCTGTATGGCATACGGGTGCTGGACCCGACAAATGTCGAATGGTTGCTCAAGGAGAACGGAGACCCAGGCCAGCATTATCTCGGCTGGGAATTTTACAGAAGCAGCGCGTGGGATTTCCCTTATTTGGGTATGTCCTACGATGTGATTTACCCACACCGGACCAGCGTTGTGTATAGCGATTCTATTCCGCTCTTTGCGTTGTTTTTCAAGCTGCTTGACCCGTTGCTCGGCCCTCGGTTTCAATATTTGGGAATATGGGGTCTTTTGTGTTTCGTTCTGCAGGGTTATTTTTCCCAGAGGATCGTGGCCAGGGTAGGCGGTGCGGACCTTAGAGAAGCCAGTCGTTTCGCGATGCCTTCTACGCTGCTGGGCGTGTGTTTGTTTTTGCTGTTTCCTGCTTTAACAATCCGTATGTTTGGACATACGGCGCTGGCTGGCAACTGGCTGATCTTGATCGCCTTGTGGATATTTTTTGATGCAGAGAAGAAAATGCAGACCCTGCCCAAAGCTTGTCTTGTGTGGGGCGGGGTAGGCATTCTGGCTGCCGGGTTCCACCTGTATTATCTCGCAATGATCGGTATGGTGCTTGTCGGGGTCGCAGTGCAGCAGCTGCTCCGCCGCCGCGGGGGTGCCTTGGCGCTGCTCCCAATCGTTAGTTATTGTGCAACGGCTTTGGTGGAGCTGTTTGTGTGGGGCGCTTTCGCCAGCAATTTCGCAGACAGCGAAGGCCTGCCTTATATGTATGCGGCTGACCTGGCGGGGCTTTTTATCCCGCAGTTTTCTGATACGTTTGAAACGAATATCTTTGTCGGTCCCGGCGTGCTTCTCCTGATTGGGGTTGTACTGGCGTCTTTCCTGTACTGGAAAGTCAAACACAAAGGCGTTTCCTTCTGGAAGCAGTATTCAACGTGGATCATCCCGAGCATTGTTATCTCCGTTTTGAGCCTTTTGGCAAGTGTTTCACCTACTGTTACATTGGCAGGTAAAACGTTGTTCACGGTTCCGCTGCCGGAATGGTTCATCCGCTTCTGGGGAATGTTCGCTTCGTGCGCGCGGCTGGCTTGGGTCGCGGAATATCTTTTGCTGGCCCTGCTGTGCGCTTGCGTATTCCGTTTTTGTACGCTTAAGCTGGCAATGCTCATTTTAGCGTTGTGCGCAGCGGTTCAGGCAGGATGGCAAGCCGACCGATTGATCGGTATACATAACCGCTACAGGGATGAAAACACCTATCACTATGCAACATCCTTACAGGACTCTTCCTGGAACGATTTGGCGCAGTGCGGGAAGATCGAACACATCTCGTTCGCCAGCTTTAATGTGGATACATCTGCATTCTGGGATTTTGCGCTGCTGGCGGCCGACAATGATTGGACGGTGAATTCGTTCTATCTGGCGCATATGAATCGTCGCACGGCCAGCCTCACGCTGCTGAGTGAATTGGATGCGCTCAAACCACAAACATTGTATGTGTTTCTTGGGATAGACGAGATTCGCACTGTCAACATACCGCTTCATTACTACCGTGTAGATGGCTATCTGGTTGGAAGTTTAGAAGAACTTCCTCTGCAGGACGTTGAACCGACGGCATCCGTTTCCATAGGTTTGGATAAAATTTTGAACCAAGATCATAAACAGCCACAGCGTGGCGAGAATGGTGAAATCATGCTGGCTGCAGGTGAGTCAGTGTCCGGTCCGGTGGAAACAATTTTCCCGGGCCGATACACGGTCACAGTAGAGGGCAGTGGGTTGGATCATACTTATATCTACAGCGGATGGCACTATGAGAAAGACCCCTATCAACAGCTTGAAATCACCTTCCTTGAAGGAACTGCGCAAAAAATGGTTTTCGAGTTCTATGCCTATTCCATTATGGAAGGATGGGATGTTTCCATCCATACATTGGATGATACGCCTGTGACAATTGAGTCGATTTCCATTGAAGCAAACGGGGTGTAAGTTTTCTATTTTGGCGGTATCTGTCGTTTTCAGAAGCGAATATCCACGCTGAACAACTAAAAAGCGAGAGACAAGGCGCACTTTGGAGCGCCTTGTCTCTCGCTTTTTAATGGTTACGCTGCGGTTCAGCCGCCCATAAAGAAATCGAGCACGTCCCAGCCGTCTCCGCCAGTCTCGCGGTACAGTTCGGTGTAACCGCACTGGCAGCAGGTGACGGTGACGAATTTCTTGTTCTGGATATCAAACAGCTTGGCAAAATTTCCGCCGGTCGCCTGCAGGCGGTCGGCTTCATATTGCTGGCAGCCGCATTTGGGGCAGACATATTGACGCTTTTCCATGGGGTTCTCCTTTCATTTGTTTCTCTTTGCGGGCGCAGGCATCACGCCAGGTTCAGCTTCTTGCCGATCAGGCGCAGGTTCACTGCCCATAGGATACCATTTGCGGCGGCCAAAAGCAAGCCCGGCGAAGCGATCAGCAAAGTGTTGCGGATCGTCCATTTTGTGCGCTGCGCGTCCGTGACCAGGGCAAAGGCGGTATATTCGTAGTCAAGCATATTATAAAGATAGACGCCCAGCACCACCAGCCCCAAAAGAAGCAGGACCTGCAAAATAAAGCTCAGCACAAAGTAGACGATCACGCTGGCCGCCAGCCGGTGCTGCGGCCAGTGCGCGCCGATACCGATGCAAAGGTAGAAATACAGGTAAACGAAACTTACTGCCAGGGCCGCCAGCAGAATTGTATACGCGGTTGAACCGACGCCCTGCCAGGTCGGGTCAAGATCTTCGATTCGGATTAGCGCGTGATCGCCTGCAAACAGCGTAAGGCGCCAGTCGCCGCCCATCAGCCAGCTGCAGAGCAGCAGCACGGGAACGGATATGGCAGAAGAAACCATCGCCACCGCCCATTTGGCCGCCAGCTGCTGCCAGGGGTTAACCGGCAGGCAGAAATACAGGTACCCGCGCACGCCCAGCAGGGTATAAAAGCGCTGTATGTTGGCTGCAATGCAAACGGCAATGACCGCAAGCAAAGAGAGAACAGACAAGGGAGCGACCACCGTCCAAAGAATAACTAAAGATGGCGTGCCGGAAAACGGCGGCAGATTTTGTAGCTGCATACCGCCGCCGGACAGCGTGGCCAGAACCAGCGCCCCCAGCCATACCGGCACCATCACCCGCCCAACGGCGAGCGCTTCGTATTTGAATAACTTTTGAAACATAGCAATACCTCTTTCTGGTCTTTTCAGCAGCGGAATGCTTCGCGGAAATATTCGTCCAGGCTCTTGCCGCTTTCCTCGCGCAGTTCGTCCACGTTTTGGTGTGCCAGCAGCGCGCCGTCTTTCAGCAGCAAAACCTCGTCCAGCGCCGTTTCTACATCCTCGATCAGGTGGGTGGAGATGACCACCGCGGCGTCCTCGTTATAATTGCACAGGATGGTGCGCAGGATATACTCGCGCGCAGCCGGGTCTACGCCGCCCAACGGTTCATCCAAAAGGTACAGCCGGGCCTGGCGGCCCATGGTCAGGCAGAGCTGCAGTTTTTCCTGCGTGCCCTTGCTCATCGCGCCAATGCGCTGGCCGGGCTCGAGCTTTAAGTCGGCCAGCATGGCGTGGACTTTGGCCGTGTCAAAATCGCTGAAAAAGTCGCGGTAAAACGCGACGGCGTCCTGCACGCGGTATTCGGTGGGCAGCGCCATGCGGTCGGGCAGGAAAGCAGTCACGGCCTTGGTGTACGGCCCCGGCTCCTGCCCGTCGATCAGCACCTGGCCGGTGGTGGCCTGCAGCAGCCCGGCCGAAATTTTGAGCAGCGTCGTCTTGCCGCTGCCGTTCGGCCCCAGCAGGCCCACCAGCCGCCCCGGTTCCACCCCAAAGGTGACGTTGTTCAGCGCGGCTTTAGCGCCGTAAAATTTGGTCAGCGCGCTGACCTGATACAGTTCAGACATTGCTTTCTCCCTTCTGTTCGCTCATGCGGTGTAACAATTCCTGCACCTGCTGCGGCGTCAGCCCCAGCGCCTGCATCTTTTGCAAAAACTCCCCGGCATACGCTTCAGCCTGTTGGCGGCGCAGGGCTTCCAGCAGGGCGGTGTCGCCCGTTACGGTGCGCCCGGCCGTGCGCTGGGTCTGCATCAGGCCGCGGTTTTCGAGCTCCTGCAAAGCCTTTTGCATCGTGTTGGGGTTGACGCCGGCCTCGGCCGCCAGCTCCCGCACCGGCGGCACGCGCGCCCCGGCCGGAAGCGCGCCGGTTACAATGGCCAGCTGCAGCTGTTCGATCAGCTGCAAATACACCGGCCGCCCGGATGTGATGTTCCATTCCATCGACAGCCCTCCTTTGTGTTATTGTATTAACAGAATAATACAATAACACAATTTTGTCAAGCCCTTTCTTTCAGGTCCCCAAAGAGCTTTACCGTTTCTTTGCGCCGGTTTTCGACAATTTTGTAAAAAAGTGATTGACAGGGGGGCGCAAGCCGGTATAATTAAATTTGTGTTTTGCATCTATTGAACACAAAACAAGCGTTGTATGTGCTGCTGCAGCCGCGCCGAAAGGCGACGGTGTAACAAACCTTTTGCGGGGCAGCATAATTGGCGCTGACCGACTGCAGCCCGCACGGAGCCGGGTGGCAGCGGCGGATTTCCGCAAAGGGGGATGCATGGTAGAATGGATGAATCGCTGATCGTATCGCTTAAGGACATTGTCGTTGACTTTGATGGGGAACGGGTCTTGAACGGCCTTTCGCTCGACATTCATGACAAGGAGTTCGTCACTTTTCTGGGCCCTTCGGGCTGCGGCAAAACGACCACTCTGCGCGTGATTGCCGGGTTTATCACACCAAAGTCCGGCAGTGTCCTTTTTGACGGCAAGGACATCACCGCGCTGCCGCCGTATAAGCGGCAGGTGAACACGGTGTTCCAGAAGTACGCGCTGTTCCCGCACCTCAATGTGTTTGAGAACGTTGCGTTTGGCCTGCGGCTGAAAAAGATGCCGGAGGAACAGCTGCGGCCCAAAGTGCTCGAAATGCTCGAGACGGTCGGCCTCAAGGGGTTTGAGCGCCGCGGTATTAACCAGCTTTCGGGCGGCCAGCAGCAGCGCGTGGCCATTGCGCGCAGCCTGGTCAATTCGCCGCGGGTCCTGCTGTTGGACGAACCTCTCGGCGCGCTGGACCTGAAACTGCGCAAGGAGATGCAGCTCGAACTCAAGCGTCTGCAGCGCGAAATGAACATCACCTTCGTCTATGTCACCCACGACCAGGAGGAAGCCCTGACCATGTCGGACACCGTCGTGGTCATGAACAAGGGCAGCATCCAGCAGATCGGCAGCCCGGAGGATATCTACAACGAACCGCAGAACGCCTTTGTCGCCAACTTTATCGGCGACTCCAATATCGTGGAGGGCATCATGCTCAAGGACTTCCTTGTGAGTTTCTGCGGGCATGATTTCACCTGTGTAGACCGCGGCTTCCAGGTCAATGAGCCCGTGCAGGTCGTTGTCCGCCCGGAGGACGTCGTTATTGTGCCGCCTTCGGCCGGTATGCTCACGGGCCTTGTCCGCGAAGTCATCTTCAAGGGCGTCCACTTTGAGATGCATGTGGATGTGGAAGGCAAGGAATGGTTGATCCATTCGACCCAGGCCAGCCAGCCGGGCGAGCTGATCGGTATGAACATCGGCCCCGACGAGATCCACATCATGTCGCGGGAAGGGGTGTAAGGCGATGCTGCGTTCCAAGGCTTCCCGCTGGGCCGCCGCGCCGTATCTGGTGTGGATGGTCATATTTATTGTTGTGCCGCTGTTCATCGTCATCGGTTACGCCCTGACGAATGCGGACGGCGCGTTCACGCTTGAAAACCTCGCCACCATCGGGCGCTATTCCTCGGTGTTTGCCCGCAGCCTGCTGCTGGCGGCCGAAGCGACGGTCATCTGCCTGGTGCTGGCGTTCCCGGTCGGGTATTTTCTGTCCCGCCTGCGTGCCAACAAGCAGCATATCATGCTCATGCTGGTCATGCTGCCCATGTGGATGAACTTTTTGCTGCGCACCTATGCCTGGATGACGCTGCTGGAGAAAAACGGTCTCATCAACCGCCTGCTCGGCGTGTTCGGCATCGGCCCGCTCAACATGATCAACACCTCCGGCGCGGTCGTGCTGGGCATGGTGTATAACTATCTGCCCTATATGATCCTGCCGCTGTACACGGCCATGACCAAGATCGACGATTCGATCATCGAGGCTGCGCAGGACCTTGGCTGCAATACGCGCCGCATCCTTTTGCGGGTGCTCATCCCGCTGTCCGGCCCCGGCATCGCCACCGGCATCACGATGGTGTTTGTGCCCGCTGTGTCGACCTTCATCATCAGCCGCATGCTTGGCGGCGGCTCCAATCTGCTGATCGGCGACCTCATCGAGCTGCAGTTCCTGGGCAACTCTTATAATCTCAACCTCGGTTCGGCCATGAGCCTGGCGCTGATGGTGATCGTGCTTTTGTGCATGAGCTTTACCTCCAGCTTTGACGAAGAGGAAATGGAGGGCGTAATGTAATGAATACCCAACATAAACGCCTGCTGCAGCGCACCTATATCGTGCTGATCTTCGGCTTTATGTACCTGCCCATCGCCGTGCTGATCGCCTACAGCTTTAACGAAAGCAAGAGCCGCGCGGTGTTCACCGGCTTCACGCTTGGCTGGTACAAGAGCCTTTTGCAAAACGAGATGATCCTCTCGGCGCTCGCCACCTCTGTGGTGCTGGCGCTGGTATCCTCGGTCATTGCCACGGTCCTGGGCACGCTGGCCACCATCGGCATCAACTCGATGTCCCGCCGCACCCAGCTCATTGTCAACAACATCAGCTATGTGCCGGTGGTCAACCCCGAGATCATCACCGGCGTTTCGCTGATGCTTCTGTTCGTTTTGCTGCAGCGCGCCGGGCTTGGCGGGGAAGGCGGCATCTTCGGCTGGTTTACGCTGCTCGTCGCGCATATCACGTTTAACGTGCCTTATGTGATCTTCAACGTTTCGCCCAAGCTGCGCCAGCTGGACCCGAGCCTGTATAACGCGGCGCAGGACCTTGGCTGCACGCCGCGGCAGGCCTTCTTCAAGGTCATTCTGCCGCAGCTGACCCCGGCGATCCTTTCGGCGTTCCTGATCTGCCTGACCTACTCGATCGACGACTTTATGATCTCTTATTTTAACTGCGGCACCATGCAGACGCTGCCCATTGCGATCTACAGCATGACCCGCAAAAAAGTCAGCCCGGAGATCAACGCGCTTTCGGCGATCATGTTCTTGATCATCCTTGCCATTATCCTTGTCTCGAACGCGCTGGACAGCCGGACCTACCGCAAAAACCAGGCCGCCATCCGCAAGAGCATGGCGCAGGCATAAAGGGGGCGGCACAGATGAACTGGATGAAAAAATGCCTGGCAGCCTCCTTTGCGCTGCTGCTGGCCGCCGGTGCGGCGCTGCCTGCCGCCGCCGGGCAGATCACGGTCAACGAGGACATTGCCGTATCGGACGGATATGACTGGACCCGGTTTGCCGGGCAGAACCTTACGCTCAATGTCTACAACTGGGGGCTTTACATCTCGGACGGCTCGGATGAAAGCGTCGACGTCGTCTCGGCGTTTGAGGAACTGACCGGTATCCGCGTCAATTATACGACCTTTGATTCCAACGAAAGCCTCTATGCCAAGATGAAGTCCGGCGGTGCGAGTTATGATGTGATCTTCCCGTCTGAATATATGGTCGGCAAGATGATCGCGGAAGACATGCTCGCCCCGCTCGACTATGCGAACATCCCCAACATGGCCGCCATCGGGGAAGAGTACAAGGGCTGGGCTTTCGACCCGGACAACGCCTACAGCGTGCCGTACATGTGGGGCACAACGGGGCTGATCTACAACACGACAATGGTCGACGAACCGCCCACAGACTGGGCGGCACTGTGGGATGTGCAGTACGCCAACAACGTGCTGATGTTCAACAACTCCCGCGATGCCTACGCCATCGCCGCCAAGAAACTCGGCCTTTCGCTGAACCCGAACAGCGTGGAGGAGGTCGATCTTGTCATGCAGGAGCTGCAGGACCAGAAATCGGTCGTGCAGGCCTATGTCATGGATGAGATCTTTGACAAGATGGAGGGCGGGGAAGCCGCCATGGCCCCGTATTACGCGGGCGACGCGCTGACCATGATCGCCGACAACCCCGACCTTGCGTTCATCCATCCCACGGAGGGCGTCAACTTCTTCGTGGACAGCATGTGCATCCCGGCCACAAGCAAAAACAAGGAAGCGGCCGAGATGTTCATCAACTATATGTGCGAGACTTCGGTCGGTTATGCCAACTGCGATTATATCGGCTATTCCACGCCCATCGACGCGGTGTGGGAACTGCTGGATGATGAGCTGAAATACAGCCCCATCGCGTACCCCGGCACAGAGGTGATGGACAAGGCCGAAGTGTTCACAACGCTGCCGGATGAGATCAACGCCGAGCTCGACGCCAAATGGAGCGAGATGAAGAGCTACGACGAGAGCGGCGGCAGCTGGATGGTTGTGATCTTTCTGGTCGGCGCCGTGCTGCTTTCCTGCTTCAACATCTGGCGCAAAGTGCGCAAAAAAGTCAGGGACAACTACTGACACAACACCCCCAGAGACCCGCCCGGGCTTTGCACCGCGGCGGGTCCTGTGCTATAATAGGCAGGCAACCTTACAAAAGGAGATGGCTTCATGCTGCCCACGGAATATGCAGAAAACTTCCAGGTCTACCGCCACGACGGCGATTGCTACGGCTGCGTTCAGCCTGCGACCATGCTGCGCTATGCCCAGCAGATCGCCGGGGAACACGCGATCGCCCTGGGGCTGGACGATGCGCTGTACGCCCGCACCCACACGGCGTATGTTCTGGTCAAGCAGGCGCTGCGCTTTGACAGGGTCCCGCGCGTGGATGAGCACCTGACCCTTATCACCAAGCCGGAAGCGCTCAAGCGCGCCGTCAACAAGCGGATCACGCAGGTCCTTGACGCCGAAGGGCGGCAGGCGGCGCTTGTGGACAGCCGCTGGGTGCTGATCGATACCGACAAGCGAACAATCCTGCGCCGCCACCCCGAGGAATTTGCGAGTGCCCACTGGGCGGAGACCGTCGAGCAGGAGCTGCCAATGAAGCTGGACCGGGTCCCGCCGGAAGCGTGCGAGACGGTAGGGGAGCGCACAGCCACCTACAGCCAGTGCGATATGAACGGCCACATGAACAACGCCCGCTATGTGGACGCTGTCTGCGACGCGCTGCCGCCGGAGGTGCTGGACCGCTGCTTTGTGCGGGAACTGGTCATCTATTACCACAAGGAAGTCCCGCGCGGCGGGCAGTACACGCTGCTGCGGGCAAACCCCGGTGGGAACTACTGGTACTTCGCCGGGCTGCAGGAGGGGAAATGCTGTTTTGAGACCGGACTGTGGATGGACGAACGCGCGAAGGCGGAAGAAGTTACAAATCCGTAAAAAATAGTTACAGTTTATTTACAATTATCTATTGACGCGGACCATACCCGGGTGTATAATAAACTTGCAAGCAAGATAAACACCAACTTTTTCATGTGTTCTTCTCCTCCTTTCTTGGCCCCCGCCTTCCCTCAGGCGGGGGCTCCTCTTTTGCCCAAAACAGGATAGAATAGGAAAAGCCTCTGTTTGTGCGCGGCGGCGCCAGACAGAGGCTTTGTTCATAGAAAGTTTTGGTTTATACTATTGCATTTTGCTATATTATATGTTATATAATATACAAGAGATAACAGCATAGACGAAAGGAGGGCCCCATGACCTTCGTTTCCAGTGCGGCATTGCTTGACGCGATTGTACTGGCGGTGGTCTCGCGGGAAAAAGACGGCGCTTACGGGTACCGTATCACGCAGCAGGTCAAAGATGTACTGGATGTTTCCGAATCCGCGCTCTACCCGGTGCTGCGCCGCCTGCAGAAAGACGATTGCCTGACCGTCCGCGACGCCACCTTCAACGGCCGCAACCGCCGCTATTATCAGACAACGGCCAAAGGGCTTGCCCAACTCGACAGCTATCGCGACGATTGGACAGCCTACAAGGAAAAGATCGACCAAATCTTTTGGGGGGAACCACAATGACAAAGTATGAATACCTTGCCGAGCTGGAACGGCTGTTGGCGGCCCTGCCCGAGCAGGAGCGCCGCGACGCAATGAACTATTACGAGGAATATTTTGTCTCGGCCGGGCCGGAAAAAGAGGCGGAAGCCATCCGTGAGCTGGGTACGCCGCAGCAGGCGGCGCAGAAGATTCTGGAGGAAGCGGGCGTGGCGGCCGCACCGGCCCCCGAAGAGCCGCAAGCTGCGCCGGCCGCGAAAAAAGGACTGCCGGCGGCAGCCAAGGTCGCCCTGGCTGTGGCGGGCGCGCTGGCGGCGGTCGTGCTGCTGGCGGTGCTGTTGGGCAGCGCGTTGTTCGCGAACATCGCCCCGGCGCAGTCGAGCGTGCAGGGGATCACGCAAAATGATCCTTCCGCCACGGCCACACCGCAGGCCCCGGCCGTGCAGAGCACAGCGCCGCCGGCCGCTTCGGCCGAAAGCGGAGCCCCCGCCACGGCCCGGGCCCCGGTATCCGGCCAGACCGTGACCGGCACAGCAGGCGAATGGCAGGTTACGCTGGGCAGCGGACTGTATAAATTCGACCTGGAGCTCGGCTGCGGCGACCTGCAGGTTGTGCTTGACCCCAACGCCGCGCAAAGCACGCTGCTGGTGCAAGGGCTGGACCAGAGCCAGTACCAGAGCAGGGAAGAGGACTTTGGGGAGATCAAGGTCGTGCTTGGCAGCCGTGCACGCCAGCAGAGCGACCAGCGTTTTACCGCCACGTTGACAGTACCGGACGACGGCGCGCTGCAGGAACTGGACCTCTCACTTAATGCGGGCAGCATCACGCTGCCGGACCTGACGCTGGACGAACTGGACGTTGAGCTCAACGCCGGGGACGTTACGGCCGGCAACGTTACGGCGCGCAACATCAGCGTGGAGACCAACGCGGGCAATTTCACGGCCGCCGCCCTCAACGGTGACGAAGTGAGCCTGGAAACCAACGCCGGTTCAATCGAAGCGGCGCAGGTACAGCCGGGCCGCGAACTCGAAGTATCGACCCATGCGGGAAACGTCACTGTCGCGCTGACGGGCACATCGGCAGACTACAACCTTGAGGCGGAAGGCCGGGCCGGTACGCTGACCTACGACGGCGCCGTATACAGTGGTCTGACCAACACGTTCCGCCTTGGCAGCGGCCCGGTCCATATCGAAACCGAAGTCGCAGCGGGCCAGATCACAGTCAGCTTCCTGGGCTGAAAACGCAAAAGCAACAAACAGGAAAGGCCCCGGCGGCAGTCCGGGGCCTTTCAAGTTGTGTTTGGTTTCAAGCGGTTATTTCATCCAGCCTTTAAAGACAAGGAATGAGTAAACATAGATCCATACAACGCCGCCCAGCGTGACGCCCAGCAGCAAAACAAGCACGGGTACTTCGCCAAGAACGCCGCCCAACATGCCGGTCAGCAAAATCACCGCGCCCATAATGATGAACGTGATGCCGCCCATGCGCTGGGTGCGCGCCCAGTTGTGTTCATCGGCCAGGGCCCAGGGGGTGCGGCAGCCGAAGGTGTAATTCTGCCTGGCGCGCGGCATGTAGTTGCCCAAAAGGATGAACAGCACGCCGATCCCGCCGCCGATGATCATGCCCATGATCCCGTCCGGCAGAACGCCGAACGCCGCCAGCACGGAGACCCAGGTCAGCGCGCAGAAAAACAGTACGATGCCGGTCATGGTGCCGCGCCAAAGCGGCGCAAACTTTTCAAAGTTTTGCCCCTTGGGGTCGATGCGCGGCAAAAACCACAAAAGCAGCAGCATCAAAGCGGGCAAGGCGGCCAGGATCAGGTTTGTTTCCTTCGGCCCCCAGCCGTCTGCCTGCCCGGCAAAGTTCCAGTGGACCGGAATGACATCGGGCAGAAACGGCAGGCAGATCAGATGCCCGATAAAGTTGAGCGCGCAGACCGCCCCCAACACGGCCAGCAGGCGTTTACTCTGTTTCATTTGGTTCCTCTCCTTTCACAAGGCCAAAATCATAAAACCATTTGACCAGTTCCTGGAATACGGTCAGGTTCAGGCAATACACAATGTTCTGCCCGCGCCGCTCGTCGCTGACTAGCCCGGCCGCTTTCAGAATGTTCAGGTGATGACTGACCGAAGGCTTCGCCATGTCAAAGTTTGCGGCAATGTCACCGGCTGTCATCTCGCCGTCGGACAGCAGCTCCAGAATACGCCGCCGGGATGGATCGGCCAGCGCTTTGAATGCGTCCCCCAACAGTGTCACGCTCCTTTCAAAGACATCACGACAAGATAATTAGATAACAATCTAACTACAATTTGATGATACCACACCCGCAGCCGTATGTCAAGCGCAGGCAGGCCGCCCGGGCAGGGCAAAAAAATCCCCCCGCAGCAGACTGCGGGGGTGGGAAAGATCGGTTTTAAGAACGGGTTTTAGGGGGCGTCCTGCACATCGGCCTCTGCGGCGGCCTCGCCTGCGGCATAGGCTTCGTTCATATGCCCGGGGAAGGGGTAGGTGTGCGTTTCGTCGGCTGTGATGGAAGCCACGCCGTACCAGCGTGCGCGGCCAAGGCCAAGCGAATCGCCGCTGTATTCCCGGATATCCGGCAGGCCGTAAGCGGCGCACCAGTGGGTATACGGCTCGATCGCATAGGTGACGAGCGAAGCGCCTGCCGCGTCGTCGCCCAGCGTGGCGACCTCCTCTTTGAGCAGCGCATCGCGGGTGCGGTACATCACGGAATAGCTGGCAATGTCATACCCGGCTTCCAGCGCATGGATGCCGCAGACGATGCCCAGGCAGGCGGCCGCACAGGTCAGGCCGCGCCGCAGCGTCCGGCCGGACAACGCAGCCAGGCAGGCCGCGCAGGCCGCCGTCAAAAAGGTGAACGGCGCATGGGTGGAGCGTTCGTAGTAATCGGGGCTCAGGATCATTGCAAAGTTGGCCGCAAGCCCGCCCAACAGCAGGATCAGCGGCCAGACCAACGCCTGGATACCGGCGGTGCGGCGCTGGAAACAGAGCAGCGCGAACGCGGCCGCAAAAAAGAACAGCAGCGGCAGCGCATGGTCTTTAAGCATGTTCAGGCAGTTGAAAAAGCGCACGGCGTAGCGCGTCAGCACGCTTTCATAGTCGTTGAAGAAGGAGGCGCGGTTGTAGTTGCCGCGCGCGGCGATCAGAATGACAAAACCGGCCACTGCGCCGCCCAGCCCGCTCCACATCCAGGCAGGCACGCGCTGGCGGCGCGCCAGCAGCCACCAGATGCACAAAACCAGACACACGAGCATCCCGGCGCTGCCGTTTTCGCTCAGCCAACCGGCCAGGACACCGGCCAGCGCCATGCTGACCGCCATGCGCGGGCGGGCGGAAAACGGCTGCTGCAGATAATAGCGCCAGGGCAGCAGAAAGGTAAGGAGCCCCAGGCTGGCCCACAGATAGTTGCAGGCGCCGCACATCCAGAGGTTGGTCTGCCCGAACGCCGGGCTGACTTCCCACAGCGCCGCTTCGATCAGGAAAAAGCTCAAAACATCATACCGCCCGCGCCGCCGTCCGGCCGCAAGGCGGTAGATGACGAGCCCCAGCCCTAAGTAGGCCGCCGCATTGCAAAGGTCAAAGACGAACTTGGGCAGCATCGTAAAGCCCTGCGCAAAGAACTTGACGACGACGCGGCCGCTCCATTCATAATAGTGGTATGCCAGGCTTTTGATGAGCTGCGGCAGGCTGTGCAGGCGCAGGCCGGTGTCAAACGCATAGGCGAAGGTAAAGTCATCGGCGATGTAAGGCGTCAGAACATTGAGCAGCAGCATCCACAAAAACACCAGCGCAGCCGCCGCCCCGAACAGACGCCGCCGGAGCTTGCTCTGCCTGTTTTGGCCGTTTTGATCCGTCTGCATCGCAGGAACCCTCCTTTTTTGGTGGGATGGCAGGATAGAAAACGGCCCATACGCCGGGGCGTACAGGCCGCCAAAAATCTTGGCTTTATTATATCCCATCACGGCGCGAAAAGCAAGGCGGGGCCTTCACGGCCGCACGATGACCGGCAGGCGCGCCCCCAGGCGGGAGAGCAGCTCGTTTGTGATGGTCCCGCATGCGTCGGCCAGCTCCGTGGCCGGGATGATTTCGCCGCCGTCAGCGCCGAGCAGCGTGACCGCATCCCCCGGGGCGGCGTCGGGGACCTGCGTCACATCGGCCAGCAGCTGGTCCATGCACATGCGGCCCACCATCGGGCAGGAAACGCCGCGGACCAGCACCCGGCCGCCGTGGGCGGGCAGGCTGCGCGGCAGGCCGTCCGCATAGCCGATGCTCACCACGGCCAGGCGGGTGGGACGCTGCGCGGTAAAGGCCCGGCCGTAACCGGCTGTTTCACCGGGGGCAAGCTCGCGTACCAGCGCCACCCGCGCGCGGATGCGCAACACCGGTTGCAGCGCCAGCGCCTGGCGGGTGGGGGCGGTATCGCTTTGCACGCCGTACAGCGCGATCCCGGCGCGGATGCAATCAAACGAATATTCGGGGTAATTCCAAAGCCCGTAACTGGCCAACAGGTGAACTTTGCCGGGGTTATACCCGTTTTGACGCAGCCAGCCAACCGCGTTGGCAAAAGCCTGCGCCTGCTGCCGGGTATAGCGGATATCCTCCGGCGCAAGGCTGTCCGACACGCCAAAGTGGGAAAACACGCCCTGCACCCGCAGGCCGGGCAGGCGGAACAGCTCGGCCTGCGCCGCATGATCGGCAGCGGGGATGCCCAGGCGGTGCATGCCGGTGTCCAGCGCCAGCTGCACGCGCACCCGGCAGCCCTGGGGGGCCAGCGCACGGCCGTGCTCCAGGCTGGCGACCGCCTGTGTCAGCCGCCAGCGGCTGAGCAGCGGGGCCTGGTCGGGCGCGGTCCAGCCCAAAACAAGGATATCGCCGCGGATGCCCGCTTTGCGCAGCGCGATGCCTTCGGCCAAACAGGCAACGGCAAACGCGCGCACACCCTGCCGCTGCAGGATTCGGCAGACTGGTTTTGCGCCGTGGCCGTAGGCGTCCGCTTTGACCACCGCCATCAGGCGGCAGCCGGGGGCGGCGGCCTGCTGCAGAACGCGGGCGTTGGCGCGCAGCGCCGCTGCGTTCAGTTCGCGCCAGGCGCGGGCATCCGGGCGGGGCCGCAGCGGCCGCAGCCCGTACAACAGCAGGGCGGCCGCAAAGCTGAGCGCAAGCACGGCGGTAAAATGCGCGGCGCTGTTTTCCACCAGCAGCGAACGGGTCCCGGTCAGGCGGGCCAGCCCCCGTACCGCCACGATGCAGCCCGGGTGCAGCAGATAAACGAGCAGCGAAACATCCCGGGCCGCCCGGTTGCGCCCGGCGTTGTGGGCGACCAAAAGCGAAAACAGGCATACCATTACCACCGGCAGCAGCAGATACATGCTGTCATGCCGCTGCGCGCCAAGGCTGCGCAGCCACAGCGCTTCCGCCGTCATGGCGGCAAAGCTCAGGCACAGCCCCGCCGCCGCGCCGCGCGCGGGCAACGGACGCCTGCGCCCGGCCAGCGCCGCCCCCAGCAAGAGGAAAAGCGGCGCGTAAAACAGGCCGTTGCGAGTGTATTCGCATACGCGGAACACGGCGGCATAAAACGCGGACAGCGGCGGCACACGGTTGGCAAGGCCGAAGTAACTGTCGCCGCCAAGACCGGCAAGGTACAAAAGCCCGGCTGCCGCCACCCCGGCGCGCGGGCCGAGCTTCGCCAGCCCCCGGGCGATCAGAACGCCCCACAAAAGGGCAGGGAAGTACCACAGGTGGTAAAACGTTCCTTCCCACACAAGGCTGCGCAGCCATGCGGCAGGGTTGTCCCCGGCGTGGAAATTCAGCGGCAGGTAGAGCGCCGCAGCCGCCAGATAGACGAGCATGTTGTGCCGGATGAATCGCCCGAGCCCCTGCCAGCCGCGGCGGGCGAGGAAATACCCGCTGACCATGAGAAAAAACGGAACGGCCACCCGGGCCAGGACCCGTGTCAACAAAAAATCAGCCAAGGGGGAGACGCCTGCAAGCGGCGAAGTATGGATCGCCGTGACCAGAACGGCCGCCGCCAGCCGGAAGGTATCCAGCGCAGGCCCCCGGTTGTGTAAAGGCGCGCGCATCACAGCGACCCCCATTCGGTCACAATGACGCCGCCCGCGTTGTCGCCCGAAAGCTGGCGCAGCCCCTGCGCGGGCGGCAGCGGCTGACCGGCAGCAAAACGGCGCACCGTGACCGTGCGGCCGTTTTCCAGCGTACAGGCAAGCGGCGCTTCGCCCAGCAGCGCAATGTATTCTTCCAGGCACAGCCCGCGCTGTTCCATCAGCTGCGCGTGCGGCGCGCCGACATAGCGGAAGTGCCACGGCTCCGCCGCGATGCCGGTCAGGCTGGTTTTGTCTTCCCGGTAACGCTCGATAAAACCGTAGCGCGCCGCCGCACGCCGGAAAGCACCGCACACGCCGTCATACGGAAACGCGGGGCGGATGAAGTCGATCGTATCGGCTTTTTCGGCCAAGTCGATCGCGAGCCCGGTCTCGTGTTCGCTGCAGCCCGGCAAGGCGACATACTTCTTGGTGAAAGCGGCGCCCTCCCGGCGCAGGGTGTCCGCCCAGATCGCCTGTTGTTCGGCATGGCTGCGCCAGCCGGACACAGGCAGGATGCGCCCGGCCGCGCCCACCGCGCGCAGGCAGGCGGCCAGCATGGCGGCGGCCTGCCGTTCAAGCAGGATATCCGGGCAGGCTTCGACCGGCGGGGCCAGGGTGATGGAAAAGCCGCTCTGCAGCGGGTGCCGCCTGTTGACCAGCGCCAGCGGACCGATGTTTGGCAAAGAAAAATCCGCCACATTTTTGGCCTGGTATACGGTACAAACCGGTTTGTTCATTGCGCCGCCACCCCCAGTTCGATCATGCGGGTGATGAGCGCCGGGAGCTTTAGCCCGGCGGCCTTCATCATGCTGGGGTAGCGGCTGTGCGCGGTAAAGCCGGGGATGGTGTTGACTTCGTTCAAAAGGATACGGCCATCCGGGGTCAAAAACAGGTCCACCCGGGCAAACACGCGGCACCCCAGCGCCTTATACACGGTGCGGGCCGCCGCCTGGATTTCGGCGGCTTTCTGCGCCGGGATGCGCGCCGGGCAGTGGATGGCAGAGGTTTTTAAGGTATACTTTTCGGTATAATCAAAAAAGCCCTGCGCCAGTTCGATCTCATCCACCGCGCCCACGGTCAGTTCCTCGTTGCCCAGCACGGCGCAGCCGACCTCAAAGCCGGGGACCGCTTCTTCCAGCAGGATCTCGCTGTCGTGGCAAAACGCCGCCTGCACAGCGGCGGCCAGATCTTCTTCACATTCGACCCGGCTGACGCCAAAGGAAGACCCGGCCCGGACCGGTTTGACGAACAGCGGGTAAGCAAGCTGCCGGGCGGCGGCGCGGATATCGCCCATGGCCGCGCCGCGGCTGAATACGGCGCTCTGCGGGACCGCAACCCCGGCCAAAGCCGCCAGCTTGTGCGCGCGGTCTTTGTCCATGCACAAAGCGCTGGCCAGCGTGCCGCAGCCGATCACCGGCACACCGGCCAGCTCAAAAACGCCCTGTATGGTGCCGTCCTCCCCGTTTTTGCCGTGCAGTATCGGGAACGCTGCGTCAAAATCTTCCGCCAGCCCGGAGCCGTCCAGCCACACAAGGCGGGCATGGCCGCGGTCCAGCGTCAGCGTGCAGGGGATGCAGGGCCCGGCTTTTTCCCAGCCGCCGCCCGGCAGCGCGGCGTGCGGGCCCAGATAGCGCAGCCAGCGCCCTTCTTTGGTGATACCGACCGGCAGGGCCCGAAATTGATTCGGGTCCATGTGTTCAAGCACGGCCGCCGCCGACTGCAGCGAGACTTCGTGCTCGGTAGAGCACCCGCCAAACAGGACCAGGATGTTCTTATTGTTTTTGCTGCGGCACATAAAATAACCCCTCCCAGGTAAAACATTTCCCAGGCGGGGCTTGCGGCAACCGGAAAAGCGCCCTGCCTGATACCTGACATGGTACCAGAACAGAGCGCTTGATTTTTGCAGGCGGGCTTGTGAAGCCCTTGCGTTTGGTTTGCGAAAATCTTACGATTTTCTTGCAGCGGGCAGCGGCGAGCGATTTGTGCGGTTTGTATCGAGCGGCAGGCGAACGGTGAACACGATGTGTTCGTCCGCGCTTTCCGCCGTGATGGAACCGCCGTGCAGCTCCACGATCTGCCGGGCGATGGCCAGCCCCAGCCCGGTGCCGCCGGTGCGGCTGGCGCGGGAACTGTCCAGCCGGAAGAACTGCTCAAAAATGCGGTCCAGCTTTTCCGGCGGTATGGCCGGCCCGGCGTTGGCAAAACGCAGCACGACAGCGTCGGCCTTTGCCCCGGCCGCCACCTCGATCACGGTGCCGGGGTAGCTGTAATGGCAGGCGTTGCGCAAAAGGTTATCCAGCACACGGGCCATTTTGTCCGCGTCGCAGTTGTATACCAACTTGGGCGGCAGGTCGGTGCGGCAGGTCAGGTCCTGCGCGGCCAGCATGGGGCCAAACTCACTGACCACCTGCTCAAGCATGCGGGTCAGGTCGGTGGGGCGGCGCTCCAGCTCAATATGCGAGAGGTTGAAGCGGGTGATGTCGAAGAATTCGTTGATCAGGTCCTCCAGCCGCTCGGCCTTGTCCAGCGCGATGCCGGTATACCGCGCCCGAAGTTCCGGCGAGATCTGCGGTTCATCCTGCAAAAGGGTCAAATAACCGATCACGCTGGTCAGCGGGGTCTTTAGATCATGCGCCAGGTAGACGATCAGGTCGTTCTTTCGCTGCTCGGCTTCGCGGGCCAGCGCTTCGCTGTGCTGCACCTGCTGGCGGGCCAGGCGCAGCGCCGCTTCGGCCGGGGCCAACGCGCTTGGCAGTTCGGGCGGGGCGGCGTCCGGGTCCATCAGGGTCCCGGCAGCCTGCACGACCTTTGTCAAATCCCGCTGGTACAGCCGGAAAAACGCCCAGGTCACACCCAGCCAGCCGGAGCCCAGCAACAAAACGACGAACAGAAGCGCCATATCCCGCACGCCGCGCATCAGCGAAAACAGCGGCAGGACGATAAAGGGCGTGATGAAGTCGTAGTAATAATAGGTCGCGTGATCCCGCAGGGCGCTGTAAATGTTATACCCCAGCAGGAAGATCAGAAAAGTCGCCAGCACGACGCCGGCCATGCACAGCAGGTACAGCCCCAGTGTGCTCCCGGCGCTGCGGCCGTACAGCGTGCTGCGGCTGTTATGCCCGGCGCGCAGGCGGGCGATGGTTTCTTTCAGTTTGTTCAGTGGGCTATTCAATGGTATACCCCACCCCCCAGACAGTTTTGACAAACTTTGGCCTGCGGCTGGGCTCATGCATTTTTTCGCGCAGCCGCGCGATATGGGACATCACGGTATTGTTTGAATCCATATATTTTTCGCCCCACACCGCCTCAAACAGTTCCTCGCTGGAGACCACCTGGCCGCGGTGCTCGCACAGATACCACAGGATGGAAAATTCCAGCGGCGTCAGCGCCAGTTCTTCCCCGTACAATGTACATTTATGGTTGGTCTTTGAGATGGTCAGCCCGCGCAGATCGTATTCCTGCGGCGTTTTGGGCGCGGCCTCGCCATGGTTATAGCGGATATAACGCCGCAGCTGCGTTTTGACCCGCGCGACCAGTTCCAGCGGGTTGAACGGTTTGGTGATGTAATCGTCCGCGCCAAGGGTCAGCCCCATGATCTTGTCCATGTCCTCCACGCGTGCGGTCAGCATAATGATGGGGAACAGGTGTTCCTCCCGGATGGTCCGGCACAGCGTAAAGCCGTCCATATCGGGCAGCATAACATCCAGAATGGCCAGATCGGGCGCATGGCGCGCCACATCGTCCAGCGCAGCCTGGGCGGTATAGAATTTATGAACTTCGTACCCTTCGTTTTTCAGGCACACTTCGACAAGATCGGCGATGGCCGTCTCGTCGTCGACGACCAGGATCTGTGCTTTCGGCTCCAACAGGCTCTCTTCCTTTCCCGCCCTGTGCAGGGGGCTGTTTTCAGTGTAGAGAAAGAAAAGTATCCTGTCAAGACCGGCGGTTGTAAACTTTTGGCGCCCGTGCCCCGGCTTGACAAGCGCCTGCAAATGTGGTAGCATACCAAGCGCGAAAGCTATATTTTTCCTTGTTTCTGAGTTAAACAAGGGGAGATATAGCTTTTTTTACGCGCAAAATTTTCTTTTTTATCAAAAGAGGGGAGCCCATGCAGCAATCGTTTATGAAAACGCGGCCGGTTTTGCCGCTGGTCCTGTCCATGTCATTGCCCATGGTCCTGTCCATGATGGTCACATCGCTGTATAACATCGTGGACAGCTACTATGTCGCCAGAATCAGCGAGGACGCCATGACGGCTCTCTCGCTCGTTTTCCCGCTCCAGAACCTGATCAATGCTGTGACCATCGGCTTTTCCATCGGCGCCAACGCCGTGATCTCCTACCATCTTGGCGCGCAGGAAGAAAAGAAGGCGAACGCCGCCGCGACCCAGAGCCTTGTGTGCAACACGCTGCACGGCGTACTGCTCACAGTCGGCTGCATTGCCGTCATGCCGGGCTTTTTGCGGCTTTTTACAACGGACGCACAGGTCGTGGATATGGGCGTGCGTTATTCCCGCGTGGCGTTTGCGTTTTCGGTTTTTGTTGCCGCCTCCATGTCGATGGAAAAGATTTTCCAGGCGGTCGGCCGCATGATGCTCACCATGATCTGCATGATGTCCGGCTGCGTGGCCAATATCATCCTGGACCCGGTTTTGATCTTTGGTCTGGGCCCTTTCCCGGAAATGGGCATCGAGGGCGCGGCGCTCGCCACCGGCATTGGCCAGACCCTGAGCCTTGTGATCTATGTGATCTGCTACCTGCAGGGGCGCCTGCCGGTCCGTCTCTGCTTTGACCCGCGCACGTTTGAGGCGCGCCTGACCAAAAGGATGTATACGGTCGGCATACCGGCGGCGCTCAACCTGGCGCTGCCTTCGCTGCTGATCTCCTGCCTCAATATCATCCTGGCCGCTTTCTCACAGGTCTATGTTCTTGTGCTGGGCGTATACTACAAGCTGCAGACCTTTTTGTATCTTCCGGCCAACGGCATCGTGCAGGGCATGCGCCCGATCATCGGTTATAACTACGGGGCGGGGGAGCATGCGCGCGTGCAGAAGATCTACCGTGTGGCGCTTGCGCTTTCGGCCTGCATCATGGCGCTGGGAACCGCGCTGTGCTGGCTGGTCCCGGCCGAATTGATCGGGCTGTTTTCGCAAAACGCCGAAACGATTGCAGCCGGAAGCGCCGCTTTGCGCACGATCAGCCTCGGCTTTGTGATCTCCTCGGTCTCGGTCATAGCCTGCGGCGCGCTTGAAGGGCTGGGGATGGGCGTCCCTTCGCTGGTCATCTCGCTGCTGCGCTACACGCTGTTCATCATCCCGGCTGCCTTCCTCCTCAGCCGCCTGTGCGGCGCGCAGGGCGTCTGGCATGCTTTTTGGATCACGGAGGTCGTAGCGGCCGCGATCTCCTATGCGCTGTACAGGAAAAAGGTGTCGGCGCATCTTTGAGAGCTGCAGCCGCCTGTGCGGCGCGCGAAAGAGCATCATAAACAAAAACAGCCGGAAGCCAGGATCAAATGGCTTTCGGCTGTTTTCGCTGGCGTCCCCGGGGCGATTCGAACGCCCGGCCTTCCGCTTAGGAGGCGGATGCTCTATCCAGCTGAGCTACAAGGACATCTGCGGGTCATATTATACCTTTTCTACGGGGGAAATGCAAGCAAAGGCTTAAATAACTGTGACGCAATTGTAAAAAGTACGCCTGCCGGATTGCACAAAAAGCGGCGGCTCTCTATAATATAAAGACAGGGGCCGTCTTTGCACATGCAGCCAAAGGATGGCGCCTGTTTTGCAAAGGATATGGGAGATACAGAATGAAAAAGAAACGTGTTTTGATCCTCGGCGCGCTGTTTGTCCTGCTGGTGGCAGGGCTGACGGTGTTTCTGTTCCCGTATGTGCAGAAACTCCGCGACCCGCAGGTGCAGCTGCTGGTGGAAACCTGGGTGCGCAAAGTCGGCGTGCTGGGGTGGCTGGCGATGTTCGGCGTACAGATGCTGCAGGTTGTCATCGCGTTCATCCCCGGGGAACCGGTCGAGCTGATCGCCGGGGCGCTGTATGGCGCAGCCGGCGGGCTGGCGCTGTGTACGCTGGGCTGCGTTACGGCTTCGGCGCTGATTTTTCTTTTATCCAAACGGCTGGGCAAGTCTGTGCTGGACAGCCTTTTCGGCGCGGAGAAGGTAAAAGACTGGAAGTGGCTGTATGACAGCCAGCGCATGGAGCTTGTGACCTTCATCCTGTTCCTGATCCCCGGCACACCCAAGGATATGCTGACCTATGTGGTGGGGGTGACCAACATGCGCGTGGGCAAATTTCTGCTGATCTCGTCGCTGGCGCGCATCCCGTCGGTGCTGTCCTCCACCATGATCGGCTCCTCGCTGCGGCAGGGGAACTGGGTGCTGACCCTCGTCGTCTTTATCATCACGGCGGTGGTCGGCGTCGTTGGCATCACCTGCAAGGACCGCATGATCGCGTTTTGCCGCGGCGGCCGCCGCGAGCCGGGTACGCCGCAAAAGTAAGCCGCTTTATTCCAGCGCCGCGCGCGCAGCTTCGATCTTGGCGCGCGCGGCCGAAAGCTGGTCCTGACATTCGCTGCAATCGTTGACGGTTTCCAGGCGGTTTCGGTCGCCGAGGAGCGCTGTCCAGTATTCACCGCCCTGATAACGGAAGATGACCCAGTCATAGCCGTTAAACCGGGCGGTGCTTTTTTGTGTGACGGTATAGCTCCCGACCGGCAGATACCCGACTACGTCATTGAAGTTGGCAGTGTAGAAATATTCTGTCTGTGCGCCAAAAACGACCAGCCGTGTGTTTTCGGCGGGTTCCATCTGCGGGCCGGAGCTTCCGTAGCCGTTAAAATTGCCGCTGCGGATCGTGGGCAAAAAATCGACATAGGCGTTGTTTACGTCGCACGCACCGGTCACGCCGCCAACGCTGCCCGAAGAGCTGTACTGCCACATGGCATAGCTGCCGGTATACCCGGGTTGGGCGCGGTAATCGGCCAGCCAGAGCGGATACTGGGACAATTCGGCGGCATTGAGATAGTTGAGGATAAAGTTTGTGTAGCTGTACCACCCGGCATACCAGCCGCGCTGGTAGAGAATGTCCATCGCAAAGCGGACAAGGCCGGTCAGCTGCGCGCGGCCCAACGCGGCCAGGCTGTCGTCCTCCACGTCCACAAACACAGGGTACTCAAGCTGCAGGCCCTCGAGCACGTTCAAAAACAGGGTCAATTCGTCAATCACAGCGCTCTGGCTGCGCGCGTAGGTATAATAATAGGCGCCGACGCGCAGACCGGCCGCGTGGGCGCCGTTGACGTTCTGCAGGAAGTAGGGGTCCACATACAGGCCGCTGTTGTTGCTGGAACCCAGCCGCACGATCGCGAACTGCTTGCCGGAAGCCGCGACCTGCGGCCAGTTGACGTTGCCCTGATAGCGGGAAACGTCAATGCCGGTTTGAAAGACTGCCATAGAAAATCCCCCTTTGTGCGCGGTTCCATAAGAAAACAAAGCCGCAAAATTCTGACTGCAAAGCGGCATCT
>OLNN01000269.1_pt1 | contig 58936 bp, 48 predicted proteins | sample 1672141 | NCBI WGS metagenome assembly OLNN01 (sample SAMEA3136652, study PRJEB25190) | human gut metagenome | biome: human gut; feature: human-associated habitat; material: faeces | place: Austria | collected 2013
TTCCGTATCCGGGCGAGTAAGGCCTGAGCGGGTTTGTCCGGACGGTTATTTCCTTATACTGTCGCCCGGCAGTCTGTATCTGTGGCTTGGACTCCGTTTATTCGGATGTTGGGTCGGAAACGTACAGATTGTCGGGCGATTTCTTTATTGCAGTTGTCATTTTTGTTACATTTCTATTATTAGCCAGACTGTCCTAAAGGGTTGGAAAATAGCTCTGTTTGGCTCCCGGTTGTATTGTTTGCATAATAAATCTGCTTTTTTGTAGTAAAAAAGTGAGGAAAATTTAGGTGTTTTGTTTTAAAACAATAACTTTGTCAGGTGTTTTGCTGTCAGACTGATATCGTTTTCCGACAAGCAGAATGCAAAATGTGATTGTTAACCTGTAAACTTAATTATTATAGGAGAAAGGAGTAAGTTATGAATGTACAAAAGATTGGTGAGGATGCCGGACTTATCTGGCAAATTCTGTATGGTGACCATCGCAAGTGGGAGTATAAGGAACTGAAGGAGGCTACCGGACTGCCCGACCGCGAGCTGAATGCAGCCATCGGCTGGCTGGCTCGTGAAGGAAAGATACAGTTTGAAGAAACCAAGGTAGGGCGCAAGCAGCTGTTGTATATTGAGTTAAACTTTTATATCGGATAAGTATGGATAAGCAAAGCATTGGAGTGAATGCCGGTCTTGTATGGCGTTTGCTCGACAACAACCGGTGCTGGGAATACAATGAATTGAAAGCAGCTTCGGGATTGCCCGACCGCGACCTCAACGCCGCCATTGGCTGGCTGGCACGTGAGAACAAGATTGAGTTCAAGAGCGAGGAAAACGGTTCGAAAGAGTATTTGTATTTGGCTGTGAATGTTTATATCGGCTGACGGCTACAAGTCGTTGGGCAGGCTGCCGGTTGCAAACCGCATGTCTTTCGGTTGGAAAGGCGAAGCGGTTTGTAGCGGGCGGCTTTTGTAGTATTTATATGTATATGATGATTATGCGCTATTTGGGAATGTTGAGTGTCCTTCTTTTGTTTTCGGCGCTCAACGGTGTGCAGGCAGCCGAGGAGTTCGGCAAGTTTTTGGAGCGTTTCGTGTCGAGTGCTTCCTTTCAGTACGAGCGGGTCAAGTTTCCGCTCAAGTCGCCTATTGTCTTGCTTAAGGACGATGGTGAGACGGAAGTGACTTTCCCTTTCACACGCGAGAAGTGGCCCCTGCTCAATGCGGACATCCTGAAAGAGGGTCGCTTTGATGACGAGGAGGGAGGTGTGTTTATTGCCCGTTTTACCCGCAACGAGGAGGCTTATAAGGAATTTGAGGCCGGCTACGAAGAGTCGGAGCAGTCGCTGCGTGTGGTATTTGAGCTGATAGACGGATTGTGGTATGTGACCGACTGCTATTCCGACTGGTACAATTGCGAACTTCCGATAGAGGAATTGGAGGAAACCGTGTCGCAGGTGCAGGAAGAGAACCGCGACTTTGAAGCGCAACATCCCTGACACGAAGCGGGAATGCATGAGGGCTGAAGCCTGTTTCCCTCCGTTAGGGCAGGGCAGGCTGCCTCTAACGGAGCTTTTTGTACTTCTTATGTACTATTTTACCCCTATTCTTTGCCCGAAGACGTGTTTCTTTGTATCCGGTTATTCTCTTATGTCTAATCTAAAAAAAGAACATAATCGGATATGATACAATTCAGCAAGTATTTTAGCGGAGCGTTGATGCTCCTGGCCACCACAACGATGGCCACCGCACAAGTGGTGAAGCACGAACGTCTGCTCTCCTTCGAGGACGGACAGGTGCCCGCTTATATATCGACTACCGGCGGACAGACCGCTATCAACGACGAGCACTACAAGGATGGCCTGCACTGTCTGGCTTGGGACTATGAACCGGGTGCCACACTGAACATCACCAAGGACCTGATGTTTGAGCCCAAGGACCCCACGGGCAAGGACACCTATCTGTCGGCTTTCATTGTCTGGGTCTACAGCGAGCAGGCGCAGGACAAACAGATACGCTTTGAGTTCCTGAAAGACGGCAAAGTTTGTTCTTCCTTCCCCTTCGGCATCAACTTCACCGGCTGGCGAGGCGCATGGGTGTGCTATGAGCGCGACATGGAAGGCACACCACAAGAAGGCATGAACGAAGTGCGTATTGTGGCACCCGATGTGAAAGGTAAACTCTATTTCGACCACATCGTGACCGCCAGCAAGGTGGACTCCCGTCAGCAGACAGCCGATGTGCAGGTACCTTTTGTCAACAAAGGTACTACCAGCCATTGGCTGCTCATCTACGAGCACTCCCTCTGGAAGCCCGATATAGCCTTGACGCCCGTCAGCGATGAGCAGAAAAAAGAAATGCAGCTCATTGAACAACGCTTCCGCGACATGCTCTATACACCCGGCAAACTGACCGACAAGGAAATGAACGCCATTCGCAAGGCTTACGACGTTTACCAAATCACTTATAAGAACGGCAAAGTGAGTGGCATGCCCATCTTCATGGTACGCCAGGCCGAAGCCTATGAGCGCATGATTCCAAACTGGGACAAGGACATGTTTACCAAACTGGGCATGGAGCTTAATTCTTATTTGAATTTGATGAAGCGCATAGCCATTGCCTACCACAACGCCACCGATGGCACCCCCGAGCAAGAAGAACTGCGTCAGAAGTTCATGGCCATGTACGACCATATTACTGACCAAGGCGTGACTTACGGCAGCTGCTGGGGCAACATTCATCACTACGGCTATAGCATGCGCGGCATCTACGTGGCCTACTTCCTGATGAAAGATGTGCTTCGTCAGGCCGGTCGGCTGGAAGAAGCCGAGAGAACACTGCGCTGGTATGCCATCACCAACGAGGTCTATCCCATGCCTACCAAGAACGGCATCGACATTGACTCCTTCAATACCCAGACGCAAGGACGTATTGCAAGTATTCTCATCATGGAAGATACGCCCGAGAAACTGCAATACCTGCGCTCTTTCTCGCGCTGGCTGGACTACGGTTGCCGACCCACCGAGGGATTGGACGGTTCTTTCAAGGTGGACGGTGCCAGCTTCCACCATTGCAACAACTATCCGGCCTATGCCGTAGGCGGGCTGGATGGTGCCACCAACATGATTTACTTGCTCAGCGGAACTGAGTTCCGTGTATCTGAACTGGCACATGCCACGGTGAAGAAAGTTCTCCTTACCATGCGTTTCTATTGCAACACGCGCCAGTGGGCACTCTCTATGTCAGGACGCCACCCCAATGGCAAAGGACAGCTGATTCCCATACAATATGCCATGCTGGCTCTAGCCGGTACGCCCGACGGCAAGCAAACCTACGACCCGGACTTGGCAGCCGCCTACCTGCGACTGATGGAGCGCACGGAAACCATTGACGAAAACGCCCCCGACTACTTGCCTCGTACTTCCAACAAACTGGAGAAGCAGCTGAAGAAACTTTTTGAGGAACAAGGATTCCTGCCTGAACCCGACCCGCAGGGTAACCTGGCACTGGGTTATGGCTGCGTCAGCGTACAGCGGCGCGACAACTGGGCGGCTGTGGTGCGCGGCCATTCGCGCTATCTTTGGGCGGCTGAGCACTACCTAGATGCCAACTTCTACGGCCGCTACCTGGCTCACGGCAGCATGCAGATACTGACCGGACAGCCCGGCGAGATGGTAACCTTTGGCACTTCGGGCTGGCAGGAGAACGGATTTGACTGGAATCGCATACCGGGTGTTACCAGCACGCATATACCTTTTGATAAGTTGCGTGCCGTGGTACTCAACGTGGACCGCTTCTCGGGCATGGAAGAGATGCTCTATTCGGACGAAGCCTTTGCCGGCGGACTGTCGCAGCGCCATACCAACGGAAACTTCGGCATGAAGTTGCACGAGCACGACAAGTACAACGGTACGCTGCGTGCCCGCAAGTCCTATCACTTCCTGGATGGTACCATCGTCTGCCTCGGTTCGGACATAGAAAACGCCAACCAGGAGTATCCTACCGAAACCACCGTCTTCCAGCTGGCAGCCACCACACCTGCCTTCAAGCAATACTGGGATGGCTATCAGAGCGACGGCACTACGTATATCGACCCCAACGGCGTGGGCTACTACCTGCCCAAGGGCGTACAGGCCACTGCCCGCTTCTCCAAAGATTTCCCCCAAGTGACTGTGGGCGAACGTAGCACCAAGCCAACCAGCGGCGACTGGGTGTCACTGGTGATTGACCACGGCAAGGCTCCCAAAGGCGCAAGTTATGAATATGCCGTGTTGCCGCGTACCGACGCCAAGTCACTCCAGGCCTTTGCCCGTAAGCCAGCCTACAAGGTGTTGCAGTGTGACCGCAACGCTCACATCGTGCGCTGGCTGGGACAGGATGTCATGTCATACGTTCTGTTTGAAACGCCTGACCGTCTACCTTCCGATGGCCTGTTACAGAAAGCCGACACCTCGTGTCTGGTGATGATAGACCGTCAGAAAGACAAGGTGCTGCTGACCGTGGCCCAGCCCGACTTGGCCCTGTATAGCGGTCCCAGCGACGAACTGCTGGACAAGGATGGCAAGCGCGTGGAGCGTAGCATCTATTCGCGTCCCTGGAAGTTCAACAAGAGTGCCGAAATGCCACTGACCATTACGCTGAAAGGACGCTGGAAAGTGAAAGAAACTCCCCATTGTCAGCTTGTATCGGCCGACAAGAAAGCCACTGTGCTGCGTTTTGCCTGCAAGGATGGCGCCAGCCTGGAGGTAGAGCTGGAGAAAGACTGAAAAGCAGAATTGCTGTTAAGATATTGAAGGGAGGAAGAACTGCCTTGTTGTACTGCAACGGTACACAGTGTGGAGGCTGTTCTTCCTCCCTTTTCTGTCTGGTTTGAGACGTCTTTGGGTGCTGTTTATCCCTTGTTTGTTAGCAGTGTACTCCTATCGTGGCAGCAGTCCACTGCTATCGCGATAGGAGTTAACTGCTATCGGCTGGGGAGTTAACTGCTGTCAGGCTGGGAGTGTACTGCTATCGGGAGCGTTGTCAGGACGCCTCCTGAAGGGGCTGCGAAAGGGGTAGGAAGCATACGGTTTTCGTGAAAATGAAAAGGCGCGGGTTGCGTGGGAGGAACGGAGTAGATAAGACGTTGCGTCTTACTGCGGTCCGTGTCTTTCCGTGCAATCCGCGCCTTTTGTGTGGCGGTCGGTCGCCTTCGGTGTGGTCAGCACTGTGGCATTAGCCCAGCAGTTCCTTCACCTTGGCCGAGATGGCTCGTCCTTCGGCCAGGCCGGCCAGTTTCTTGGTGGCTACGCCCATCACCTTGCCCATGTCCTTGCCGCTGGTGGCACCAGTTTCGGCAATGATTTCCTTCAGGGCAGCTTCCAGCTCTTCGGCCGAGAGTTGCTTGGGCAGGTAGCGCTCCATTACTTTTACTTGTTCCAGTTCGGCATCGGCCAGGTCTTGGCGTCCTTGCTGGATGTAGATTTCGGCGGCGTCCTTGCCTTGCTTGCTCAGCTTCTGAATGAGCTTCAGGGCGTCGGCGTCGTTCAGTGTATCGTTGGCTCCGGGAGCTGTTTTGGCTTCGAGGAATACTTTCTTCACGTTTCTCAGGGTTTCAAGGGCCACTTTATCTTTGGCCTTCATGGCGGTTTTAATGTCTTCGCTGACTTGTTCAAATAATCCCATGGTTAGTATGTTTTTTTGAGTTTATAAGTTCTTAAGTTTTTAAGTTTTTAAGTTTATGATGCGGTCATGGCAATGTACTGCATTAACCATTGACCATTTATCATTAACCATTATCCCTCAGCCGTTCATCAGAACTTGATGACTCCGCCCTCGTCGAAGTTGTCGTCGGCAGCAGTTTCTTCTTCGATGGTGGCTTTGTTCTTCATCTTGTTCAGGGTGCTCTTGTCGCGCAGGTAGGTGGGCGTGTCTTCCACCATGTTGATGAGCTCGTTGTTGTCCAGGTCCTGTCCGCTGAAGATGTAGGTATGGGTCTTCTTCTTTTTCTTTTCGTTGCCCACGCGGCCGTAGATGCGGTCAATGCGCTCCTGCTCTTTGGCCTCTTCTTCTTCTATGCGTTCCTGCTCTTCCTTGCTGCGCTCTTCCATCATTTCGCTCATGCCGGGCACGCTCGATGCACCAAATCCGGTGGCCAGGATGGTTATCTTCACTTCGTCGTCCAGCGTGGGGTCGTCGGCTTGTCCCCAGATAACTTCGATGTTGGGGTCGAGGCTGTCCATGAAGGCGTCTATCTCGCCCATTTCCTCGATGAGGATAGGAGCCTTCTCGCTGGCCGATATGTTGAAGAGGATTTTCTTGGCGTTGACAATGTCGTTGTTGTTCAGCAGGGGCGAGTGGAGGGCGTTTTCGATGGCTATCTTCAGTCGCTTCTCGCCGCGGGCCTTTCCAGTGGACATGATGGCTACGCCACCGTCCTTCAGAATCTTTTTCACATCGCGGAAGTCGAGGTTGATGATGCCTTCCATGGTGATGATTTCGGCAATGCTCTTGGTGGCTATGGACAGGATGTCATCGGCCTTGGCGTAGGCGTCCTTCAGGGTGGTCATGCCGTCGGTATAGATTTCGCGCAGGCGCTCGTTGTTGATGACCAGCAGTGCGTCGACGCTCTTGCGCATCTCTTCCACGCCTTCGAGTGCCTGGATAATCTTCTTGCGCTTCTCGAAGAGGAAGGGAATGGTGACGATGCCCACGGTGAGCAGCCCCATTTCCTTGGCCGTGCGTGCCACTACGGGTGCGGCTCCGGTGCCGGTTCCGCCACCCATTCCGGCGGTGACGAATACCATCTGTGTGCCGTCGTTGAAGAGGTTCTTGATGTCTTCAATGCTCTCTTCGGCAGCGTCGCGTGCCACCTTGGGGTCGTTTCCGGCTCCCAGACCTCCGGTGGTCTGGCGTCCCAACTGGATTTTGATAGGTATGTCAGACTTGTTCAGTGCCTGGCTGTCTGTATTGCAGAGAACGAAGGTCACGTCGTGAATGCCCTGCTTGTACATGTGCTTGACGGCGTTTCCACCTCCTCCTCCTACACCGATGACTTTGATGATTTTAGGAGAGTCTGTCGGCAGATCGAATTGTACGATGTCATCCATAATGTCTGGTATTTTATAGCTCCCGTGCCCCGACTCCGGTAGCTGTGGAGGTAGGGCGGGGATGCTTTATGGTAAATAACTTGATTGTAGCGGTTTGTTTCTTTTTGAGTGTGCCGCCGGTATATGGGGCAGGCACGTGACTGTTGTCAGTTCAGCTTTTCGTCGTCGAAGAATCCCTTGACAAAGGAGTTGAGCCACGATTCCTTTTTCTTCTTTTCGCGCTCTTTCATTAGCTTTTCCTTTTCTTTTCTCCGTTTTTCTTCTTCCTCCTTGCGCTTCTTCTCCTCTTTTTCGCGCTGGCGTCTGAGGGCTTCTTCCTGTGCCTTCAGGTCGTCATCGTCTTTGAACATGTCGTTGGATTGGGGAGTGGCGGTAGGCTTCGGTGCTTCGGGTTTGGGCATTTCCACTTCCTTCTTGCAGCAGTTTTCGCTACCGGCCATCAGGAGTCCCAGCAGGGTGTTGTGGGTGCCGTCTTTTTTCAGCTCTTCGCTGAAGCCGTGTACGTCGGTGGCTACAGCCTTCAGTATTTTGACTTTCTCTGTCTTGCAGACTTTGTTGAAGGCTTTTTCCAGGTTCTTCAGGTTGGCTCCACCACCGGTCAGCACGATGCCTGACAGCAGTTTGTCCTCGTAGCCTGAGAGCTTGATTTGGTTCCACACGTTGGCCAGTATCTCTTCTACGCGCGCTTCGATGATGGTGTTGAGCAGCGACAGTTCGATGCTTCTGCCGTCTTCGAGCGTGCAGGTTTCGGTGTTCTCCGTCTCCTCGTCGTTTTCGTCGTCAAAGGCCAGGTCGGCATACTTTCTCTTCAGCAGCTCGGCTTCCTCCTCTTCCATCCTCAGCGAGGCAATGTCGCGGGTAATGTTGTTGCTGCCTAGCGGCAGTACGGCCAGGTAGCGCAGTATGTTGTTCTTGTAGACGACGATAGTGGTAGTTTCGGCTCCCAGGTCAATCAGGGCACATCCGGCTCTCATTTCGTTTTCGCTCAGGGTGGCTTTGGCCATGGCTGTAGGAGCAATGAGCAGGTCGGCTATTTCTATTTGTGCCTTGCTGAAGCAGGTTTCAATGTTCTTTTTGATGGAAGCTTTGGCCATGATGTTGAGGAACTGTCCGGTTACATTCTGTCCCATTACTCCCACAGGTTCGGCGTAGCTTCCGCTGTCAATCCGGTATTCCTGGGGTTCAACTTCCAGAATGTCCATGTCGGTCTGGTTGTTTCCTCTGTTTTCGTCGCAAATCTGGTCAATCAGCGTTTGCGTGACGGCTTCTTCTTGCTCAAGCTTGTGGTAGACGCTGTTCTTCAGCGTTCTCAGTGCCTGTCCGCCCACTCCTACGTAGACCTTGGCAATGGTGGCGTCCTTGAGCTGCCCCTCCATCTTGTTGATGATGTTGGAGAGCGCCTGGGCTGTCTTCTCAATGTTGTAGATGTTGCCCTTGTGGACGCATGAAGCGGCTTTCTCGGTGGCATAGGCCAGCACCTGTATGCTTCCGTCGCTGTTCTTCTTTCCTGCAATTCCTGCAATTTTGGAAGACCCCAGCTCGATTGCTGCGATAAAATCTGTGGTAGCCATATCTCTTTATTTATGCTTTAATTATTTCTTTCGGTATTCAGTAAATGCGCATTCAGTCTCTCTTGGTACAGATTATCTGGTTGCTGAATTCAACGTTTATGCGCGAATATTTGTTCCAGCCCACTTGATTGAGCCCTTTCTCGTAGAAGACTTTCAGTCTTTTGAGCTTCTGTTCAAAATTGTCCAGTCTGCCCAGATAGACGAGGTGGTCGCCCACGCGTGGCACCAGTTCTATGTTCTTGTCGGGCAGCACGTGTATTTGCTCAATCTGTGCGTCCCAGAACTCATTTTGCTGCAAAAATACACCAAACTTGTATAAATCCCTCAGGGCAAATGACTTTTCTACATATCCGGTGACAACCGGCAGGTGGGCCACGCACTTGGCATCGGGCGGCATCACGGTGCCTTTGTTGTCAATGTAGTAGTTCTCGCCCTGGTTGTTGATGATGCGCAGAATGGGTATGCGCTGCATCACTTCTACACCGAGCTTGCCGCTGGGAGTCTTGTAGCATTCCACGCGGTCGATGAGCGGATGCTTACCCAGCACCTGTTCGATGGTCTTGGTGTGTATGCGGTCCATTTCCCGTCCTATGGGGTTGATGCCTTTCTTCTTCAGCATGCCGATGATTTCCTGTTTGGTGATGAATCCGGCGTATACGCTGTCGCGTACGCTCAGTTCAATGTCAGCGCAGAGCTGTCCGGCGGGCTTGCGGTTGAAGGCTGTGACGGCTACCAGCAGGTAGGCGGCCACTATGAGCATCAGGATGAGTAGCAATATCTTCTTTACCATAGGTATGAACGGTTTACGTTTTTTGCAGCTTGGTTCGGGTTATACGTTGTAGCGCTCTTCGAGCAGCTTCTTAATCTCGGGCACGTAGTTGTCCAGGTCGCCGGCTCCCAGTACGATGACTACCTCCAGCGGCTTGTCCTTTAGCAGGTTCAGCACGTCTTCCTTGCGGCAGAGTGTCTTTTCAATGCCGGGGCGCAGGTTGTCGTAGATGAGCTGGCTGCTGATACCGGGTATGGGCTTCTCGCGTGCCGGATAGATATCGGTCAGGATGACTTCGTCGAGCAGCGACAGGCTGTCGGCAAAGTCGCGGTAGAAGTCGCGTGTACGTGTATAGAGGTGGGGCTGGAAGATGGCGGTTATCTTCTTGTCCCTGTAGAGCTCGCGTATGGACTTGACACTCTGGGCTATTTCGGCCGGATGATGGGCATAGTCGCTCAGCAGTACAATCTTATCGGTCTTCAGCTTGAAGTCGAAACGACGGTCTACACCGCGGAAGCTCGCCATGCCTGCCTTGATTTCTTCGTCGCTGACTCCGCTCAGGTGAGCCAGAGCCATGGCAGCCACGCCGTTGTCGATGTTGATGCTGACGGGCACGCCCAGCTGTATGTCGTTGATGCGTGTGTCGGGCGCTACGAAGTCAATGAATATCTCGCCTCCGCCTATGCGTATGTTTTCGGCGTGGAAGTCACCCTCGTCGCGGCTATAGGTGTAGAGCTTGACACCCGGCTGCAGGTCGGGCTGCAGGGCCAGACCGGTGTGGGCTATCAGCGCGCCGTCGGGCTGTATCAGGCTGGTGTAGTGGCGGAAGCTTTCCAGATAGGCCTCACGGGTGCCGTAGATGTCGAGGTGGTCGGGGTCGGTGGCAGTGACGACGCTTATCCACGGACTGAGCCAGTGGAAAGAGCGGTCGAACTCGTCGGCCTCAATCACGGTGTAGGGACTGGTAGCCGAGAGCAGCAGGTTGGTGCCGTAGTTCTTGGAGATGCCTCCCAAGAAAGCGTTGCAACCAACGTGCGACTGGTGGAGCAAGTGGGCGGCCATAGTGCTGGTCGTGGTTTTGCCATGCGTACCGGCCACACACAGTCCGCGGCTGCTGCGGGTCAGCATGCCCAATACCTGGGCACGCTTGTGTATCTCGAATCCGTTGTTGCGGAAGTAGGCCAGTTCGGCATGTTCCTGCGGAATGGCGGGCGTGTAGACTACGAGCGTATGTGCCTTGTCGCGGAAGTCGTTGGGAATGAGTTCCGCGTTTTCCTCGTAGTGAATCTGTGCCCCTTCGGCAATGAGGCGTTCGGTCAGTTCGCTGGGTGTGCGGTCGTAGCCGCCTACAGCCATGCCTTTTGCCAGGAAGTAGCGGATGAGGGCACTCATGCCTATGCCACCGGCGCCTACAAAATAAACGGAATGAATATCTTTGAAGTCCATGTGTATAGTCTTATAGAGTTCTTGTTGGTTATTCTTCTATCAGTTTCAGTACCTCCTGCGCAATGATGCGTGCCGAGTCGGGCAGGGCCAGCTTGCTGATGTTGGTGCTGAGCGAGGCCAGTCTCGGTGCGTCGGCTATGGTTTGCAGAGCCGTGGGCAGCAGCTTCTGACCGGCTTCGGTATCCTTGACGTAGAGGGCGGCATCTTTGTTGACCAGCGCCAATGCGTTCTTGGTCTGGTGGTCTTCGGCCACATTGGGCGAGGGAACCAGTATGACCGGTTTGCCCAGTAGGCAGAACTCGGAGATGGAACCCGCCCCGGCGCGTGAAATCACCAAGTCGGCAGCTGCGTATGCGCGGGGCATGTCCTTGATGAAGTCGGTCACGTAGAGGTTGGGCAACGGTCTGACACTGTTCTGCCGCATGGCTTCGCCTGTGAAAGCGGTCAACGCTTCCTTCACCTGCTCAATGTAGATTTTGCCGGTCTGCCAGATGAACTGCACGTCGCGGTGGTCGCGCAGGGTGGCCAGGCTGTCCATCAGTGTGCGGTTGAGGGTACGTGCACCCAGGCTTCCGCCCAATATGAGGATGGTCTTCTTCTTGGGGTCCAGGTCGAAGAAACTACGTGCTTCCTCGGGAGTGACGCTGTGGTTGAGCAGATTCTGCCGCACCGGGTTACCGGTAAGGATAATCTTGTCTGCCGGGAAGAACTTTTCCATGCCTTCGTAGGCCACACATATCTTGCGCGCCTTCTGCGCCAGCAGTTTGTTGGTGACGCCTGCATAGGAGTTCTGCTCCTGAATGAGGGTAGGTACACCCATCATGCCGGCCGTCTTCAGCATGGGACCGCTGGCATAGCCGCCTACACCCACGGCCACTTGCGGGCGGAACTGCTTGACTATCTTGCGTGCCTTGAGCTGGCTGCGGAGCAGCTTGACGAGGACGGCAAAGTTTTTCCACAGGTGCTTGCGGTCGAATCCGGCCACCGGCAGTCCGATGATGCGGTATCCGGCATCGGGCACACGCTGCATTTCCATGCGGCCTTCTGCGCCGACGAACAGGATATCGGCCCCGGGGCGCAGTTCGCGTATGGCGTTGGCAATGGAGATGGCCGGGAAGATGTGTCCGCCCGTGCCTCCGCCGCTGATGATGATACGCGGTTCGTCAGGCTGGTTGCCTTTGTATGTTGTATTTTCTTTTTCCATATTCTCTTCTTTTTTATATGTTGTCTGTTATCCTATATTTCCAAGGAAGGCTCCTTCGGTGGTTTACTGGAACTCTGCGTCGTTGTTCAGTATCTTGGCCGTGGGCTGTATGGCAGTCTGTGCTTCGCTGTCGGCCGGTTCGGGCGCAGGTTCCTGCCCTGGTTGCTGGGCACCGGCTGCAGCTCCCAGTAATGCCTGCTGGGCTGCTTCGCGTGCACGTTGCTCATCAAGGGCAGCCGTATAGCGGCTGACGCTGAGTATCATGCCTATGTAGGCACAGTTGATGAAGGTCGACGTACCACCCTTGCTGATGAGCGGCAGCGGCTGTCCGGTGACGGGGGCCAGTCCGACGGCTACCATCATGTTAAACAGCGCCTGCGTGACCAGCAACAGGGCGATGCCTATGATAAGGAAGGCCGGGAAGGTGCGGTCACACTTTTTGGCAATGCGGCCTACCCGGATGAGCAGGCAGATGTAGAGGAACACTACGACAAAGCCACCTACCAGTCCCAACTCCTCAATGATGATGGCATAGATGAAGTCGGAAAACGCCTGGCTTAGGAAGTCGCGCTGTACGGAGTTGCCCGGTCCCTTGCCTACGATGTTGCTGGTGGCCACGGCTATGCGTGCATGAGCCACCTGGCCGTCGCCGTCGATGTCAAACTTGGCAGCCGGAACTTCCTCCTTGCTAGCAAAGTCGGTGATACGTGCCTTGACGGTGGTGAAACGGTGTCCCATGGGGATGTTCTTCAATGTTTCGTTGGGGGTTGCCAACAGGAAGGCAACAAACAGCACCAGCGCTGCTACAATGCCTCCGCCCAGTATGAGGAGTTTTTTGATTTGGACGCGTCCGATGAACATCATCAGGTAGACGGTGGAGAAAAGCAGCACGCCCGTAGAGTAGTTTTCGGGCAGGATAAGTCCGCACACAATGCAGGTGATTATCATAATCCGCTTGAATGCCTTGGGGCCGGCGCCGTTCTCGTCCTGCCGTTTGGACAGGATGAAGGCCGTGACGATGACCACCGCCATCTTGGCTATCTCCGAGGGCTGGAACTGGATGCCCATGAAGGTCATCCAGCGTGCCGCACCGTTCACACGGTCGCCCGTGATGAAGCCCATCAGCATGACAAACGCCAGCAAGGCGATGGACAGGGGCAGCAGGAACACAGGGAAGACCTGGAACCACCGGTAGGGGATGTTGTGGACCAGCACTACGATGACCACACCCACCATGAGCAGGATGCTGTGCTGGGTGATAGGTCCCCAGTGGTCGCCGCTCTTGTAGGTCAGGGTGGATGCAGCGCTGAACACCTCGGTGATGGAGATGAGGCAGAGCACCAGGAAGATAATCCAGATGACCTTGTCGCCTTTGAATATGTTCTTTAATAAATCCACGTCGGTGAGTATTTAGTTTTTGAGTTCTTAAGTTTTTGAGTTCTTGAGTTTACAGTGCCTTGACGCAGGCCTTAAACTGGTCGCCGCGGTCTTCGTAACTCTTGAAGAGGTCGAAAGAGGCGCAGCAGGGACTCAGCAACACGGTCTCGCCCTTCTTTGCCAACCGGTAGGCGGCTTCTACGGCATCCTTCATACCTGTCTGCACGTCGGCCACGGGCAGTCCCAGACGGTCGAAGAAGTCGTGCAGCTTTTCGTTGTGCAGGCCCAGGTAGACCAGTGCCGAACACTTCTCGCGCACCAGGTCTTCTATTTCGGTATAGTCGTTGCCCTTGTCCTTGCCGCCCAGTATGAGCACGGTCTTCGTGGTCATGCTTTGCAGGGCATACCAACAGGAATTGACGTTCGTGGCCTTGGAGTCGTTGATGAAGTGCACGCCGCGCACGTCGGCCACCTTCTCAAGCCGGTGGGGTACGCCCTTGAAGTCGGACAATGCCTGTCGGATGCACTCCTTCTTGATGCCCGCCAGGTTGGCCGAAATGCCGGCTGCCAGCGAGTTGTAGAGGTTGTGCGTGCCGCGCAGGGCCAGCTTCTCCTGCTCCATGTTGAAGGCAATGGGTTCGTTGATTTCCACTTCGCCGTCTTCCACGTAAGCAATGGCTCCGTCTTCCTTCACGGCCGAGAAGGGGTAGAGGCGAGCCTTCAGCCCGTGCTTGCTCAGCTCCTTGCGGATGATGGGGTCGTCGTTCCAGAACACGAAAGCATCTTCCTCCGTCTGGTTCTGGGTGATGCGGAACTTGGCGTCCACATAGTTCTGCATGCAGTGGTCGTAGCGGTCCAGATGGTCGGGCGTGATGTTCATCAGCACGGCGATGTTGGCACGGAACTTATACATGTTGTCCAACTGGAACGAGCTGAGCTCTATCACGTAGTAGTCGTGCTGCTCCGTGGCCACTTGCAGGGCCAGGCTGTTGCCGATGTTTCCGGCCAGTCCCACGTTCAGCCCCGCACTCTTGAAGATGTGGTAGATGAGTGAGGTGGTGGTGGTCTTTCCGTTAGAACCCGTGATGCAAATCATGCGGGCATTGGTGTAGCGTCCGGCAAATTCTATTTCGGAGATGATAGGCGTTCCCTGCTCCTTCAGTTTCAGGATGAGCGGGGCGTCGTTCGGTATTCCGGGGCTTTTAATCACTTCGTCGGCATTCAGAATCAATTCCTCGGTGTGATGTCCTTCTTCCCAAGGGATGCTGTATCTGTTCAGCTGTTCCTTGTATTTGTCCTTGATGGCAGACATGTCGGACACGAACGTGTCGAAACCTTTGACTTGTGCCAGTACGGCTGCTCCGGCACCACTCTCTCCGGCGCCCAGTATCACAATCCGTTTCATAGTCTTTTCTCCTTGTTTCATATTTTTCTTACGTCTTTACTTTCTTTTGTTGTACGCCCCGTAGGGGCTGAAATCGTCGCCTTGGCGGCGGCGTTTTGTTCACCTCGGTGACGGCGTTTTGTTCACCTCGGTGACGGTGCTTTGTTCACCTCGGTGACGACGCCTGGTTCACCCTAGTGAAGGAACGGTCGTCACCGTAGTGAAGAATTCGGTGTCACCCCGGTCTCCTGCCGTCCTCCTTCCTGTTGCATTCTCCGGGCTTGTTTCATCGTATCTTGAGCGTGATGATAGTAATGGCTGCCAGTACGATGGTCACAATCCAGAACCGGACGGTTATCTTGGACTCGTGGAACAGCTTGTCGGGCTTGGCAAACACCACCGAGCAGCCCGGCTCTATCAGACTCATGCCCGTACGGAAGTGGTCGTGTATGGGGGTACGCTTGAACAGGCGTTGCTTGCGGCCCTTGCGCTTACCCATCTTGTAGTACACGCGTTGCAGTATGACCGACAGGTTCTCTACCAGGAACACGCCGCACAGGATGGGTATGAGCAGCTCCTTGTGGATGATGATGGCATACACGGCGATGATGCCGCCGATGGTCAGGCTGCCCGTGTCGCCCATGAATACCTGTGCCGGATAGGCGTTGTACCACAGGAAACCTATCAGCGCACCGATGAAGGCGCAGATGAAGATAACCAGCTCTTCCGACCCGGGAATGAACATGATGTTCAGGTAGCCCGCATATTCTATGTGGCTCGACACGTAGGCCAGTATGCCCAGCGTGACGCCTATGATGGCCGAGTTGCCCGCCGCCATGCCGTCCATGCCGTCGTTCAGGTTGGCACCGTTGCTCACCGCCGTCACCACGAAGATGGTGACGATGACAAACAGCACCCAGCCCGCCGTCTGGGCGTGGTCGCCCATGAAACTCACCAGGTCGGCGTAGTCCAGGTTGTTGCTCTTCACGAAGGGGATGGTGGTCTGCGTGGCCTTGATTTCCTTGGCGGCATGTACCACGGCAGTGGTGCCGTCGGGCTTTTCCATTTCAATGTTCTCACGGATGACCACTTGCGGGCTGAGGTAGAGCGTCAGTCCCACGATAAGTCCCAGGCCTACCTGGCCTATAATCTTGAACTTGCCGTGCAGTCCTTCCTTGTCCTTCTTGAATATCTTGATGTAGTCGTCGGCAAATCCCAGCGAGCCCAGCCAGACGGTGGTGATGAGCATCAGTATCATGTAGATGTTCTCCAGCTTGCCCAACAGCAGGCAGGGGATGAGGATGGCAAAGATGATGATGACACCACCCATGCTGGGCACACCCACCTTGTTGACGCCGAAGGGGTCTATCTTGGCGTCGCGCTGCGTCTCGGTGATTTGCTTGCGTTTCAGCAGGTCGATGAACTTGTCGCCCCAAATGGCCGAGATGAGCAGGGCCAGGATGATGGCCATCAAAGCACGAAACGAGGTGTAGCCAAACATTCCCGCGCCGGGAAAGTCGTATTTGTCAAGCCATTGGAATAAATAGTATAACATGCTTTTTTAAGTGGTTAATGATTAATGGTAAATGGTTAGTGGTTAATGGTAAATGGTTAGTACGATGAACTTTCCACTCTCAACTCTCAATTCTCCACTCTCCACTTAACTAAATATTTTTTTCAGTTCCTCCTTGTCGTCAAAATGATGTTTCACGCCTTTTATCTCCTGATAGTTCTCGTGTCCCTTGCCGGCCACCAGCACTACGTCGCCCTTCTGTGCCAGCATGCAGGCGGTACGGATGGCCTCGCGTCGGTCAGCGATGCTCAGCGTTTTCTGCATGTCGTCCTTGTCCAGTCCGGCCAGCATGTCGTTGATGATGTCCTGCGGCTCTTCAAAGCGCGGATTGTCCGAGGTGATGATGAGGCGGTCGCTCAGGCGGGCAGCTTCCTTGGCCATCATGGGACGTTTGCCCTTGTCGCGGTTGCCTCCGGCGCCTACCACGGTGATGACCTTGCCACGGCCCGTCAGTACGCCGTGTATGGCGTTGAGCACGTTCACCAATGCGTCGGGTGTGTGGGCATAGTCCACGATGGCAGTGAATCCCTGCGGCGAACGGATGGCTTCGAAGCGTCCCGATACGGGGTGCAGTGTGCTCAGTGCCACCAGCACGTCTTCTTCCTTCTTGCCCAGCAGCACGGCGGCGCCGAATACGGCCAACAGGTTGCTGGCATTGAACTTGCCAATGAAGGAGACAGCCAGCTCATGGTTGTTGAAGTCGAGCAGCATGCCTTCGAAGTGCGACTCCAGCACCTTGCCCTTGAAGTCGCACAGGCTGCGCAGCGAGTAGGTGTAGACGTGCGAGCGCGTGTTCTGCGTCATCACCAGCCCGTTCTTGTCGTCCAGGTTGGTCAGGCTGAAAGCTTCGCGCGGCATGTCGTCGAAGAATTTCTTCTTTGCTTTCAGGTAGTTCTCTACGGTCTTATGATAGTCCAGGTGGTCGCGTGTCAGGTTGGTAAAGATACCTCCGGCAAAGCGCAGGCCGCTGATGCGTTTCTGCGCGATGGAGTGCGAGCTAACTTCCATGAAAGCATACTTGCAGCCCGAGTCGGCCATCTGTCCCAGCAGGCGGTTCAGCGTGATGGGGTCGGGGGTGGTGTGGTCGGTAGGTATGGGCTCGTCGTCAATGTAGTTGCATACGGTTGAGATGAGTCCCACCTTGTAGCCGAAGTAGCGGAATACATTATATAATAAGGTGGCAATGGTGGTCTTTCCGTTCGTACCGGTCACGCCCACCAGCTCCATCTTGTCCGTAGGATTGCCATAGAAGGTAGTTGCCACGCGGCCCACAGCGTCTTCGCTGTCTTTCACTTGTATGTAGGTGATGCCTTCCTTCAGTGTTTCGGGCAGGTCTTCGCACAGTATGGCGGCTGCACCCTTTTCGAGGGCGGCACCTATGTAGGCATGGCCGTCGGTCTGTGTGCCGCGCATGGCCATGAACAGCTGTCCGGCTTCCACCAGGCGCGAGTCAATGTTGACGCCCGTGATGTCAATATCGGTAGAACCGATGACCTGCACCGGTTGTATGGCTTTCAATAGTTCAGTTAGTTTCATACCTTATTTATATATAAGCATTAAGTTCTAAGTATTAAGTTTTAAGTTTATGTGTTCTCAGTTTCTTATTGACTGATAAACTCACATCCCTCCTATCTCAGTGTCAGCAGCACCGTCTGTCCTTTGGTGAAGTGGCTGCCATGGGGCAATGACTGCCGCCTAACCTTGCCTACACCGCTCAGCCTTACTCTGAGTCCTTTCTCTTCGAGCAGGAAGACGGCATCCTTGGCACCCATGCCGATGACGTTGGGAACGCGGTTGTCCTCCTTCTTCTGCTGGTCGGTGTTGCCGGCGTTCAGCAGTACGGCGGTAGGCGATTCGCTGGGATGTCCCCACACGGTGCTACCATTCCATTCGCCCTCACGTTGCACGGGCACACTCAGTTGGTTCAGTACGTAGAGCGCTTCCTTCATCTCGCCGGCTTTTACGGCCGGGATGACGTTGGTGGTGCTGTCAATGGCATTCTTCAGTTCATAGCGCAGGTCTTTGGCATAGACACGCTCGGCTATCTTGCCGAACACGCTACCCGCCATCAGACCACCCGAAGCCGGCAATCCCGGTTTCTGTATGGACACGATGCAGCTGTACTTCGGATTGTCGGCCGGGAAGTAGCCACAGAAGCTCACCAGGTAGTTCACGCGTCCGCTCTTATAGCCGGCGGCACCTTGCGAAATCTGTGCCGTACCCGTCTTGCCTGCCACGGGAAACTGTTTGCTGCCGGCCGGCTTGGCCAAGCCTTCCGATACGACCTTTTGCAGGATAGTACGTATCTGGCTAAGCGTGTGGTCCGAGCATATCTTGGGATTGATAATCTCCGTGGGATATTCTTCCACCACCTCGCCGTTCTTCACGGCTGCCTTCACGAACTTGGGTTTGACCATGACACCATTGTTGGCAATGGCGTTGTAGAAGGTCAGTATGTTCATGGGCGGCACCTGCGTTTCGTAGCCGATACTCATCCAGGGCAGGGTAGTCTTGGCAAAATACCTCTCTTTGGGTCCGCGGATGTTGGGCTTTCCTTCGCCCGATATCTGCAAGTGGAGCGGCTGGTCGATGCTCATGCGCTTCAGACCGTCGACAAACTTCTGCGGGTCGTCCTTATAGTACTTGTCTATGAGGTAGGACACGCCGATGTTCGACGATACCTCCAGTATACGTGTCACGTCAATCTTGCCATAGCCGCCCCGGTGCCAGTTGTGGTCCTTCATCTGTCGGCCATACATGGGCATGATGCCGTTGCCGGTATCTACTTCCGTGTCGGGAGTTATCTTGCCGTCTTCCAGTGCCACCATGATGGAGGCCGTCTTGAAGGTAGAGCCCGGTTCCAGCATGTCGCTGATGGCGTTGTTGCGCATCTCGTAGTAGTTGCCGTCGCCGGCCTTCGTCATGTTGACAATGGCTCTGACTTCGCCCGTCTGCACTTCCATGAGGACAGCCACGCCTACCGAAGCATTAATCTCCTTCAGCTTGTCCACCAGCGCCTTTTCACAGATGTCCTGCATGTCCACATCGATGGTCGACACGATGTCGCAACCGTCCACCGGCGCCTTGTCTATGATGTTCAGGTACTTGTTCATCACCTTCTGGCGGTGCGTGATGCCGTCCTGTCCTTTCAGCAGCGAGTCGAAAGCCAGCTCAATGCCGTTCTTGGCACCTTGTGCGGTGTCGGCATAGAGGTCGCCCAGTGTACGTGCGGCCAGAGATCCGAAAGGTTTCTTACGTTGGTTGTAGGCCAGTTCGTGGAACCCGCCCCGGTACTTGTTGAGGTTGAACACCGGCAGCTTCTTGGCTTCCTTGTATTGTATGTAGGATATGCGGCGCGGATAGATGAGGTAGTTGCGGCTGCCCTTCTTGCGGCCTTTCAGCAGATGGCGCTTGAACTCGGCCGCGCTCTTGTCAGGGAAGATGTTGTGCAGTCCCTCGCATATTTCGTTGATATGGAGCATGAGCAGGCTGTCCTTTTCCTCACCTCCTGCCTTGAAGTCCATATAGATGCGGTACTCGGGCAGCGAGCTGGCCATCAGCTTGCCGTCGGCCGAGAGGATGTTGCCGCGGTTGGGTTTCACGGTGACGTTCTCCTTCACAAACCTGTCGGCCACGTCCTGCCAGTATTGCCGCTCGGCAAACATAATCAGGGCTCCCTTCACTATAATGGCTATGCCTATGAGGCTCATGACGAGCACCACAAAGAAATAGCGGGTCATTATGTTTCTCTTGTTCTCTGCCATAATGTTTGTTTCTGTTCTCTCTGTCTGGTTTTGAGGTTTTAAGTTTTTAAGTTTTTGAGTTCTTAAGTTCTTTTGTTTTTTAGTTCTTGAGTTTGTAAGCTGTCGGTCAATATTAACTTATTAACTCACAAACTCATAAACTTATAAACTCACAAACTTACTTAATCAGGTAAGGCGGCGTGGTCGAGGTCTGCAGGTCGCTTTCCTTGTTGGCCACGTACTCCTCGATGCGCGACTGACGGCTGCGTTCCATCAGTTCCGAACTGCGCGTCAGGGCGTCGTACTTGATGTCGGTCAGTTCCTTTTTCAGCCGGTCTATCTCTATCAGCTGTTGCTGGCAGGCATAGCGGTTGTGTATGTAGAACAGGATGAGCACCATGATGAGCACCAGCAGCTTGGTTTGCCGGCGAAAGAAGTCGGTGGCCAGTATGTCGCCCCCGATGATGTTCTTCCACGAGGTCACTCTTCTTGTCTTTGTTTTGTTATTCTCTTCCATTGTCTTCTTGTGGTTTTCAGTTCCCTGTCTTTTCGGCTATTCTCAGTTTGGCACTTCTGGAGCGGGGATTGCGTTCCACCTCGTCCTGATCGGGCACAATCACCTTGTTGTTCACCAGGCGGAAAGGCGTGTTGACACGGCCGAAGAAGTCTTTGTCTTCCTTGCCTTCCACGTTGCCCGTCTTCATGAGGTTCTTCACCAACCGGTCTTCCAGCGAGTGATAGGTGATGACCACCAGTCGTCCTCCAGGTCTCAGGGCTTGCGTGGCGGCTGCCAGCATCTCCTTCAGGGCGTCCATTTCGTGGTTCACCTCGATGCGCAGTGCCTGAAACACCTTGGCCAGTTCCTTCTTCTCGCGCTCGCGGCCGAACAGAGGCTTCACCACGTCGAGAAACTGCCCGATGGTGGTGATGGGCTGCGAGGTGCGCGCCTTGGCAAGGGCGGCCGCCAGTTTGCGGCTGTTCTTCAGTTCGCCGAAGAGGTAGAACACGTTGGCCAGCCGCTCCTCGTCGTAGGTATTCACGATGTCGGCGGCGGTCATGCCGGCGCGCTTGTTCATGCGCATGTCCAGCGCACCGTCGAAGCGGAAGGAGAAACCCCGTTCGCTGTCGTCGAAGTGATGGGACGATACGCCCAGGTCGGCCAAAATGCCGTCGACCTCCTCCACCTGATGATAGCGCAGGAAGTTGCGCAGGTAGCGGAAGTTGCTCCTGACGAAGGTGAAGCGCTGGTCGTCTACGATGTTGCGTTCGGCATCTTCGTCCTGGTCAAAGCTCAGCAGATGTCCGTCGGGGCTTAGCCGGCGCAGTATCTCGCGTGAGTGTCCGCCGCCACCAAAGGTGACGTCGACGTACGTGCCGTCGGGGCGGGTTATCAGCCCGTCCACGCTCTGCGTCAGCAGCACCGGTATGTGGTAGGTCGTTTCTTCAGTCATGGTGTTATCCTCTCGTTTTGTTGTCAATCATAACCCAAGGCTTCTTCCAGCGCGTCGCTGAATTCCTGCGCACTCATGAAGGGCTGTTCGGCCCGTTCGCGTGCCCATATCTCGATGGTGTCGTCCACGCCTATGAAGCGCACGTCGCTGCCGATGCCTGCCATCAGCAGGTAGCGGCGGGGAATCAGTATGCGTCCGTTGGCATCGGGGATGACCACCTCGGCGTCGCTCACAAACTGGCGGAACACGGCCTGCTGCCGGGCGTTCCACTTGCTGAGTCGCTGGCGTAGTTGCTCCTGGGTGGCGAACCATACGCTTTCGGGGTAGAGCACCAGGCAGTCCTGGAAGACATCCTTGCGCAGCACCAGGCGTTCTTCGCCCGCACCTTGCAGCTGTTTCCTGAAGGTGGCCGGTATGAAAACCCGTCCTTTGGCGTCGGTCTTGGCTTCTATGTTCCCTAAAAAACGTATCATTTTCACCTTATTATAAAAAGCGACGGTAAAAGTACACAATTCCCCACAATTCCCCACCATATTTTAACTAAAATCTTACTGAGAACTTTTCAACACCCTGTTAATAGTTTATCTGATTGAAAATGAATAGTCTGCTGAAACGCTTTATTGGTGGGGGATTGAGGCGGTGGGGAGGCGTTTGGGAAGCTTCGGACGGGAAAATGTGGCGACACTCCGCCCGGCCGTCATAGCCGGGGGAGAAAAGTGGGGAGAGTGGGGAGGAAATTATTGGTCGTAGGAGCGGAAGCGCTTGTGCAGCCAGTGGTTGAACAGGCCCAGCAGGACGAAAGCCGTCAGCAGGGGCACGAAGTAGCCGGGCATGGGCTGGTGCGCTTGCCATTGGTTGATGGCATCGGGCAGGGCCCGCAGCTGTTTGGCATACTTCAGGCACAGGTAGCCTATGCAGCCTCCGCCCGACAGGATGCTGGTAAGGAGCATCAGCAGGAACAGTCGTCGCTCTTGCCGCTTTTCGCGCAAGCGGCTTTCCTGGGCAATGCGTTGCAGGGTGCGGTAGGTGAAGTTGCTCGGCAGCTTGCCGGTAGGTTGGCGGCGGATGGCCTCTCTGAGGCCTTTGTCGGTGCGGTCGTTTGTCATATATTTTCCTCCTTCTCCATTAGTACGTACAGTTTTTTGCGCAGGCGGTGGAGCCTGACTTTCACGTTGCTCTCGGTCTGTCCCAGTATGCCGGCTATTTCGCCGATGCTTCGCTCTTCTTCGTAGAAGAGGCTGACGAGGGCGCGCTCGTCGGGCGGCAACTGCCTGAGTGCGTGTTGCAGGGCCTCGATGCGTTCTTCGCTGCTGTCGTCCAGTGCGCTGTCCACCTGCGTGTCTTCCAGGTTCTGCCACAGGCGATCGCTCACCACGGTAGTTTCCACCTGCCGCTTGCGCAGGGCTGAGAGGGTGGTGTTGTAGGCAATGCGGTAGAGCCAGGTGGAGAAGCTGCTGCCTCCGTTGAACTGGTGCAGGTGCTCGTAGGCCTTCATGAACGTGTCTTGGGTGAGCTCCTCCGCATCCTCGTCCGAATCGGTCATACGGGCAATGAGTGCGAACACTTGCTGCCCGTAGGTGTCGAGGAAATAGGCGAATTCATCGCTCTTTCCTGCCAGTATCTGTGCTATGATGCGTTGCTCTGTTTTGTTGCCCATGATGCCCTTTTAGACGCCCGAGGGGTGCAAAAGGTTACAGCCGGGTGTCGAAAAAAGCAGATTTTTTTCATCGGACCTTTAACGGTTCTTTGTGCAAGGTGGTTATCTGTGTTGGAAAGGCGGTTTGATAGCAGTGGACTACTATCGTCTGAGGAGTTAACTGCTATCGCGTTGGGAGTGTACCGCTATCATGTCAGGAGTTAACTGCTATCATGCTGGTAGTACACTGCTGCTTGGCAGGCCGTTGGAAGAACTTTCGCGCGGACTTTTGGTGGAGGAAGTACGTTGTCCGGATGTTTCTTTCCTGTGCTGAAGATTTTTTTCTCTTTTTCTGTAACCTCTCCTGCGGTGCTTGCGTCTAAAAGGGCAGAGAAACGAAAATGGGATTCCCGAAGTATTAACAGTAAAACGAAATAAATATTATGAAAGAGTTGGTAGCTGTGGCCATTGTAGCCATTATTTTTGGAGTGATTTACAAACTGTTTGACCTTTTTGTTCGTCGTAAGGAACGGATGATGCTGATAGAAAAAATGGAGAATCTGCCGGCTGAAAGCTTGCCCGACAGACTGAGAATGCCGACTTCCAGTTCCGCTCCGACGGGCGGGCTGCGCCTGGGATGTCTGTTGCTGGGTGTGGGACTTGGCTTGCTGGCGGGATTCGGTATTGCCTATGGCACGGTGCCCGGCTATATGCAAGGTGGAGAAATTGTCTGGAGGGTCCGCGACACGGTGTCGGTCATCTACGGCGCCAGTACGTTGTTGGGCGGCGGACTGGGACTGGTGGTTTCTTACATCATCGAGCTGAAACAGCAACAGAAAAAAAGTTGAGAATTGCCCGGACAAAGGGTGTCGAAGGTTCGGTCTTCTTCGATGAAATGGGCAATTTTTGAAGGTTCGGGGGCTGATGGCCGCTGCCGGTGGGCGGTGGGTGTCGGCCCTTGTTGGCGTATGTTGGCGTCGGCGATTCAGGCGGCAGGGCTGGCCTGTCTGATGGTATGTGTGGTAATATGCTGTAGAACAAACGTTTGATAGAAAACAGGTGCTCCTTGATGGAGCATGATGTATACATTTACCCCCTTTCAACGGGTATAAGTGTAACATTTTGGGGCAAAAATGTTGCATTTATACCATATAGCATAGCACAGCATAGCATAGAATATATCTCCTCCTCTATGGTTCCTCTTACGAAGAGGCACCCGGAGGACGCGGACGGGGCGTCCGCGGAGGAGTTTTCGGGGGATGAGGGATGCCGTAAGGGCATAAAAAAACAACCGGCAATGGCTCCGGTTGTTCTTGCCGCAGGGGTGGAGGCTGTTGTTTGACGGATTCCTCCCTGCGGTTGTTATGGTTCTGGATGCTGGAAGTCGGTTTTCAGACGAAATCCTTCAGCTCATGTTGCAGCTTCTGGCGGGTGAAGAAGATGCGGCTCTTCACCGTTCCGATGGGCAAGCCCAGCTTTTCGGCAATCTCCCTGTACTTGAAGCCGGCCACGTGCATGGAGAAGGGCACCTTGTACTCGCGCGGCAGCGAGTTGACGATGCGTCTCATTTCCTTCAGGTCGTAGGCACTCTCGGTATAGTCTTGGGCCTCGTCGCGCGGGGTGGAGAGGTGGTAGAGGTTCTCGGTCTGGTCCACGAAAGTCTGCTCGCGCACTACACGGCGGTAGTTGTTGATGAAGATATTTCGCATGATGGTGTATATCCAGCCTTTGAAGTTCGTTTCGGGGGTATATTTGTCCTCGTTGTCGAGGGCTTTCAGCGATGTTTCTTGCAGCAGGTCGTTGGCTTCCTCGCGGTCGGCGGTCAACTTGAATGCGAAACGCAGGAGCTCATCTTGTACTCCTACCAGCTCGTTCTTGAATGTGATACTGTTCATAGACATAGTTTCTTTTAAATTTTTTGTTTTGGTCGCGAGTTGTTTCAGGTTTGTTGCAAAATGGTTATTTTCGAGTTACCGTTCGTTTTATCGCTTCCCTCTTGTTTCCTGATGCAATTTTACGAAAGTTTTGGCGGATAAATGGGGGGATTTCAAGTAAAGTTTAGGGTAAAATCTATCAAATGACAGCTATAAGGCGGCTTTTGATTGATTTTGGGTGCAGTTTTCTATAAAAACCTTGCAATAAATTAAAAAGATGCGTTACTTTTGCGCCAAATATTTCATTTTTTGGAGAGAATGGCAGACGATTCTTTGTTTTTGATAGACATTGACAGAGTGCTCCGCGAGAAGGCGGGCAGCAAGGCCAAGTACGTGCCGCGCTTTCTGGTGTCGTATCTGAAGCACATTGTTCACCAGGACGAGCTGAACGTGTTCCTGCGGGAGTCAAAAGACCGGGTAGGCGTGGACTTCCTGAGGGCGTGTATGGACTTCCTCGACACGAAGATTGTAGTGAAGGGCGAGGAGAACTTGCCCGACGGGCGGCTGTGTACATTCGTCTCCAACCATCCGCTGGGCGGACAGGACGGCATTTCGCTGGGCTACATACTGGGCACGCACTACCAGGGCAAGGTGAAGTACATGGTCAACGACCTGCTGATGAACCTGCGCGGACTGGCTCCGCTCTGCATCCCCATCAACAAGACCGGCAAGCAGGCCAAGGAGTTTCCACGCATGGTGGAGGCCGGGTTTGCTTCGGACAACCAGATGATTGTCTTTCCAGCCGGATTGTGCTCCAGACGGCAGAATGGAGTGATTCGCGACCTGGAATGGAAGAAGACCTTCATAGTGAAGAGCGTGGAACACCAGCGCGATGTGGTGCCTATCCACTTCGAGGGGCGAAATTCTGACTTTTTCTACAACCTGGCCAACGTATGCAAGGCACTGGGCATCAAGTTCAACATCGCAATGCTCTATCTGGCCGACGAAATGCTGAAGAACCGACACAAGACATTCACCGTGACCATAGGAAAACCCATCCCCTGGCAGACGTTCGACAAGTCGAGGACGCCGCAGCAGTGGGCGCAGTATGTCAAGGACATCGTCTACAAGCTGAGCTGACAATGACAATGTCCCGGCGGAGGGCATGTACATGAAAATAAAGATTTTTGGTAGAGAATAAGCATATTTGGAGAGAAAAGAGGACTTGCCTGGTTTTGCCTGCCTTGGCGTATTTGTTTAATGAAGAAAACAACAATAATTGCACGATATGGAAGATGTTATTGCACCAATAAGTAAAGACCTGCTGAAGTCGGAGTTGACCGAAGACAAGCGACTGCGCATGACGAACAAGAGTAACAACCAAATCTACATCGTTACGGCTCAGGATTCGCCAAACACCATGAAGGAAATCGGTCGGTTACGCGAGATTGCGTTCCGTGCAGCCGGAGGAGGAACGGGCAAGTCAATGGATATCGACGAGTACGACGTGATGGAGAATCCCTACAAACAGCTGATTGTATGGAATCCCGAAGCTGAAGAAATACTGGGAGGCTACCGCTACATTTTGGGAACCGACGTCAGATTTGACGAGAAAGGCGCTCCCATCCTGGCTACGTCGCACATGTTCCACTTCTCCGACAAATTCCTCAAGGAGTATCTTCCTACAACCATAGAGCTGGGCCGTTCGTTCGTGACGCTGGAATATCAGTCGACCCGTGCCGGCAGCAAGGGACTGTTTGCTCTCGACAATCTGTGGGACGGACTGGGCGCGCTGACGGTGGTAATGCCCAATGTGAATTACTTCTTTGGCAAGGTGACGATGTATCCCAGCTACAACCGCTATGGGCGCGACATGATTCTCTACTTCATGCGCAAGCACTTTGTAGACAAGGACAACCTGGTGGTGCCTATGGACCCGCTGCAGCTGGAGACTGACGAGGCACAGCTGGCGGCACTGTTCTGCAAGGACGAGTTTAAGGACGACTATCGCATCCTGAACTCCGAAATCCGCAAGCTGGGTTATAACATTCCCCCGCTGGTAAATGCTTACATGAGCCTGAGCCCCACGATGCGCATGTTCGGCACCGCCATCAACGACGAGTTTGGTGACGTGGAGGAGACCGGCATCCTGATTGCCGTTGACGAGATTCTGGCCGAAAAGCGTATGCGCCACATCCAGTCGTTCATTGAGAATGACTGCAAGGACCCCAAAAGCTACTTCTTTGCCCAACGGCAGAAGATGGAGCTGAGATGACGTAGGGTGAGCGGTCAGCGGTTAGTGATCAGTGGTTAGCGCCTGACTGATTTTGAATATATCATAATAACGCGGTGGGCGGTTAACGAGGTAGTGCAAGCAAAAAAACTTGCTACTCAACGTTAACCGCCCACCGCCTGTTTTATGACAGAACCGCCGATTACTGTCCTCTAACCACTGAGCCAAACAACTGACCGCTCATCACTAACCGCTGACCGCTGAATAACGCCTTAACTGATTTCCGGCAACCTGTTTCCGTTAATCTTCCGATAGAGGTCGAGGGCAAAGACGTCGGTCATGCCCGACAGATAGTCGAGCACCGCCTGAATGCGTTCGCCAAAGTCTTCGGCATGTATCTTGTACTGACTCGATACGCGGTTGATAAGCAGCTGCGAGTAAGCCTTCTGTGGCGAGCGCACGGCGTCAATCATCAGTTCGAGCAGGGTGCTGATGATGCGGAAACCGGCCAGCTCGATGTCCAGCACGTCGCGTGAGCGGTAGATTTTCTCCAGCGACACCTGTGCGCAGTGGCTGTAGGCGGCAGCAGGCAGCTGCCCGATGTGCTTGATGAGGCTGCCTTCGAACTCCCCGTTCAGTATCTGTTCTTCGTTGTCGAGGAACACCCGTGTGCACTCCTTCACCAGCAGGCCTACTACGCACGAGCGCAGGTAGGCTATCTGCTCGTTGACGTCGCTCACCATCTTCAGTGTCTGCCTCATGTGTTCCTGCCGCTCGGCGGTGAAGTAGCCGAACAGCAGTTCCTGCGTCTCGGCCGTGGTCAGCAGTTTCAGCTTGTGCGCGTCCTCAATGTCCATCAGCTGGTAGCAGATGTCGTCGGCTGCCTCTACCAGGTAGACCAGCGGATGGCGGGCATACTTCAGCGGCTCGTCGCTCAGCTGCTTCATGCCCAGCTCGTCGGCAATGCGGCGGAAGCTTTCTTCCTCCGGCTTGAAGAAGCCGAACTTCGATTTCTGGCCCGCCAGCTTCGATGAATAGGGGTATTTTACGATGCTGGCCAGCGTGGAGTAGGTCAGTACGAAGCCTCCCTTGCGTCGTCCCTCAAACTGGTGGGTCAGCAGGCGGAAGGCGTTGGCGTTTCCTTCGAAGTGGATGAGGTCTTCCCATTGTGCCTTGCTCAGTTCCTCCTTCAGCGGCAGGCCTTTGCCTTCGGAGAAGAAGGTGGAGATGGCGCGCTCGCCCGAGTGCCCGAAGGGCGGATTGCCCAGGTCGTGGGCCAGGCAGGCGGCCGATACGATGGAGCCAATCTCTGTCAGATACGAGTCGCCCAGTTCGGGATGCCGCTCCAGCAGTGCCTTACTCACGTCGTTGCCCAGCGAACGGCCTACGCACGACACCTCCAGACTGTGCGTCAGCCTGTTGTGCACAAAGATGCTGCCCGGCAGCGGAAATACCTGCGTCTTGTTCTGTAGCCGTCGGAAGGGCGCCGAGAAGATAAGTCGGTCGTAGTCGCGTTGAAACTCGGAGCGGTTTTCCTGCCGTTCCCTGTGATATTCTTCCAGGCCGAAGCGTTTGGCCGAGATGAGTTTGTTCCAGTCCATTGTCATGTCAGCAGTCGTTTTTTCTTGATGGGCAGACGGTCAGCCGTTTCCTGTGTTTCTTGCCGTTGGGTGCTCTAAACGGTGCGCTCCACCCCTCTTTGTCATAATTTAACTGCAAATGTATGACTATTTGCTTCAAATTCCGTACTTTCGCCCGTTAAGAATTTATGTAAGTATAATAAACCCAACAAACAAACCATGTTGAAAGTACAAATCATCAATAAATCAAAGCATCCGTTGCCCGCATACGCCACGGCCCTGTCGGCCGGTGTCGACCTCCGTGCCAACCTTTCCGAGCCCCTGACGCTGGCTCCGCTTCAGCGTTGCCTGGTTCCTACCGGCCTCTACATTGCCCTGCCCGAAGGCTACGAGGCACAGGTGCGCCCGCGCAGTGGTCTGGCCCTGAAGAAGGGCATTACGGTGCTCAATTCGCCCGGCACCATTGACGCAGACTATCGCGGCGAAATCTGCATCATCCTGGTCAACCTTTCGTCCGAGTCGTTTGTTATCGAAGACGGTGAGCGCGTGGCCCAGATGGTGATTGCCCGCCACGAGCAGGCCGAGTGGGAAGAAGTGGAAGTGCTGGACGAAACACAGCGTGGAGCAGGCGGATTCGGACACACCGGTAAGAAATAAAGCAAGCATAACAGCATGAAAATAGCCATTAGAATACTGATAACGCTGTGGATGAGCACCTTGTGCCTCTCGTCCTATGCTGCCTTGGCGGGTGGACAGACGGCTTCGACCCTGCTGGCTGATGCCGGTGTCGTGGCCAAGAAAAAGCCTGCCGACAAGAAGGACAAGAAGAAACGCAAGCAACAAGACCCCTTGCCTGCTGCCGAGCCGGCACCCCAGCTCACGCCCGAGCAGCAGCGCAAGTACGACTACTATTACCTGGAGGCCAGCCGTCTGAAGCTGAAGAAAAACTACACTGCCGCCATGGAGTTGATAGAGCACTGCCTCGCCATCAATCCTTGCGCACCCACGGCCCTCTACGAGAAGACGCAATACTGCCTCTACCTGAAGCAGACCGACCGTGCACTGGCCACGCTGGAGAAGGCTGTGCGCTATGCCCCCGACAACTACTGGTATAGCCAGGCGCTGAGCAACCTCTACATGCAGCAAGACTCCGTGGCCAAGGCTGCCGACCTGCTGGAGCAAATGAGCCTGCGCTTCACCGACAAGCTGGACCCGCTCTACAACTTGCTCGAAATCTACAACCGCGAGGAAGACTACCAACAAGTCATCACTACCCTCGACCGCATCGAGGCGCGTATAGGCAAGAACGAGCAGATAACGATGGAAAAATTCCGCATCTACCTCCAGATGAAGGACAACAAGCGCGCCTTCCGCGAGATAGAAAGCTTGGTGGCCGAGTATCCCAAGGACTACCGCTACCAGGTGGTCTTGGGCGATGCCTTCCTACAAAACGGCAAGGAGCAGCAGGCCTACGACATCTACCAGAAGGTACTGGCCGAGGAGCCCGACAACGTGATGGCGCTTTACTCGCTGGCTTCTTACTACGAGCAGACCGGACAGAAGGAACTCTACGAGCAGCAGATTGACACCTTGCTGCTGAACAAGAAGGTGGAAGACGCTACGAAACTCACCGTCATGAGGCAGCTTATCGTGGAGAACGAGCAGCAGGGTGGCGACAGTTGCCGCATCATCAGCCTCTTCGACCGCATACTGGAGGTGGAGCCCGACGACCCGCAGCTGCCTCTGCTCTATGCGCAGTATCTCATCAGCAAGAACATGACGCCCCAGGCCGTGCCCGTATTGCGCAAGGTGCTGGAGCTCGACCCTACCAATACCGCTGCCCGCATGACCCTGCTGGGCGAGGCCATCAAGAAGGAAGACTATGCCGACGTGACCGCCCTGTGTGAGGGGGGCGTGGAGGCCAACCCCGACAGGCTGGAGTTCTACTTCTACCTGGCCATATCCTATAACCAGGCCGAGCGTACCGACGATGCCCTCAACATCTGCCGGCGTGCCTTGAAGCAGGTGACGCCGCAGAGCAACAAGGAGGTGGTGTCCGACTTCTACGCCATCATTGGCGATGCCTGCTACAGCAAGGGAAATCCGGCCGAGGCTTTTGCCGCCTACGATTCGTCGCTGGTCTATCACCCCGACAACATAGGAGTGCTCAACAACTATGCCTACTACCTCTCGCTGGAACGCCGGGAGCTGGATAAGGCCGAGGAGATGAGCTATCGCACCATCAAGGCCGAGCCTGCCAATGCCACTTACCTCGACACCTACGCCTGGATTCTTTTTGAGAAGGGCAACTATGCCGAGGCCCGCATCTACATAGAGGAGGCCATGAAGAACGAAGGTGGCGACAGTGCCGCCATCATTGAGCATGGCGGCGACATCTGCTACATGACGGGCGATGTGGACCGTGCCCTCGAACTGTGGCAGCTGGCCAAGGAAAAGGGCATCGACACCAAGACGCTGGAACAAAAGATTAAACAGAAAAAATACATCCCCAATGATGAACCAACCACTACTCCATAATCGCGCCAGCCGCCTGTCGACTGTAAGCGTCGGCATTTGGCGTGTGCTGCCTTTGCTCCTGCTCATGCTGGTGGCACTGGCTGGCTGTAAGACGGCCGGAACCGCACGCAAGACGGCTGCCGACTGCCTGTCGTCCAAGGTCAAGCTGACGATACCGACGAAGGATGCCGTCTACACCGTGAGCGGCACCATGAAGCTGCAAGGCGGCGAGCTGATGCAGCTCTCCTTCCTCATGCCCGTGTTGCGCTCCGAGGTGGCACGTGTGGAGGTGGCACCCGACTACATCCTGCTGGTCGACCGCATGGGCAAGCGCTATGCCCGCCTCACCCGTCAGGAACTGCGCGGACTGCTGCCCCGTAAGGTAGGTTTCGAATCGTTGGAGAAGATGCTTTTCAAGGCCTCCAAGCCCGGAGCCAAGCGCAGCCTGACAGGCGAAGAACTGGGCATCCCCAGCCTGAAGAAAGGAAAGATTGAGCTTTCGGACTTTTCCGACAAGCCTCTCAGCCTGACGCCCACCGAGGTGTCGTCGCGATACCGCAAAGTAGAACTGAAGGAAATACTGGAAATGCTGCTTAGCTTATGATAAACCGTCTCCTCTGCCTGTGTCTGGCTTGTTTCGTCTGGTCGCTGGCCGCGCTGGCGCAAGAAAACAAACTCATTAAGGAACTGCAAAACAAGCGCGGCGACCTGCAAAAGCAGATTGCCGAGCAGGAAACCTTGCTGAAGCGTACCGGCAAGGACGTGGGCAGTATGCTCGATGGGCTGGCCTCGCTCAACGGACAGATAGAGGAGCGCAAACGCTATATTCAGGTCATCAACGGTGACCTGGAGCGTATTGACCGCGAGCAGGCGTCGCTCAACCGCCAGCTGACCCGCTTGCGTGCCGAGCTGAAGGACAAGAAGAAGAAATACGAGGCCTCCGTGCAATACCTCTACAAGAATCGTTCCATCGAAGAGAAGCTGATGTTCATCTTTTCTGCCAAGACGCTGGAGCAGACCTATCGCCGCATGCGTTATGTGCGCGAGTATGCCACTTGGCAACGCATGCAGGGCGAGGAGATAAAGCGCAAGCAGCAGGAGCTGACCAACAAGCAGGAAGAGCTGCGTCGCGTTAGGGCTGCCAAGGAAAGCCTGGTGGCCGAGGGCGAGGCCGAGAAGAAAAAGCTGGAGGAGCAGGAGAAGCAGAAGAAGGACATCGTGGCCGGACTGCGCCGCAAGCAGAAGAGCCTGCAACACGAACTGGCCCGCAAGCGCCGCGAGGCCAACCAGCTGAATGCCCGCATTGACAAACTCATTGCTGAAGAAATAGAGAAAGCCCGCAAGCGCGCCGAGGAAGAGGCCCGCCGCGAAGCCGAAGCCCGTAGAAAGGCAGCTGCTGCCAACAAGAAGGGCGATGCCGGTACGTCGTCGTCCGCCTCGGGCAAGCCGTCGAAGGCTGCTCCGATGGAGCGCTTCAACATGAATCGTGCCGACCGAACCCTTTCGGGCAGCTTTGCCGAGAATAAAGGACGCCTGCCCGTGCCCATCACCGGCCCATATCTTATCACCAGCCACTACGGACAGTACAGCGTGGAGGGCCTGCGCAACGTGAAGCTCGACAACAAGGGCATTGACCTGCAAGGCAAGCCCGGAGCCAAGGCCCGTGCTGTCTTCAATGGCCGCGTGGCCGCCGTCTTCAAACTCAACGGACTGTTCAACATCCTGGTGCGCCACGGTGCCTACATCACTGTCTACTGCAACCTGTCCACTGCTACCGTGAAGCAGGACGACGAAGTGAAGACCGGCCAGACCCTGGGAGAGGTATTCTCTGACGGAGCCGACGACGGACGCACCGTCCTCCACTTCCAGCTGCGCCGCGAGAAGGAGAAGCTGAATCCTGAGCCTTGGTTGGCGAGGTAGGCGGGGCGGAGAATACCCTATTCCATGTATAAATTTGCGTGCCGTCAATTCTTGCTATACGGATAGCTTGTTTTTCTGAATTAATACCTGTATGTTTGTCCATAAGTAACAGAATGTCTTATTAATAACAAGAGTATGAGTACAAGAAAATGTGCAAACGGTCATCTGTATGACTCGGATATCTATGGCGATTGTTGCCCTTTTTGTGTTTCTACAGGTTTGTCTGCAGCAAAACCGGTACCATTGGTACGCGAGCGGCTGGTGGTCAGGCCCGATACGTCTGCCTTCTATTGGGAGAACAGAGCCGGCAGCGTGCCGCCCGAGTTTAAGCGTGACTATACGCTGACTGTTGGAATAGGTCGCGAACCGGCGGATGCGTTTAACCCGGTGGGCGCAGAACTGGCTACGTACAATTACGACGGTCTGTTGAACCGGCGGCTATATGCTAATCCCAGGAGGTGGTTGGATGATTGCCTGAGGCAGATAGCCGGTGTTGAACTTTATCAGTTTTCCGGCCGGAATGACATGTATAGTGTGGGAGGAGGGCGTATGGAATTGCGGCTGTACGATGGAACCGGGCGTGAGTACTTCCGCGGCTACTCTGAAGGACACGAAACCGGTACGCTCGACGGTGACTTGTGGGGGCTGAATGAAGTAATGAAGAAGCTGGTGCCCGACTTTCAGCAAGCCATGGCACCAACGATAGGCTACGCCAGCAAGGAACCGGGAGTATTGCGTGGGCGACAGTCGGGCAAGATATACCGGTTGATGCCCGGGCGTAACGTGCTGTGCCGCTGGAGTGAGCATACGGTAATCAACGATGACAGCGCCGGGAATCGTATATACGTGGACGACCCTCAGTGCTACATCAGTCGGCGCGAACAGGTATATATTGATGTCAGCCGTCAGGGCGATAGCACTTTTGTCTATAGTCTCGTAGGTATAAAATCGCCTAATCCGAATTGCGTAAACAATCGGAGAGTAGTGCCCAGCGAAGTGTATTTGCTTCAACCTGGTGATATTGTTCGTCTGGCTCTGACTGAGTTTGAGTTCTTGGTATAGCTTTGGCTCTTTTTTCGCCTTGCTTTCTGATGGCTAAATCGCTTTTGTAATCGCAACACGAACTGCCTCATTCGTATTTTTCTGTATGGTGCCATTCTCCTGTGAGTGCACTATAACCTCCACACAGTTGAGCCCGGTTGCACAGCGATGGCAGCGAAAGCGGTGGATGTTAAGTGGCTCATATTGGTAGTATAAGGGTTGATAATCGGTAGTTATAATTGTTTCCTTACGGAGAAACTGTTGTTCCCATAGTAGGAAACGATAGTTTCCAAAGGAAGAAACAACTGTTTCCGTGGTAGGAAACGAAAGTTTTCATATAGGGAAATGATAGGAAACTGTATATGCTTGTATTACAGTTAACTAAGACCTCGCATTTCTTGTCCGCTTCCGGCACTTTGCCAAAGTCGATGCAGGCTGATAAACAGCGGGCAATAAGTTGTCTTGCCTGTATCTTTCTTGGTAGCCTGCGGATGGGCGGCTTCACCTTGGCTGACGGAAGGGATTGTGTGTGCAAATGTACAGAAATAAATGACAAGCTGATGTTGTTTGGGCATATATAAACACCCGGATGGCGCAACCTTGTGAGGGGTATGTGCTCCATCCGGGTGATATTATCTGTCTGTTTTGGGGGTGGGGACAGAATGGCTGTTGTAAGTTATAAACCTTTCCGATGCTTTTCGTCGCAGGGCTGTGTGCTCGCCGGGTCGGCGCACAGCGGCAGGTCGGTGTTGCCCTGGTCGGTGCAGCAGTCGTTCACTGTCAGCGAACCATTTGTTTGGCCTATCAGGCTGCCACGTGTGCCGCTTCCGGTCGTCAGTGTGGCATGGTTGGTGCTGGTGTGCAGCTGGCCATTGTAGATCAGGCCTACCAGTCCGCCTACGGTGGGATTGTTGTTGGTGGCGGGGAAGACATCGGCGTAGTTGTCCGTATTGCGCAGCTGGCAGACTGCGCTGGTCGCCAATCCTAGCAGGCCGCCGGCGTAGACGATTTCGTTGTTGTTCGTGGTACTGAGGCTGCCATAGTTGGCACAGTCGCTGAGGCTAACTGTTCCTTTCGCAAAGCCCACCAGTCCGCCCAGATTCTGGCTGAGGCTGGTGGATGAACCTGTATTGTTGGTGGCACTGAGAGTGCCCCGGTTGATGCAGCCTGTCATATTGAAACTACTGGCAGCCATGCCCACCAGGCCGCCGACGTTGTTGCCGCCAGCAGCTGAGCTGAGGGTACCGCTGAAGGTGCAGCCTTGGATGCGGATGGGGTTACTGCCGGAAGCCTCCAGACAGCCCAGCAGCCCGCCGGTGCTGACGGCGCGTGCTACGTTGTTGTAGGGATAGTCGTTGCTGACGTCGGCGCGGAGATGGAGGTTGGACAGGCCGAAGCCTACGCCTGCCAGTCCGAACAGCCCGAAGTAGATTCCGGACCCATTGAGCTTGCCGCTGATTATATGTCCATTGCCGTCGAAGTGGGCGCAGAAAGGGCGGTTATTGTCGTCCCAGCTGCCTTCGCCGGTACGCAGACCAATGGGTGTCCAGGTGTCGGCCTCGATGCGCAGGTCGGTCGTCAGCTTGAAGTATTTGCCGCTGTATTTGTTGCCTTGTTCACTGACCTGCTGGATTAGCAGCTTCAGGTCGCCGGCCGAGGCGATGAGATAAGGGGCGGTCTGCGTGCCGCTGCCGCTGAAGCTGGCGGAGGCTTGTGTCGAGTTGTCGAAGACGCTGACGGCAGCATCGTCTGCTTGGCGTGTCAGAACGAGGGCCTCCGTGCGGTAGCGTATGCCGGCCTTCCAGCTGATGGTGACGTCAGCCGTAGCGTTGACTTTGGCCGTATAGCGTGCGCCGTTGCTGCAATACACGTTGAGACTGAGCAGGGCGGGATGCAGCGTGGTAGGGGCAGTGGCACAGTAGAGGCGCAGGGTGTTGTCCGGCAGTCCGTCAGTGGCCGATGTCGTAGGGTCGATGTCCTGCAATTGCAGGTCGAGGTACGACGAGGCTTCCAGTCCTTGTCCGTTGGCTTGGATGCTGTGATAGAAAGGTTGTTCGCCCTCTGACTGCAGACTGAAGCGCTGGGGCAGTCCGTCGCGGGTGGCATCGTAGTCCTGGAGGGTCAGGTCGAAGCGCAGCAGGGCCAGCAGGGGATGGAAGGCGATGGGCTCGGACGCGTGCTCTATGTCGGTCACGTTGGTGGCGTTCAGGTAGTTGTAGAGGCTGAGGTGGGCGGTGCTGGCATTGCCCTGCTGCTTCTGTCCCTGTAGCGAGGCGCGGGTGTCGGCCCAGGTAAGTCCGCTGGTGCGCCACGAGGGATAGAAGAAGTTGAAGACGGTGGTGGCGTCCATGTCGTCGGCCACGTCGGCTTCGAAGCGTGCCTGGTTGTCCTTGCCGCTGAGGCTGGACTCGGCGTAGCTGAAGAGGGCGACGGTTTCGGTAGTCTGAAGCACCTGTTGTACCTGCGGGGTGGTATAGTAGCCCTTGAAGGCGTCGGTCGTTTCCCAGCGGGTCGCCATGCCTTCTTCTTCATTGTCGTCGAAGGCAATGCGTGTCTGGGGCAGTGAGTCGCTGCCGCTGAGTGCCTGGGTGTAGATGTGGCGCGTGCACAAGGATTGCGGACCGGGCACGGAGGTGTCGGTGCAGGCGCTGACCAGCAACAGCGTGGCAGTCAGGGGCAGGATGATGTTATGCAGTTTCATACACAGTTATTTCTTCACGGTCAATATGTCTTCTATCATACTCTCAATGTCTTCGATGGGTGCCATGCTGCTGCTTTGGCTTCCGCGTCTTGACGAAGAGGGAAACATGCCTCCGTCGCCGTAACCGGGTGTGGAGAAACTGTTGGCCATGACGCAGGCTTCCGTGTCCAGCTGTATGAGTTCGATGCGGGGGGCGGTATATTCTTTTGTTTTCATAATGGTTATTTGTTGTTGAGTTGTTATGTTATAGGTTGGGGTATCCGTGGATACGGGTTGGCTCGTCCTGTCAGTATCGGAAATCGTTGGTACGGACGAGGAGGAGCGGAGCTTGCCGGCCGTTGTCATTACTGTAGTTGCAGCTGTTTGTGCTGAAGGAGAGCAGTAGTAGTCCTTCATAGTTGCTCTTACTGTATACGTGATACTGCGTGTTAGTGTCTGGCAACCAGGGGGTATATCCGGCGATGAGTGCGCTGACAGGCGCGTCCATTGTCTCTCTGTTCCATACTTCCCAACCCGGCGGGGTGTCTTTGGCCAGAATCTGGTGATAGTATGGCGAACTGGCAGAGTTGTTCACCGATGCCGCTTCAACCGCTGTGTAGGGGCCAATGCGGTAGGAGATGTTGTAGTACTGATCCCAGTTGTAAATTGTTAGTTGGCTTAAGTTATTGTATGAGCAATGAGTATATTCTTGTTCGGGGAGGGGTTCGATAGCCAAGTCACCATCGTTGTTGTAAATGGTGGATACATCTTTAAGTGGGGCTATCGGTTTAAGGGTACACTGGCTGTCTTTCCAGAGAATGAGGTACAGTGAATCCTGGTTGGCAGTAAAGCCTTCGCGCAATACTTCACCGGCTATGGTTGGATAGAAAGAAGCAAGTTGGTATCTTTTCCCGTTCATGCTGAACTCTTCGCGTATAATTTCACCAATGGCTTGGTTCCCTGCATTTACTGTGTTCACATCTCTTTCTCCTGAGTTGAGAAGCTCGGTCAGCATACTGGTGGGGATAGCCGTGTACAAGCGGTTATAGGCTTTGGGGAAGGTACTGTTTTCGTATTCTATCTGTTCGCCTAACATATTGGCGATATATTCGGCTGCACCTGCGTCAGTGACGAGTTGGTAGACAGGATAAAGTTTAAAGTTTATCAGTTCGGCATTACTGTTCTTAGGGTCGCTGAAGTCTATTTTAACAGACTTGTACCAGCGGTCAATGACACCGTCGGCCAGTACGTCGGTTTCACTGTTCAGTATTTCAGAAGTGCAGGCCACGTCACCTCCTTTGACGTAGAGACTATTGCTTTGGCGGGTCTGTACTTGCGAGTAGGTATTCTCCTGTCCTGTTTCCATCTTGAAGCCGCATGTTTTAAGGAAAGTTGCTTCGGCCGCTGCGCTGAGCTTGGTTTTGCTGTCGAGGGAAGCCCGTTCGAAAGTGGAGCAGAACTCCAGCTTGCCACCCAAGTCAGCGTGGTAGATGAAATGGGTGCCGTAGATGCGGAACAGGTCATCGGTATATTTCTGTGCATCCAACATATTGTTCTGCCTGACGGCGTCGCCAATCTTCCTGACCATATAACGGAATCCTTCGGTCAGTACAGTCTCGTCTTTCCGGGCTATCTCTATAAAGGTGAGGGGGTCAATATGCCGCGAAGCCATCTTGACATTGTTCATGATGGTGCAGAAGGAGTACTGGTTCTGCTTCAGGTCGCTGCTGGCATAGCCCACCTTGGCATGTGCCTGAAAGAAACCTACGTCCAGCCCCAGACCAGCCTCGGCCGACAGTGACTTGAGCAGCTTTTCGCTGTCGTTTCCTTCCAGTATGCTGGTAGTGAGGTCGGGCGAATGGTCGTCAATGATATAGGCGCTGTGTTGCTCTTGCTCGTATCTTCGCAGGGCGGGTAAGCTGATAATCTGGTCGCGCACGCTGTTGTAGGAGGCATATTCGCCGAAGGCGTCGTATCCGTAGCCCACGCCGTAGGTGCGCATCAGTGCGCCCGAGTAGGCTTCACTTGCCGAGCGGGTGGCGCTGCTGGCCTGTTCCACCGGCAGGGAGTGGAGTATGTTTCCGTCGTCGTCAGTAACAAGCAGGTTGCCCCGGCGCACTTCCTCAAAGGGGTTCTGTTCCACTTCGATGGTCAGCTGTCGGCCGGCTTCGATGATGGAGTCGGACAGAAAGATGAAACCGCGGTCGGTTTTGATGTGGCAACCGTTCCATTCTTCGCTGAACTGTTGGGGCAGGGTGTAAGTCTCGTAACCTCTGCCTGTGCGCAAGATACCGTCTTGTACATCGGTTTCGTTCTGGTTATTACCATTCTGAGCTATTTCCTGCCAGTTGTCCTCCCGGCATGCTGTGATTAGTAGCAATAGCAGTAATAACAGCCTGCCTGTATTGTGTGGTTGGGTATACATATTCTTATTATTCTTATTTTCTTTTCAGTCAGTAGGTATATTTGATAGGACTTCAACGAGTTGGATATAACTGTCTCCGTCGGGTCTCATTACATTCATGTGCAAAAATCTGAAGTATTCTGTAGTGGTAAATGTATTTAATTTTTTTGATGGAGAAAGCCTGCCTATACATATTTTATTGTCATTGTCGGTTGCAAATACGAATGCAGTCTTGTCTCCGCTGAACTGATAGAACTCAGGACCTATGACTGCGTAAATATAACCTTTAGCCCACATTGCACCTATTTCATTATAATACTCAGAGTTAAGATTGAAAAGAATATCTGGATTGTATGTTGTTGTAATCTGCATTAAGCTCTCAAGTTCCTTAACCGTGGGCAGTGAGAAAGTATACATATTGTTGTCAATGAAGCAGAATCTGTATCTTGTATCAGTTCCGGGGACAAAATCTATCATGGATTTGGGCGGGAAGTATTTATCCAGTACATTTCCTTTCTCAGCCCATAAATAGGGTCCAACTTTGACAAACGGCATGTGCTCTATGTAAGCTCCCGGATGATATTCAGTCAACTCTGACAAAGCAGTATATTCGTTATAGTTGTAATCTTCGGGTTTTATGGCATGAATGCCTCCGTTGTATATATAAAGTTCCAATAGTGTACCTTCATCGGGGTGAAACAGTTCGTTGCCTTCATAATTTTGGAATTTTTCGTCCTCAAAAGGTTCATATATAGGATTGTTACCCAACCAGCGGACATAACCGGGCACATGTTCCTTGTCGCCTACGAATACTCCGCCATAAAAAAAGGCTTTATTGTTCAGAACGGGATAGGCTACTATTACAGTTTTGTCCGTGCGTATGCTGGGCACATATTCTTTAGCTAAAAGTACACTTGCGTTTCCTTTTGTTTTGCCTAAGAGTACTCGCTTGTTGCCCTTGTCCCAAAAATCTATCATGGCTTCCCATACAGCAACGTGTGCCGGCGTGTCTTCATATTTTGTTACTTGCGTATTGGTATACTTTTCGAATGCTTCTTCCATCCACGCCCGTTTGGTGGGGTCGTTTATCAGGGTATAGATAGGCGTCAGCTGGCAGCCAATCATGCCTACGTTGTAGTCTTTGGTTTCGGCAGGGTCTTCCTGGAAACTGTTCTGCCAGTTGATGATGGCCGAGGAAGGAACCTGCTCTTTCCGGTCGATGTAGGCTTTGATGGCATTCTGTGTGGCAACCGTTCCGCCGGTGCAGTCGATGCTGGCCTGGTAGTCCAGTCCGTTTTGTTCCACGTATTTGTCGTAGGTAGAACTGCTTTGGCTGGTTTTCTTGCCAAATACTTTTTTGGTGACGGTTTTTACGGAATGCTCTTCCTCGACACTTTGTTCGCGGCTGATAAGCACCTCCAGGCTGATGGAGCCTCCCAGGTCGGCCGACGATACGATGTGGGTACCGAAGGTGTTGATGATGTTGCTGGCATCGCCCACGGACTTCATGTTTCGGATGGCCTCGCGGAACTCTTTGGAGTAGAGGGGGGAGTCGTCGCTGGTGGCTTCGGCTGCCAGTGCGCCGAGGTCGATGGTGCGCGACGAGGTGATTTGTTTCAATCGGATGTATCCGCACGACTGTTCGATGGTCTTTGAGCGGAATACACTGGTCGAACTGGTAGTAACCTTGCCACAGCCCAGGAAAGTGCCGCCCGAAGTCATGTTGTTGGTCAGTTCGCTGGCCAGTTCGGTCAGGGTGTTTCCGGAGAAGGTCTCTATCTCCTGGTAGTGGCGACGGTCTTCGCTGATGATGAGCATGTTCTTCTCCTCTTCAAGCTTCACTACCTGCTCGTAGTCGAGGATGGGTAAGTCGGAAAAGCTTTCGTCGCTGGCATAGTCTTTCATGACGTCGTAGCCGTAGCCCATGCGGTGCTTCTTCAGCATGTCGCCGGTCAGGGTAGCATTGTCCTCGTCGTTGTAGCCGCTCTGCCTGATGCGTACTTGCAGGCGGAACTCGTCGGGGTTCTGGCTGTCGGCTACGGTGATGACGGCTACGCGGGCAAAGGGGTCGGTATTTTCTTCTACGCTGAAGCGCAGGTAGGTGCTGCCGTGCAGGCCTTGGGTGGTATCAAGTGTCAGCCAGTCGGACTCGGTGCTGGCTGTCCAGGCATAACCCTGGGATTCAACTAAGAACATGTAGAAGTCGGCCCGTGACGGTATGTGCCAGGGATTCTGTGGTACGGATATGCTGACGGGACCAGCTTCCAGCTTGGTTTCGTCGATGACATCGTCGTCCTGGCAGGCAGTAAAGCCGGTCAGCAGGGTAAGAAGTAAAGTCGTTTTGAGTAGGATGTTCTTCCACATGTCTTTGTGATGTTAAGCAGCGTTTCTTAGGGTAAGGAAGAGCAGGTGTGCCCGACTGGTTAGGGCAGATTCAGACACACCTGTTTCCTTGGGATTAAGTTTATGAGTTTATTAGTTCTTAAGTTAATGTGCATCTATAGTTAACAAACTCAAAATACTAAATGCCTGTTATGTTGTTTTTATTGTTTCTCGTCGTTGTCGAGCGACCCCGTAGTGTCTATGTAGTCTTTCAGCGCGTCGTGTGCCGCCGTGTCATCAATAAGCACATAGATTGGAACCAGTTTCATATCGATGAGTACGGCTGTTGTGGGTGCAACCGAAAGCAACCATTGTTCTACAGCTTTGCCCTCCAGTTGACCGCCCGTAGGCAGGATGCTGACCATGGTGACGTCGCCTCCCTTGACAGTGATTTTAGCTTCGATATTCTCAAGGATTTTTTGTTCTGTCTCGGTGTAATCGCCACTGCCCTCTATTTTTACAGTAACACTGTATTGGAGGTCGAGTGCACCACCTGCAGTCATGGTGTCGCCCAATACACTTTTGTTAACAGAGATGTAGTAGTCGAGTACACAACCCATCACGGCTTTGCTGATGAAGCAGGGGCCTACTTCGTCGCAGAAGTCCTTGCAAAGTTTCTTTTTCTGTTCCTCGGAGGTAGCCTCCTTAATGGCAGCCTCAAACTCTGTCACCTTCATCTGGAATCCGGGAGCGTAAATCTCTTCGGCAAGTTCGGGTTTCTGCTTGATAAGGGCAATGAGGTTCATGTAGTTGATTTCGCGCGTGTACTGATAGCTTTTCAGGCGTTTTACAGCGTATTCTTTCTCGGTGGAGCTGCTTGACGAACTGCCGAAATGGCCCTTTACATCGACGGAGAAAGCACTGAAATTGACGTTGACGGAGGCTGCCACGGAAAGTTTGTCTGACAACTCTTCCTGGCTGTTGGCCATAGTCACTTCTTCTTCTACCTGCGGGAAGTATTCGTCAATAAACAAGTCGTAGCGAAGTGCCTGTTGCAGGCTGTCCAGACGGCTCATGTTGAATATCTGCATATTGGTACCCAGACAGTAGTTGCTATTGGGCAGGTATGAGTAGCCGGCACCTTTATTGGACGAAATCATTTTCATGGTCTCACTCATGTCAGGAGTATCAGCCTGAGTGGTAGCGCGGGTATAAACGTCGCTGCCGGTGCTGCGAGTAGTTGCATCGGCATCAAGTTGTTGCAGGGTGATATTGCCTGAACGACTTTGGTACCAGTTGATTCCTACAAACAAGCTGACAAGTGTAGGACCTTCACCTTCTTTCTGGAGTGGTACAAGGTAGTCATTGTCGGTGCTCAGACGCCACTTGCCCGGTACGTTGACCTGAATATAATATTCATTGAAGTCGGCAGAGAATACGTCTACCGGCTTGCCTTGCTTATCGACAATGGTGAAGGGCGTCTGTTCTACTACTTCAGTATTCTCTTCTTCATTATCGTCGGTCGGGACATTTGTCAGCACGTTGTTGTCGCTGCACGACGTGGCCGAGAAACCCAGCAGGACTGAAAGGGCACAGGCCGACAGCCATGGCTTGATGTGTAGATTTGAAAAGATGGAATAACTCATAATGTTCTGTAAAATATTTGTGCCGGCATAAATCGGGAGATATATGCCAGACATGAATGGGTTGATTGAAGTCCCCTGTGCATCTGTATGTTGATACATTATAGATACACAGGGAGCTTATGAATACCTGTCAGCCTCTTATGCGTCAGGTGTTTCTTCTTCATCAGTCAGTTTACCTACGGTTTCCAGGTATTCTTGCAGATGGGCTTTGGCCACAGGGTTGGTCATCAGCAGGCTGATGGGTACCAGTTTCATGTCAATCATGACAGCTTTCTGAGGAGTAATGCTTTGCTGCCAATCAAGCAGGACTTTGTTTTCCAGCGTGCCACCGGTACTCAGGATAGAAACTTTGCTTACTTCGCCACCTCTTACGTTGATTTTGGCTTCAACGTTTTTCACCTTATCCTTTTCGGCCTGGCCATATTCGCCTTCACCGCTGGCGCTAATAGATGTGGATACCTTGATGTCAAGTGCACCACTGACGCTCAGACTGTCGGACAGTTCGCTTTCGTTGATAGAGATGTAGTAATCGAGTACGCAACCCATAACGGACTTGCTGACGAAACAAGGACCAATCTCATCTACAAAGGTCTTGCAGGCTTTCTTTATTTCTGCGTCCAGAGTGCCGTCGGTATTCTTGGCTGCCAGTGAGTCGATATTGTCCTCAAAGTTCTTTTTCATCATGAGGAAGCCCGGAGCAAGAATAGCCTTAGCCATTTTTTCATTCTCATTGGCCATTGCAATGATGTTCATGAAGTTGATTTCGCGTGTGTACTGGTAGCTCTTCATGCGCTTAACGGCATATTGTTTCTTGGCGGTGCTGCTCGATGAACTTTCGTAGGCACCTTTTACGTCGGCAGAGAAGGCGTTGAAGTTCAGATTGACGGAAGCTGCGATTGACAGTTTCTCGGTCAGTGCCGATTCAGAGTCGGCCGTGGTTACTTCTTCTTCTACTACCGGATAGATTTCGTCGGTGATGAGGCTGTAGCCAGTAGCTTTCTGGATGGAGTCGAGCTTGCCCATGTTGAACAGTTGGATGTGTGTACCCAGACAGTAGTTAGAGTAGGGCTGGTAAGAGTAGCCGGCACCCTTGTTGGACGACAGCAGGTCTTTTACGCTTTCAGGGTCGAATTCTGCTGTTTGGTTCACGGTAACTGTTGTTTCGCCTTCAGCACGTGTGGTGACGTCCTGACGGCTGATGCTAATACCGCCTACACGGGCTTCACCCCAGTTGCAGCCTATCAGAACAGGGATAGTGGCATCGCCTTCGCCTTTGGTTTGAGGCAGCGCAATGAAGTCGTTCTGTGACTTGATTTCCCATTTGCCGTCGGCCACTACTTTCAGGTAGTATTCTCCGTATTTACCCGAAATCATGCTGACGGGGTTTCCGCTGGCGTCTACCAACTGGATGGTGGGTTGTTGCAACGCGTTGTCGATGCCGTTTGTCAGTTCATCGTCGGTGCACGCGGTGTTCAGGCATAAGCTTGCGGCCAAGAGGCCTGCTAATAAATAGTTGCGTTTCATAAGAAATTAAGAATGTAATTAGTTAATATGATGATGTTTATTGTTTCATTATTTCTTGTTTATCAGCTTGTCCATCGTTTCGGCCACCTGTCCTGTGAACAGCTTGGTCATGGATACCAGCTTGGCATCCATCAACACCACGTTGGTGTTGCCGGCATAGACTTGGTCGAAGCTGATGCTGTTAATCCATTGATTATACATGGCTTGATCAATGCTGCCACCGGCATTCAGGATGGAAACGATTTGCGCGTCGCCTCCTTTGACGTGCAGGTATTTGCGATAGTGCTCTTTTACTTTCTCGTAAGTTTCTTTGTATCCGCCGTTACCTTCTACTTTTATTATTTCTGCGGCAGTGGCACTGGCGGCAATGTCGATGGTCAGCGATTCGGTGAGTACCGATTTGTCTATCTCCATCTCGTAGTCTATGGAACCACCCATCATGGATCTGGCCACGAAGCACACGCCCCATTTGTCGAGGAAGGTTTGGATTTGGCTCTCAGAAACACCGGTTTTGTTCATTTTCTGCAACTTGGTCCAGTCGGCCAGAAAACCGGGAGCAAAGAGTGCTGAGTCGCCCTTGATGACGTCGCTCACTACGTTCTGATACTGTATGTCGCGGCTGTAGACCACGCGTTTGGTGCGTTGCAGGGCAAACTGCGTTTCCTTGGCCTCTATCTGTGTATAGTCCAGCTGGCCGGTCATGCCGGCTTTGAATACCACAAATACATCAAGCCCCACAGAGCAGTTGGCGCTGATTTGCCTGGACAGTTCTTCCTCGGAGTTGGCAAAGACAAACTCTTCTTCCACCGTGACCGTATTGTCGTCGACCACATACAGGTTTTTGCCGTCGGTCATTTGTCGGTAGTCCATGTAGGCGATGTCGAACACCTGGTACTTCATGCCTTCGCAGTAATCGGCGGTGGCATCGTAGCTGTAGCCGGCACCTTTCTCTACGCTGGGATAGCCTATCAGCATGGAAGCGGCGTTCTGCTTGATTTCAAGCGTCAGTACGTCGTCTCCCTTTGTAAGGGCTATGCTGACGGTGGCTTGCCTTATTTGTGGCTGCTTGTTGGCAGCAATGCTTATTTGCAGGGTGGCAGAGCCGTTGCCGCTGGTCGTGTCGAAGCTGACCCAGTCGGCAGTGCTGCTTGCTTCCCAGTCGCTGTTCGACGATATGGGTATTTGCAGAGCGTTCTGGTTCTGGTCGACGCGGAAGCTCAGTTCGCCGGTGGTGTGTATCCACAGGTCGGGCCCTTCTTCCTTCTGGCAGGCGGCGAGCAGGCACAAGGCGCAGAGCAGACTCATGAGCCGGGCGGTGGTTGTATGTAAGGTGTTAGTGTGGTGCATGAATGCGTATGTTGTCTGTTATTTATTATAGGTATTCTTCCATACTGTTCTTGTAGACCGAACCGTATTGCGCTTCGTTGTAGATTTGCACATGCGAACCGGTAGTGGCCCGGAACAAGTCGTAGTACAGCTCGCGCAGGGTAATGGTCGGGTTGCTGTAGAGTGCGTTGAGCAGCGAATAGGTGAAGCGGTTGCTTAGCCAGACGTTCTTGTAGGGAATGTCGGGCTTGGACGTTTCCCACTCGCCCGAAGCGGTGATGGCCATGATGCCTGGGATGCCTTCGCAACTTTTCATGACGCTGCCGGCGTAGCAGGTCTCTGTTATCCACATCAGTTTGCGATAGGCCTGCTGCTCGTGCAATGTCAGGAACAGGTCTTTGGCTTCTTCGGTCGTAAAGCTGTATTCGTCGCCCCACAGCAGTTCGCCATGGTTGCCGTGTCCGCTCCAGAAGACGATGACGTTGTCTTCCTGATTGGGGCTGATGACGTGGGGCAGGCGGTCGCTGCGCAGGCCGGTCAGTATGTCGGTCAGGTCGGCCGGAGTCAGGTCGCTCAGCTTGTAGTCTATCAGTGCGTTTTCGTAGACGTTGGTTCCTTCGGGGTCAATGTATATCTTGCCCGGGTCGAAGTTGGACGGGTTGTCGGCTATGTCGTCTTCTTCAATCAGCACGATATGTTCGTCATCGTAGCCCTGTATCTTCAGCAGCTGGTAGAACGACAGGGCATCGGCCTGATGCCGGTAGTTGCTCCAGCCTTTGGAGGCGGCGATGACGACTGCCCACTTCTCTCGGAGCGGCAGGTATTCAGGCTCCTCAAGGTCGGTCTCGAAGGTCTGTTCCTTCTCCTTCTTCCAGTTCCAGCTGGAGGTATTGGCATTGGTGCGGTGCGAACCGTCGGACGAGCGGTAGTCGATGGGCAGGAACTGGTTGCGGTACACGAACCAGTGGCTGTACGTGCCGCTCACTACGTTGGTGCAGACTTGCTTGTCGAACACCAGCATGCCGCTGGCCCCGCTTACGGGGGAATACATATTGAACTCAATGAACATAAGCAGGTAGTTTATCATACCTGGCATCCACATGCCTTGCTGTTGTAGCGTTTCGTCTTCGGTTGGCACCGTAATGCGGCGCAGGGCTGCGTTGAGGTCTGTCTCTTCGTGTACGTACAGGTCGTAAGCGCCCAGCAGGGTGAGGAATACGGCATCGTAGAGGTAGGCTTCCCAAGTGGGAGACTCTCCAAACTTCACTTCGTAGGCAATATCGAATCCCGATTCGGGGTTGGCCGAGAGTCCTGTCCCTTCAATGCCTTCCATCAGCTCGCCACAATCTTGCAGCACGCTCTGCTGGAAAGCCTCGTCGCTGAAAAGCAGGCGTGTCTTTCCGTTGTGGTCGTATTGTTCCAGCATTTTTTTCACGTCGCTTCCTTCGGCTGGTACGCATATCAGCGCTTCGGGTTGAGTGGACAGAGCCTGGCGCATGGATTGCTCCACGTTGTCGGGCGTGTACTCCAGCACCTGGTCTACCTGCATGTTCAGTTCGTTGGCCTGGAAGGCAAACCAGTCGGTGAAGGTCTGTCCGTAGATGTCGTCGGGTGCCAGAAGCGATACGCGCTTGCAGCCCTCTTCCAAGGCAATGGTGAGCAGGGCTTCGCACTGGGATATGTCGGTCTCGACCAGCGACCACAGGAAGCTGCCTTCGTTGGCATACATTCTTATCAGTTCGGCCGACGAGGCATTGGGCACAATCAGTGGCTTCAACGATACAACACATTCGCTGGCCATGACGGCCACGTTCTTGGACAACCGGGGACCGATGATGGCCAGCAGGTCTTCGCGATAGGCCAGCTTGGCGGCCAGAGCTTGCATGTCTTCCGTGTCTTCGTCGTACCACTCAATATCGAGCTGTATGACGTAGTCGTATTGCTGTGCCATGGGTACGCGCAAGTTCTCCTGCGCCCAGGCTACGGTGCGTTCTATGCGTTTCTTTTCCGTTTCGTTGCTCAGGGGCATGATGACCGCCACTTTGTAGTAGACGGTCTCTACAGTCGGGTCTGTTTCTTCTCCCGGCAGGTTCTCGGGCTCGTGCCGGTCAGAGCAGGCGGCGAGAGCCAGCAATATGAAAAGAAGCGGGAGGAAGATGTTGAAGCAGAAGTTCTTACTCATGGTTTTCTCCTCCTTCCTCTGCCAAGTTCTGTTCATATTCCTGTTCTTTTTCGGTAACGATGGGGTAATAGTAGTTTATCAGCTCTTTGTAGCTGTCCTCATATCCTTCCACCCAGTCAATGTCGGCATAGCGTTCGGCTATGCCATAGGTGGTGTGCAGCGTGTCGCCAAAGGTACCTTCGGAGCACAATCGGTTGATGTATTGCTTGACAACCTGGTCGATACGCTTCACGGTGGAGAACGTGATGTGGGCGGAATAGGCCGAGAGGTTGACATCCATACCGGCCGTGTAGAGACGATCGGGGTACTCGCGCGAATAGCGGTAGATGCCCTGGTTGGAGCCTCCGGCTACGGGATAGATAAACCGGTAGTTGAGGCTGGTCAGGCTGTCGGTCTGCTGGTAGGCTTCCTGTGGCATGGAGTAGCCGTTGAAGTCTTGAGCCAGGTAGCTGGTGACAATGTTTTCCCCTTCGTTCTCCAGAAACCCGTCACGGAAACCGTCGATGTTTCTTTTGAGTGACATGTCAGCGGCGTTGGCGGCAATCACGGCTGCACTGTCGGCAAACAGGGTGGCGATGCTGCCAGCAATGTAGGAAGCACCGTACATGTTTATCATGAATGTGTAGAGGGGCAGGTCGGTGCTGGCGGTTTCGAACAGCAGTATCTTCTTGAACAGCTCGTCCGGGATGTTGTCTCCTTCGGTAGCAATCCATTCTCTGACGGAAGCTTCGTATTCGTTTCCGGCAATGATGATGGCATCAATGCTTCCGTTGTTCAGAAGCCAATATAGCCAGCCCTGAATCATTGCTTTGCCTTCATCCAGCGTGTTGGGCGAGTAGATGGTGATTTCGGCATTGCCTTCTTCCTGTGCTTCCAGCGCGCCTTTCAGGATAAGGTCGTTGTAGGCATGGTCGCCCAGCCCTTGTGGTGAGAAGACTATGGAAATCCCAGTTTTGGGTTGGGTCGGTTCAGTTGGTTGCTGGTTTGCCGGGTCGTTGTCATTGTCCTGGCAAGCGACCATGAGCAACACAAAGCCCCATATATACATGCAGCTGAGTAGTCTGTTGTAATGTACTTTCATGTAGCAGTCCGATTCGTCTTTCGATGTATTCAATCCCTGTATTCTGTTTGTTTGTTGCCGGGAAGGCGAAGCAAAAGTAGTAAAAAATGGGGAGAATGCACCGGACTGCAAATGAGGAACTGGGGACATCTGGTCATCTATAGGGGACATTTAGTCGCTCATTGGTGACATTTAGTCCCAGACAGCAGGCTGATTGTTTCGTTTCAGTTAACTGAAACCAATGTTTCAGCCTGTTGAAACAAGAGTTTCAGTCCGGTGAAACCAAAGTTTCAGTCCAGAGGAAACTTTGTTTCTGTTCAGTGGAAACATTGTAAAATCCTGTATGGGATGCCTGCCTGTCGGAGTATGTTCTTGTCAGGTTTGTTCAATCTTCTTCCTGGGTTTCGTCTGTGTTTGCTTCCAGCCGGCTTTCTCTGTATTCCGAGGGGTTGATTCCGTACTTGGCTTTGAAGGCACGGCGGAAGGTGCGCAGGCTGGCAAAGCCAGCTTCGTCGGCAATGGCTTGTATGGTGTAGTTGTCGTACTTGTTCAGTAACGACAGTGAGTAATGCAGGCGCAGGTTGGTGATGTATTGCGGGAAGGACATCTGTGTGTTGGCCTGCATCATTTGTGCAAAGCGGTTTTTGCTGATGGACAGCAGGTTTAGCATGTCCTGGCGCGATAGTTCGGGATTTTTGTAGAGTTTCTGTTCTTTTATCAGATGTTCCATCTGTTCAAAAATCTCTTTGTCGGCTGTTTCCTCTGCATTGGTTTGACTGTATTCAGTCTCGTTCGGACAGCTTGTTTCGCTTTGATTTTCAGGTATGTCTGCCTTCGTAACAGCGGTATTCCTTTGTGCGGCTTCCTCGTTCAACCGTTGTTTCAATTCTTCTATTTTGTCCTCGTAGGTTATCTGTTCGTTGAGGCGGGCGGTGATTTTCCTGTTCTTCTGCTTCACGATGCGGGCGTTGCGCACCACGATGGCGAGGCACAGGATGGCCAGTGCCAGCAGGCAGAGCAGCAGGGTGCGTATGGAGGTGGCCGTCTTGAGCTTGCGCTCCTGCTCTTTGATGGTCCACTCCTTCTCGTGCATCTGCATGAGGGCGTTTTGCTCGGCCAGCTGGCTGCGCAGGATGTCTGAGCTCAGGCTGTCCTTCACGGTGGTCAGCCGTTGTTGGAGGAGGAAGGCTTGCCGGTAGTCTTGCTTGCCTTTGTAGGCTTCTACCAGTATTTCCAGTTTCAATGCCAGGTCGGAGCTGGCGGTGTCTGCCTGACATTGCGGCTGGTAGTAGTCGATGACTTTGTCGTAGTGCTTGATTCTCAGGTAATACTGGGCCTCAAAGTCTTGTCCTTCCTTTGTTGCTGCAAATTGGGTGGCTTTGAAGCGTTGGTAGGCTTGCGCTGACTGTTTGCTGTCGCCCAAGGTTGCCAGCAGGGCAGCCTGCTTGATGTAGAGGTAGCCGCGTTGCTGGTCCAGGTAGCCGATGGGTATGTTCTTGTAACTCTCCATTTCCTTGATGACAGCTTCCCGTTTACGGCACAGTTCCAGTGCCTCTTCTATTTTGTTTTCTTCTTCCAGCTTGCTGGTCAACTGGCCGTAGAAGTAGGAGAGTGTAGGCTTCAGCTTGTATCCTTTGTCGGCTTCCGCATATTCTATGGCTTTGTTGAAGTAGCGGTTGGCTTCCTCATATTGGCGGAGGGAGTAATAGCACTCGCCGATGTAGAACAGCTGTATGGTCTCCTCCTGGCGATCGTTTGTTGAGCGGGCTATACGTATGTTTTCGTCCAGATATTGTATGCTTTGTTCATAGTCTTGTCGGCGCCTGCAGATGTCGGCCAGGATGGACAGCACTTGCAGGTAGTTCTTGGGGTAGGCTTTCAGCGAGTCGTCGGCGTAGGCTTTATGTGTGTAGACTTGGGCCAGTTCCAGCTGTCCTTGGGTGTAATAGACTTGTCCGCGCTGGGTGTTGATGAGGCAGGGCAGTGCTGACTTTTCCTGTTCTATGGCGTCCAGAATGTGCAGTGCGCTGTCGGGAAAGGCAATGTGCAGCCTGATGGCGTTGTCCAAGGTATAGGTAGAGTCGTTGCACTGATTGGCCCGTAGTCCTGAAAATACGGTAAGCAGCAGGAATCCTGTGAGGAGTCTTTTCATTGTTTGTTTGAGTTTGATGGATGTCTTTTTTATGCAAGTGATGGCTGGGGCCTGTGTCGGTTACAAGTCCTTCAGCCCGTCGAGCAACTCCAGGTAGAGTCCGATGGCTTCTTCTATCTCGCTCACCATGACGTACTCGTCGGCCGTGTGCGAGCGGCTGCTCTTGCCGGGACCCATCTTGAGCGAGGGGAAGCGCATCAGTGCTTGGTCGGAGAGGGTGGGCGAGCCAAAGGGCGTGCGGCCTAGCGCGACGGCACGCTTGACCAGCGGGTGGTTGGCGTCGATGTGTGAGGAGCTGAGGCGGAAAGAGCGGGCGCGGGCTTCGCACTTCAGGTGGCGGCTTATCTCGGCAAAGAGTTCTTCGTTGGTGTAGCACTCGTTGCTGCGTATGTCCACCGTGAAGGTGCAGCGGTCGGGCACCACGTTGTGTTGCGTGCCGGCGTTGATGACGGTTACGCTCATCTTCACCGGCCCCAGCAGGGGCGATACTTTCTCGAAGCGGTAGTCGCGCAGCCAGGCAATGTCGTCCAGCACCTTGTAGATGGCGTTGTCGCCCTCCTCGCGGGCGGCGTGTCCCGAGCGTCCCACGGCGGTGACGTCGAGCACCATCAGTCCTTTTTCGGCTATGGCGGGCTGCATGCCGGTGGGCTCTCCCACCAGACCCAGGGCGATGGGCGGCAGTCCGGGCAGCACGCTTTCAATGCCGTCCTTGCCCGACACTTCCTCTTCGCACGAAGCCAGGAAGACAAGGTTGTAAGGCTGCGACGTGAGGCACAGTTGGCGGAACACCTGTAACAGACTCACCAGACTGGCACCGGCATCGTTGCTGCCCAGACCATAGAGCTTGCCGTTGGCTTCCAGCGTAGGCCGGAAGGGGTCGCGCCGCCAACCTTGCACGGGCTTCACGGTGTCAATGTGCGAGTTGAGCAGCAGGGTAGGCTTGCGCAGGTCGAACATGGGGCTGAGGCACCACACGTTGTTGCCTTTGCGTCCGGTTTGCAGGCCACGCTCTTCCAGGTAGTTCTGCAGGAAGTTGGCGGCTTGGGTTTCTTCGCGACTGATGGAGGGAATGGCGATGAGCGATTGCAGCAGCTCCACCGCTTCGGCGGTCAGTGAGGTTAGGTCGGTGTTCATGAGAGTCTATTCTTTATGTTTTCTATATTGTGTGTGCAAACATACAGAAAAAAAGCGAATGAAGCGGAATGCCGGGACAGGTATTCCGTTTCATTTGTTTCTATATAATACCTGGCAAGTTCTTTATTTCATGGACTTGCGCAGCAACTGGCGGTACATGCCGCCCACCAGCGGCCTTACCACGCCTTTCATCTCCAGCTCGAAGAGCATGGCACTCAGGCGGTGTACGGGGATGTTTGACTGTACGGACAGGATGTTGATGTGTGTGTCGCCTTCGCGTACAAGGATGCGCACCACGGCTTCTTCCTCTTCGCTCAGTTCGGGGAAGAGGTTGCCTTGCACGGGTTCCGGATGCTTGCCTTTGGCACGTTCCTGCCAGCCCATGGCCTCTACGAAGTCGGCTGCCGACTGGATGAGTGCGGCCTTGTTGCGTCGTATCAGTTCGTTGCAGCCCGTTGAACAAGCGTCGCCTATGCGGCCGGGCACGGCAAAGCTTTCGCGGTTGTAGCCCGAAGCTAGTTCGGCGGTGATGAGCGAGCCGCCCTTGCTGCCAGACTCTACGACGACCGTAGCGTCGCTCATGCCCGCCACGATGCGGTTGCGACCCACGAAATTGAAGCGATCGGGGCTTGTTCCGGTCAGGTATTCGGTCAGCAGGCCACCGTCAGTCAGCATGTCGACGGCTGTCTTGCGGTGTACGTAGGGATAGATGCGGTCCAGTCCGTGGGCCAGCACACCGATGGTGGGTAGGTGGTTGGCCAGGGCGGCGCGGTGCGAGTGGATGTCGATGCCGTAGGCCAGGCCGCTTACGATGATGACGTCAGGGCAGAGCGCGGACAGCTCGCGCACAAAGGTGTCGCAGAACTGCTTGCCGTAGTCGGTGGCCTGGCGTGTGCCTACCATGCTGACGATATGGCGGCGGTTGAGGTCGACGTTCCCTTTGAAGAAGAGTACGGTAGGTGCGTCCTCGCACTCCAGCAGGCGCGAGGGATAGGCCTCGTCTTTCAGGGTGAGGCAACGCAAGTGGTTTTTCTCTACGAACTCCAGTTCCTGCTCGGCACGGCGGAAGGCCGATGGGTTGTCCAGCGCTTGCAGGGTGGAGGCGTGCAGGCCGGGCAGCAGACGGGGCAGGTCGTTGCGGCGTGCAAAGACGTCGCACGCGCTGCCGGCAGCCTCTATCAGGCGCTTGGCGCCGATGTGGCCGATGCCGTTGCACAAGGTCAGGGCAATGCTGCAGAGGCGTTCGTCGGTGTACATGGTAGTAGGTGTTGGATATGAGTCAACTAAATATAAGACGCAAACAGGCGGTCGAACAGTTCGCTGTCGCTCAACCGGCCGTTGACTACGCACACCGTCTCGACTACGCCCTTCAGTGCGACCTTGCCGTCGCTCTTGCGGAAGATGTCCTGGTAGAAGATGTACTTGATGCCCTCCTTCTTCAGGTAGAGTTTGGAGATGAACTCGTCACCACTCTTCAACGGCGTCTTGAAGGCCATGCTGATGCGTGCTACGACGGGGTCGATACCTTCCTTATGGAGCTGTGCAAAGCTGACATTCAGGCTGGTGAGGAACTCATGGCGCGTATGTTCCAGGTAATGCTGGTAGTTGGCGTTGTTCACAATGCCTTGCAGGTCGCACTCGTAGTCGCGCACCTTCATTTCCAACTCGTAGATGTATTTTTCTGCCATAGTAATAATGATTAATGGTGAATGGTAAATGATTAATAGTAAACGGTGGATGCTGGATGGCCTATATCAGTCTGCACAACTGCCTGTCATTAACCATTCACCATTAATCATTCACCATTGTTATTATCCTCTCTGATGCTCCACGTCCAGTCCCTTGAAGCGCTTCAGCTCTTCCACGCTCACCAGCTTGTAGAGCTTGTCGCTGGGGCGGATCTTGACGGACTTCATGGAGAAGTGCTCGCCTTTGTGAACCGTTTGCACGGGTTTCAGGTCGACGCGCGCTTCCTCCAGCGTGACATACTCGGCGCCGGTGGTCGGACCGGTGATGAGCAGCTTGTCGCCCACGCTGATTTCGGCCGCCTCTACCAGGAACTCAGCCACGCCGATGTTGGAGAAGTAGCGGATGCCCTTGCCCACGTATATCTTGCGCTCGGTGGCTGCCGAACCGTAGTTCTTGGTCCACTCGCCCAGGCGCTGGCCCAGGTAGTAGCCGTCCCAGAAGCCTCGGTTAAAGACGGTGGCCAGGCGGCGGTTCCATTCTTCAATCTTCTCGTCGGTGAACGTGTTGTCCAGGTAGGCGCGGATAGCCTCTTTGTAGCACTCTACCACGGTGCGCACGTACTCGGGGCCGCGGGCACGGCCTTCAATCTTGAACACCCGCACGCCGGCGTCCATCATCTTGTTCATGAAGTGGATGGTCTTCAGGTCTTTGGGCGACATGATGTACTGGTTGTCAATCTCCAGTTCGGCGTCGGTCTCCTTGTCGCGCACAATGTACGAGCGGCGGCATACCTGCATGCAGGCACCGCGGTTGGCGGAGTTGTTCATCTGGTGGAGCGACAGGTAGCACTTGCCGCTGACGGCCATGCACAGGGCGCCGTGGCAGAACATCTCGATGCGGATGCGCTGACCCGACGGGCCGCAGATGTTCTCCTCGCAGATGTGGCGGTAGATTTCGGCCACCTGGTCGAGGTTGAGCTCGCGTGCCAGCACCACCACGTCGGCAAACTGGGCGTAGAAACGCAAAGCCTCCACGTTGCTGATGTTGAGCTGCGTGCTGAGGTGTACTTCCTGGCCTATCTCGCGGGCGTAGGTCATGACGGCCACGTCGGCGGCTATGATGGCCGATATGCCGGCTTCTTTGGCCGCGCGCACGATGGTGCGCATCAGCTGGATATCCTGGTCGTAGATGATGGTGTTGACGGTGAGGTAGCTCTTCATGCCGTGCTCGTCGCACGTGCGGGCTATTTCGCGCAGGTCGTCGATGGTGAACGTGTTGGCCGAGCGGGCGCGCATGTTCAGGTTTTCGATACCGAAGTAGATGGAGTCGGCTCCTGCCTGTATGGCGGCGGCCAGCGATTCGCGCGAGCCCACGGGAGCCATGATTTCAAAGTCTTTCAGTTCCATGTATGTTATTTAGTTCTATTTTCTTCTTCTTTCATCAACTTTTCGATGGCTTCAATGAATGCCTCAGCCCGTGGTCGAAGCATTTCGACCAATGCAGCATCACAATAGGCAAAGTCACTGTAATCGCTGCTATGGCGTTTGTCAAACAGTAGTCCAAATGTGGTGCTGTGCTCAATACTGAGTTTCCCGTTACGCACGAAGTGCATGGAAAGTTGTGTCTTCACTCCGTTGTGTGTACCCGATTCTATGCCATGACTCAATAATAGTGCCACGGCTGCATAATAGCAGGCGTAGTACAATCGGTTGACGGCTGTGTTGAAATATCCGTTCTTATAGAGTAAATCGGCTTCGTTTAATGTGCTGTAGGCACGTTCCATGCGGTAGCTGATAATGGCTGCTCGCGTTTCATCATCCAGCTGTTGCTTCATAATACAATCCCCTCCCTGTTTACATTGATAGTGAATGGACTGGTCATCTGTTCCCATACGCGGTGCAAGACAACGAGTGCATTGATAGCGATTCCCGTCTGTGCCTCCAGTTCGGAAAGTGGGCGTCTCAGGTTCAGTTCCCGTTCCGGGGTAAGTTTGTCGTTGTTGTCGAGCAGTATCAGCAAGTCTATGTCCGAGTCGGGCCGGGCATCTCCACGTGCTTCCGAACCATAGACGATGGCCTGGGCGGTGGGGGCTACACTGCGGACGGCATTGGCTATTAACCGAAGAATGTCGGGACGTTTCATAAGCATTCGTTTTGTTTTCCAGACACAAAGATAGTCATATTACTCGGTATATTATTATCTTGTCTCCCAAGATTGCTCTTTTTTCCGTACTTTTGCAGCCCAAACCCAACAGAATTATGAAGATAGCCAACATAGACCTGGGCCCGCAGCCCGTGCTGCTCGCCCCCATGGAGGACGTGACAGACCCCGCCTTCCGACTGATGTGCAAGCGCTTCGGCGCCGATATGGTATATACCGAATTCGTATCGGCCGACGCGCTGATACGCTCCATCAGCCGCACGGAACAGAAGCTGAACATCAGCGACGAGGAACGTCCCGTGGCCATACAGATATACGGGCGCGACACGGCCACGATGGTGGAGGCCGCCAAGATTGTGGAGCAGGCACGGCCCGACATATTGGACATCAACTTCGGCTGCCCCGTGAAGCGCGTGGCAGGCAAAGGTGCCGGAGCGGGCATGCTGCAGAACATTCCGCTGATGCTCGAAATCACCCGTGCCGTAGTCGATGCCGTGAAGATTCCCGTCACCGTGAAGACACGCCTGGGTTGGGACGCCGAACACAAAATCATCGTCGACCTTGCCGAGCAGCTGCAGGACTGCGGCATCAGTGCCCTGACCATCCACGGCCGGACGCGTGCGCAGATGTACACCGGCGAGGCTGACTGGACGCTCATAGGCGAGGTAAAGAACAACCCGCGCATGCACATCCCCATCATTGGCAACGGCGACGTGACCACCCCGCAGCGTGCACGCGAATGTTTTGAGCGTTACGGTGTGGACGCCATCATGATAGGTCGTGCCAGCTTCGGGCGGCCCTGGATATTCAAGGAGGTGAAGCACTATCTGGAGACGGGCGAGGAACTACCGCCTCGGAGCACACAGTGGCGCATGGAAGTGCTGCGGCAGGAGGTGGAAGACAGCGTTAACCTGCTGGACGAGCGGCGCGGCATCCTGCACGTACGTCGCCACCTGGCGGCCAGTCCGCTGTTCAAGGGCATTCCCAACTTCCGCGAAACGCGCATCGCCATGCTGCGGGCGGAGACCAAGGAAGAACTGTTCCGCATCTTCGACCAGGTGGAGAGCACCTATTTTGCCCCTGCGGAGGGCAATGCCTGACGGCGTTTGGTAGCAGTTAACTGCTACCGGGGCAGGTTTAAATACATGTAAATCAGCAGGTATAGAAAAAGAATAAAGGACGTGGACAGCCTGGATCCGCTCGTACCGGGTGGGATATTGGGCCGCCTGGTCCGCAATCTGCTGGGCGGCTTCCGCCTGCTCCAGCCACATCTGCTGCTCCTTGCCGCCATACTGCAGGCGGAAGGCGAAAACCACATTGCCAGTGGTGACGGAGCGGCCGTCGGTGCTGCTCCAGGTGATGCCGTAGCGCATGTCAGAGAGCCAGAGCAGGCCGGGCTGGTCGTAACGCAGGGCAGTGATGGCCGCGCACAGGTCGGTGTAAATAGAGCGGTACAGGGCCTGCGAAGCGGAATCCGGCACAAAGGTGGAGTTCTGGATGGAGCCGGTCAAGGTGAGGTTGTAAAGCTCCTGCACGAACATCTGCACCTGGCGGTAACCGTCCACCTCCGCGGCGAAAAGGATCTCATTGGGAAGCAGGCCGGCCAGCTGGTCATAGCAGGCCTTCTGCCGGGCAGTGAGCTGGCCGTAAAAAGAACCGTCGTCGTAGGAACCCAGGGGCGCGGAAAAGGTTTGGGCCGCCGAATATCCCGCTTCGTCCCCGCCCAAGGTATCTCGGGTCTCCATCAGGGCATAGCCCTGTTCCCCGTCGGTCCACTGGTACACGGCGCCCAGCTCCCCAGCGGGCTGCTGGGCCTCCTCTGCCAAAGCTCCCACGGGCAGAACGGACAGCAGCACCAGCATTGCCAGCAGCAGGCTCCACCCCTTTGCGATCCTCTGTTTCATCGTCTTTCTTCCCCTTTCTTCCCTCCAGCCCAAAAGCCGGACTTTTCTATAAATAGTGTCTCTATTATCCCTGAATCCATCCCCAATGTCAATCCCCAGCAGGGCTCTCCGGCAGGGGCTCTGACTGGGAAATTCTGCCCCAGGGTTGCATCTTGACGGATTTTGTGCTAGAATGTAACAGATTTGTAACCTTTGACACTTTCGCCTACGGGCACATCGGAGAGAAGTTTTTCTTTCTCCCGCGGGGAAATTGGGAGTTTAAAATGGGAAAAAGCCCTTTCATGTTTAGGAGGAATGCTTTATGACACAGCAATCTGCGGGACCTGCCCGCCGGGTGCTCACGTTTTTTGTGACACTGG
>OLNN01000271.1_pt1 | contig 58702 bp, 44 predicted proteins | sample 1672141 | NCBI WGS metagenome assembly OLNN01 (sample SAMEA3136652, study PRJEB25190) | human gut metagenome | biome: human gut; feature: human-associated habitat; material: faeces | place: Austria | collected 2013
AAGTAATACGCCGTCTGGATGGTTCTGCCAGCAGGATTGCCGGGATTTTTATTAACATTGATGCGGAGAAAAAAGAAATCATGCAGGCACAAAAATCTGCTGCTTTCCACCGGGCTTTTACGAAAGCAGATTTGTGCGAGTATTATGTGAATCTGGAAGCGAATACTTTTGATACCTTTAAGGTTGAACCGTCCTTGATGACCGTCTTTGAACAGAGTTATACGTGGGATGAATTGATTCGGCATTTTGTGGATTCCTATGTTGTGGAAACAGATAAGAAGGCGGTATCATATTTCCAAGCCGATTAACATAGAGGAATTAATCGATACGATCACGAAATACATTAAACACGATTAGGAAAACAAATTCGCCTGTTGAAGCGTGAGTATCGAAAAATCTTAGTTCAGAATTTTTTGATGTTTTACTGGGTGGACGAAGAAAAGAAGCTGGTGACAGTCGCTCGTGTAATGTATGCTAAACGAGATATTGGCAGATTGCTGGAGTGATGAAAGGTCGAATGGCTAAGACGATTAAGGAAATTGCGGATAACTGTGGAGTGCCTGAACAGACTGTACGCGGTTGGTGTAGGCGAAACCATGTTGCGAAAGACCAAAAAACTTGATATAGTATCTGTCATACGGGAAGCGGTTTTTGCAATATTGAGCGAATGGGTTCAGTTGAAATTTCAAGTAGCAGAGCACCGAAAAAGTGGCATAATGAATAAGTAAAAGGAAGACAGATGCGAACAAAGCGTGAGTGCAGGCGGTACGGCGCTGAGTATGCCACGTATGCCAAAGCGTGTGCCAGTGAGAGGATTGTAAACAACCAGTAATCGCAGACTTTTAATCGAGGCCGATTTAACCGCTGTTGAGCGACCGCAGAGGGTCAACAGGGGCTTGCAGACCTTTGTCCGTTCAGGTCATAATTTCCCGACAATACAATTACTTGGTCACTGTATGGTGTATATTTTCTTGTGATAGTAGTGCTGCTTATTGCTCCTAAGATGAAGAAGTGAGAAACTTCAAGTTTGTCAACTTGCTCTTTGAGAGAGGAAAAATCCTTTTCTCAAAGGGCTTTCTATTTATACGGATATTCGCAAACTGCAAGATAAAGCTAAAACTTCATATACTCTAAGCACAAGGAGGTTGAGACTTGGCTATGAACGACAGTTTAGCAAAAATACACCCGGAGCTTGTTTCGGAGTGGTCGGAGAAGAATTTAACGCTTACGCCTGTAACATTACGTTCGGTTCAAATAAAAATGAAATCCAGCAGAGGTGCCCGACAGCGATGGTATTCTTACGGTCAGGACACCGGCTACAAGCTACAGGAAAATCACAATGAGCTGGGCGTTCTGCTGCCGTTGAAGGAGTTTGAGCATAACATCCTGCACCATCTCGAGCAGGTGGATGGCATTGTGCTGCGCTGTCGCGAGAAAATGATCCATCAGGCAGGCAAGGAATTGCTGCCGCTGTAAAACGAATAACAAAACCGCTGCTATGAGGAAAAACTCACAGCAGCGGTTGTGGCTTGTCTGCAGAAAATCAGGTGCAGTAACGGAACATCTTATCCGTCATAATGCGGGCGAAGATCAGTCCGAGCGGGAGCACGAGAATGATCAATGTGGCAGATGCGAACCACGAAGCGGAAATACTCAGGTTCATCGTACCGAGATTGTAAATTGCGCGGTAGAGATACAGACCGTGCACCTGCTCGCCCGTCATGCGGGAGCAGCTGTCGGCAAACTCAGCGACGAACTGCTCGAGTCGGTTGCGTTTTGAGGTGCTGGTCAGCGTAAGCGTCTGCGAAAACGCCTGCTCCGATGTTCCATCTGACAACATCGGAGCAGGCGATAAAAAAGGGGAGTCAGCGGGTAGCCTTCAGGCGTGCCATAGCACGGGCCAGAGCCGCTTTGGAGAGATGATATTCACGAATACTCTGCTTCTGGCGCAGCCGTTCTTCCGCGCGCTCTTTGGCGCGTTCGGCACGCGCACGGTCGATTTCGTCAGGACGTTCGGCGCTGGATACCAGAAGAATGCAGTAGTCCGGCATAATTTCTGCGAAGCCGTCGCTGACAACGACCTCGTGCGGTGTGCCGTCTGTCTGGAACCGCACCGTACCCGGACGGAGTGCGGTAACGACCGGCTCATGTCCCGGCTGCACGCCGTATTCACCGTCGAGTGCAGGCATAGTCAAATTGGTTGCCGGTCCGGTGTAAAACTGCCGGTCCGGCGTGATGATCTCCAGATAGAAGGTGTTCTCCATCAGAGTGCCCCCATATCCTTGGCCTTTTTGTGGACCTCGTCTACCGTGCCGACCATGGAGAAGGCAGCCTCCGGATACTGGTCGAGTTCACCGCCGAGCAGCGCTTCAAAGCCGCTGATGGTGTCCTCAAGCGTTACATAGCGCCCTTCCAGACCGGTAAACTGCTCGGCAACCGAGAACGGCTGCGAGAAATACTGCTGCATGCGGCGGGCACGATCGACAATGCGGCGGTCGTCTGCACCAAGCTCCTCCATACCGAGGATGGCGATGATGTCCTGCAGTTCGCGGTAGCGCTGCAGCAGTTCCTGTGCGCCGCGTGCGACCTTGTAATGCCGCTCACCGACAATATCCGGCTCGAGGATACGCGAGGTGGAATCCAGCGGGTCAACGGCAGGATAGATGCCCTGCTCGACAATCTTACGGGAGAGGACGGTCTTGGCGTCCAGGTGGGTAAACGTGGTCGCCGGAGCCGGGTCGGTCAGGTCATCTGCCGGAACATAGACCGCCTGCACGGACGTGATTGCGCCGTCCTTGGTGGAGGCGATACGCTCCTGCAGAGCACCGACCTCATCAGCCAGCGTCGGCTGGTAGCCGACCGCCGAGGGCATGCGGCCCATCAGTGCGGAAATCTCCGAGCCTGCCTGTACATAGCGGAAAATATTGTCGATAAACAGCAGCACGTTCTGCTTTTTCACATCGCGGAAGTATTCCGCCATGGTCAGACCGGTCAGTGCAACGCGCATACGCGCTCCGGGCGGTTCGTTCATCTGGCCGAACACGAGCGCGGTCTTGCTCAGTACGCCGGATTCCGCCATCTCACGCCACAGGTCGTTGCCCTCGCGGGTGCGTTCGCCGACACCGGTGAAGATGGAGTAGCCGCCGTGCTCGGTGGCGATGTTGTGAATCAGCTCCTGAATGAGCACGGTCTTGCCGACACCGGCACCGCCGAACAGACCAATCTTGCCGCCCTTGGCATACGGCGCGAGCAGGTCGATGACCTTGATGCCGGTCTCGAGAATCTCGGTCGTCGGGTTCTGCTGTGCAAAATCCGGCGGCGCACGGTGGATAGACCACTTTTCCGGTGCGTTTACATCACCCTTTTCGTCGATCGGCTGACCGAGCACGTTGAACATGCGTCCAAGGGTCGCTTCACCGACCGGCGCCTCAATGGTGTGGCCGGTGGACAGCACCTCGTCGCCGCGGCCGATGCCCTCACTCGGGGAGAGCATGATGCAGCGCACGGTGTCGCCGCCGATGTGCTGTGCGACCTCCATCATGCGCGGCTGTCCGTCCGGTGCAACGGTAAGCGCTTCATTTATCTCAGGCAGGCTGCCGCCGTCAAAAGCAACGTCCACAACCGGACCTGTTACCTGTACCACGGTACCTTTGCGTTTCATAGTAATTTCCTCACTTTCTATGCGCGTCTGCCGTCTGCGAGAAAGCGGACGGTCCGCGTCGGAATCGGACGGCGGGGCTGCGGTGTTTCCGCGGCGCTGCCCTGTGTGCCGCCGACGATCTCGGTGATCTCCTGTGTGATGGCGGACTGCCGTGCGCGGTTGTAGTGCAGTGACAGCGATTTGAGCATATCGCGTGCGTTGTCGGTCGCGGAGTCCATTGCTGTCATGCGGGCATTCTGCTCGGCACAGAAGGACTCGACCAGCGCGCCGAACAGCTCACCTTTGACATAGCCGGGCACGAGATGCTCGAGTACACGGTCTGCCGAGGGCACATACTGCACCATCTGATGATACGGTCCGTGTTCACTCGGGCGCGGCTCCCATGGGAATGCGTCAATGTCGAGCGGCAGCAGCTTCTGCACGCGCGGCTCAAGCCGCATAGGCGTTACCATTTCGGTGTAGACAACATACACGTCGTCGAGCTGACCTTCGCGGAACAGACGGATGAAAATATCCGCAATGTCCCGCGCACGGGCAATCGTCGGGTCCTGCACGGTGAACATGAACTCGCCGTCTACGCGGATGTCGCGCTCGGCGAAGTACGCGCGGCCCATCTGACCGATGAGGAACAGCGTTGGATCGTCCTCCTGCGCAAGATGCTTCTCGGCCAGACGCAGCACATTGTGATTATACGCGCCGGCCAGTCCCTTGTCGCCCGTGATAACGATGTAGCCGGACTTGCGGTGCTTGACCTCGGGCCGCTTGTCGAAATAAATATGCTCGATTTCAGGGGAATGGTGCAGAATATCGGCAATCGTGGAGCTGATCTTGAGAAAATACGGCTGCACATTGTTCAGCTGCTGCCTTGCCTTGCGCAGCTTGGAGGACGAGATCAGGTACATCGCGTTTGTGATCTTGAGCGTTTGCTGCACACTGTCAATGCGGGTGCGGATCTCCTTTATGCCTGCCATGCTGCACTCACCTGATCTTTATAGGTTTTCAGGGCTTCCCGGATCTGCTCGGCAGCCGTGCCGGTCAGGGTACCGGTGGACTGAATTTCTGTCAGCAGGGAATCGGGCAGACTGTCGGCAAATTTCTGCACAAAATCGCGTACCCGGTCGAGCGGAACGTCGCTCAGCAGACCGTTGGTAGCCACATACAGGATAACCGCCTGCCGCCATACCGGCATCGGGTGACACAGCGGCTGCTTGAGAATTTCCATCAGGCGTTTGCCGTGCTCGAGGGCCTGCTGAGTGTCCTTGTCCAGATCCGAGCTGAACTGGGTGAATACCTCTAGCTCGCGGAAGCGGGCAAGATCGATACGCAGCGTACCGGCGGTTTTCTTGATGGCCTTGGTCTGTGCCGCACCGCCGACACGCGATACCGACAGGCCAACGTTGATCGCCGGACGCTGACCGGCAAAGAACAGGTCGTTTTCCAGATAAATTTGACCGTCCGTGATGGAAATGACGTTGGTCGGAATGTAGGCGGACACATCTCCTGCCAGCGTTTCAATAATGGGAAGCGCGGTCATCGAGCCGCCGCCGTACTCCGGCGTCAGGCGGCAGGCACGCTCGAGCAGACGGGAATGCAGGTAGAATACGTCGCCCGGATACGCCTCACGGCCGGGCGAGCGGCGCAGCAGCAGCGACAGCGTGCGGTAAGCGACCGCGTGCTTGGACAGATCATCATACACGATGAGCACATCGCGGCCCTGACTCATGAAATACTCGCCGATAGCGGCGCCGGCATACGGCGCGATATACTGCTGCGGCGCACCGTCTGCTGCGGTGGCGGAAACAATGATGCTGTAATCGAGTGCGCCGTATTTCTCGAGCGTGCCGCGCAGGCGCGCCACTGTGGATGCCTTCTGGCCGATGGCAACGTAAATGCAGATCATATCCTGCCCCTTCTGGTTCAGGATGGTGTCGATGGCAATGGATGTTTTGCCGGTCTGGCGGTCGCCGATGATCAGCTCGCGCTGACCGCGTCCGATCGGCACCATCGAGTCAATGGCAAGGATGCCGGTCTGCATCGGCTGGTTTACCGGCTCACGCGATACCACACCCGAAGCCTCTCGCTCGATCGGACGGCGCTCGGTCGTTTCAATCGGTCCAAGGCCGTCAATCGGTTCACCGAGGGCGTTGACCGTGCGGCCAATCATCGCATCGCCGACCGGAACGTCAGCCGCACGTCCGGTGCGGCTGACCGCCGAGCCTTCATGCAGGCCGTTCTCGCTGCCGAGCAGTACCACGCCGACGCTGTCGCGTTTAAGGTCGAGCACGATGCCGTGCACACCGGTGTCAAACTGCACCAGTTCGCCGTATACAGCGCGGTTTAGACCGTAAACGGTGGCGATACCGTCGCCGACCTCGATGACCGTGCCGGTTTCGTCGCAGCGCGTGCGGTTGTCATATTGTTCAATCTCCTCGCGGAGAATAGATAAAATCTCATCTGAATGGTTCAATGGTTTTCACCCCTTTACAGGTCATGCGCCAGTGCGCGGAGCTGTCCGCGCACGCTTTTATCGTAGGTTACGCCGTCGATTTCGGCAGTAAAGCCGCCGAGCAGCGTGTCATCCTGCACGATTTCAAACGTAACTGCACAATAACTGTGTCGTGCGCACAGCAGTTTGGCAAGCGAACGCAGCGATTCATCATCCGGTTCGCGGGCACAGCGAAATACGCACAGGCCCTCGCCGCTGTCGCGCAGCTCAAGCAGACGAAACTGCCGGACGATCTCCGGCAGGAGCGCAAAGCGGTTTTTGTCCGCCAGCAGCAGATAGAAGTGCTTCAGCTCGCCCATCGCATCAAAATCGGGCAGGCGGGACAGCACAGCTTTTTTCTCCTGCGCGGAAACGGCAGGAGAGCACAGTGCATCCCATAACGGCGCACAATCGGTCAGATAATCGGCGGTGTGCTGCAGATCGCTCAGCGTGCAGCCGGTATGGCGCAGTGCACCGGCATACTGTACGGCGGTCGAGCTCATCGTGCGGCCTCCGTTTCTTCACGCAGAAAATCGTCGATCATGGCGCGGTCGGTGTCGCTGTTCAGCTTCTGCCGGGATACCTTGGCGGTGGTCAGCAGAACGAGAGCGGTAATCTCCTTTTTCGCCTCACGGAGCATCTGCGTCCGCTCGGATTCCCGACGGCGGGCAGCCTGCTCATCGAGCCGCTGCACAGCGGTCTGCGCCTCTGCGACAAGACGATCGTACTCTTGCTGACCGCGTGCGCGGGCATCCTCGATGATCTGTGCGGCCTCCTGCTTTGCGGAAGCAAGCTGCGCGGCGTGCGCGGTCTGCTGCTGCTCGGCCTCGGCGAGACGCTTGTCCGCCTGATCGAGCGTGTCCGACACCTGCTGCGCACGGTCATCGAGCATTTGGGTAATGGGGCCGAACAGGAATTTCTTCATCAGCACGAACAGGATGAGCAGATCAACAAACACCCAGATAATCTGCGAATTTAGATTGAGGATCATTCGATCTCACCCCGATCAATTCATGAAAATAAGCAGGATACCGATCAGAAAACCGTAGATGGCGGTTGCCTCGGCCAGTGCACAGCCGAGGATCAGGTTTTTGCTGATCTGGCCGGAGGCCTCCGGCTGACGCGCAATGGCTTCCGAGGATTTCGCGGTTGCATAGCCGATACCGAGACCGGCACCGATGCCGGTCATAACTGCAATAGCTGCACCAATAGCAATACTCATTTTTTGTGGTCCTTTCTCAGATAAAACAGTGCTTATTCAAGCGATTCCGACAGGAAAAGTGTTGTCAGGAATACAAATACGATCGCCTGTATCATGCCGTCGAATACATCGAAATACAGGCTCAGTGGAATGGGGACAACGACCGGAACGGCCATTTTGACCAGCTCCATGATGACGAATCCGGCGAAAATGTTGCCGAACAGTCGCATGCAGAGCGACAAGGGCCGAATGCCGATTTCCATAATGTTGAGCGGCGTGACGACCGAAACCGGTTCGCTGAACTTTTTCAGTCCGCCGCGCAGACCGTGGAACCGGAACTGCGAGCCGTAGATCAGCAGGGCGCTCATGATCGCCAGACCGGCGGTGACGTTCAGGTCTTTGGTCGGCGGCGTAACGCCGAACAGACCGGCCATGTTCGCCAGCGCAAGATACAGGCCTAACGTGCCGAGGTACGGAGCGAAGGTGCGCCAGTATTTGTCGCCCAGTGTGTCGCGGCAGAAATTGTTGATGAAGCCCACCAGCATCTCTGCGGCGATCTGCTTTCGCCCGGGACGCTTGCGCAGTCCGTGCGTCAGCCAGATGGCAAGCAGGGTCAGCACAATTATGATCGCCCAACTTACCACAGCGGATTCCGGAACCGGTATTCCGCCAAACAGCGGAATCTCGAACGCAATATGGGTTTGCAGTTCGGCATTCAATTCCGCTTTGATTTCACCCAAAGGGCATCACCTCGTTTGTCTATAAGTTGGTTTACGCGCTTATTGTAAAAACCTGTCGGAGTTTACGCAAGCTTATGAAACTAAAAAAAATTAACCCGCGCAATTTGACAGATTTGCATAAATCTGCAGAGGGGATTTGATGAATGTTGACCAGTGTGTTATGATATGAAGTATCTTCTTAAAAGGAGTGGATGAATTTGATAAATGCACGTTCCTCCGGCTCGCTGCACCGGCAGGTGCGCCGGATGCTGATCCTGTGCATTGCGGTGGTTGTGCTGCTGTCCACGTCGGTCGGTTTGGGCATCAGCCTGTATCAGGAGGTGCGGACGCGTGACCAGCTGCTGTCCAATGCGGCGCAGATGGCGGCAGACGCGCCGCTGCTGACCGAGGATATTCGGGCAGATAACGCACAGCAGTATTTGGCGCGGACCGTACAGCGTGTATCTGAAGTAGATATGCTCGGCGTATATGATATTAAGGGCAAGCCGACAGTGTTTTACGATCTCGTGTCCGGTACAGGCGACGCATCTTTGCTGCCCGAACTGAAAGCTGATACGGTCAGCCGCCTGTGCAGCGAGGAAAAGCCGGTGCTCTCGAACGATGAGATGCCGGACGGCGCGGATCGCTGTGCCTATGCTGTCATGCGCGATGAAAACGGGCAGGCGACCGGTATCGTCATGGCAGGGCTGTATTTGCGCTCCTACCATCGGACGGTGCTGCGTGTGCTGCTGTCATATCTGCTCATCACGCTGTTCGCGCTTGGCATCGGCAGTCTGCTCAGCGTGCGGTTTTCCGAGCGGGTCAAGCGGGAACTGCTGGGCTATGAGCCGGACGCGTTCCGTCAGCTGTTTCTGCAGCGCATGGATATTCTGGATGCATTGGATGAGGGTCTGATGGCGATCGACGAACACAGCATGATCACCTATATGAACCGTGCGGCAGCGGATATCCTCAAAATCAAGGTGAAGGATGCAATCGGTCAGCCGTTAAAGACGGTCTATCCGCGCTCGACGATGGCGCGCGTGCTGCAGACCGGCAAAAGTGAATACAACATCGGTCTGGAGTCCATCAAGCATGTTTCGGTCATTTCCGACCGTATGCCGCTCTGGCGGGACGGCAAGGTGGAGGGGGTTATCGCTATTTTCCGCAACCGGACCGAGGTCACGCGGCTGGCGCAGGATTTGACCGGCGTGCAGCACATAGTCGGTGCGCTGCGGGCGTATACGCATGAGTTTACCAACAAGCTGCATGTGATCCTCGGTCTGCTGCAGCTGGGCGAGGACAAGCAGGCGGAGGAGTATGTGCTGCATTTGACGCAGACGCGTGCGCACTCGATCGGCTATATTTCCGAGCGTATTCGGGAGCCGTCGGTTGCAGCGCTGCTGATCGGCAAGGTATATCGTGCGGCGGAGCTGGGTATTCGGTTTGTGCTCGACCCGGCGAGTGAGCTGCATGGAGACGGACGGTATCTTCCGGCGAGCAGTCTGATCACCATTCTTGGAAACCTGATTGAGAATGCGTTCGACGCACTGCGGAACGCACCGGAGACCGCACAGAAGGAAGTGACGGTCAGCATCCGCGAGGGCGAGCACGGCATGCTCATCAGTGTGGACGACAGCGGTGCAGGCATTGCTGCCGATAAGCTGGACCGCATTTTCGAGCGCGGCTTTTCCACCAAAGGAGAGGGCAGAGGCACCGGTCTGTCACTCGTCAAGGAGACCGTGGACGCGTTCCACGGGACGATTCGTGTCGAGTCCGAGCCGGGAATCGGCAGCTCGTTCATCATTACGGTTGCGGAATCCGCAAACAGACAGCAGTAGGGAGGAAATCCGATGTACACAACGGTTATTATTGAGGATGACCCGATGATCACACGGCTCAACCGCCGGTATATCGAGCAGGACAGCCGGTTTGCCGTCGTGCAGACGTTTTCGGCGGCGCATCCGGCGCTGTTCTGGCTGCGGCGCAACCCGATCGACCTGATTATTTTAGACGTTTACATGCCGCAGATGAGCGGCACCGAGCTGCTGCTGCAGCTTCGTGCGGAAGGCGTGGACGCGGATGTCATCATGGTCACATCTGCGAATGACGCAAAAACGGTTAACGATGCCGTGCGATTGGGCGCGGTGGATTATCTGGTCAAGCCGTTCGCGTATGAGCGGTTCCGGCAGGCGCTTGATGTGTTCTGCCGCCGGCGAGAAAGCGTGCAGCGCGACAGCTTCAGTCAGGATGTGCTTGACCATACGCTGTTTCAGGCGGCTGCGCCGACACCGCCTGTCACGCCGCCGAAGGGTCTGCAGAGCCAGACGCTTTCGCGCATTGAGGCATATCTGCGCGCCGCGCCGGAGACACGGCATACCAGTGATGAGATCGCATCGCATGTCGGTCTGTCGGTCGTGACCGTGCGGCGGTATATGAATTATCTGGCAGAGCAGCAGGTCATCGGCAGTGAGATGGATTACCGCACCGGCGGACGGCCGTGTCTGGTGTATTTTCTGAGAAAGTAACGATTTTCTCAAAACGAAGGATTTGCATAGCTCAAGCGTCAAGAAAAATGGGTTCTGTGAGCATTGACGCCGCAGAACCTCGAATTTGAACAATCGACCCGTCGAGAAATCGGCGGGTCTTTTTTGCCCATCGGAGGTGCGGCGCGGCGTGTTCCTTTCGCAGCCTTGCAGCTGCACAGCGTCTCACGCCGGTATCCCGTCTCAATCTGTTTTACAGGCACATTCGCGCAAAAGCGCTCCGAATACGGCAAACAGTCTGTATTCCTGCCTGTTTTGACAGAAAACAGGCGAAATTCCTTGAAATACCGTCCGCGAAGTGCTATGCTATTCTATATATTGTCGCTTTGCGGCGAGGCAAGAGGGAAAGAAGGGCAGTCTGTCGGGGAGAGGCGGCTGTCACGGGTAAGGAGAATCGGTTGATGAAAACAAAAAAGAGGAAACGCGGTCTGTCCTTCCTGCTCGCGGTACTGGCAACAGCGGCATGCCTGCTGACCGGCTGCGGCACACAAAAGAGCGAAGCGCAGGAGGATGCGGAGACCATTCAGGTCTATCTGTGGAACACCACGCTGTATGAAAATTACGCCCCTTACATCCAGTCGCAGCTTCCGGATGTGAATATTGAGTTCATTGTCGGCAACAACGATCTGGATTTTTACAAATTTCTGAACGAGAACGGCGGCCTGCCGGACATCATTACCTGCTGCCGCTTCTCGCTGCATGATGCCGCGCCGCTGAAGGACAGTCTGATGAACCTCGCCACGACCAACGAGGCAGGCGCGGTCTACAACCCCTACCTCAGCAGCTTCAAAAACGAGGACGGCAGCATCAACTGGCTGCCGGTCTGCGCGGACGCGCACGGCTTTTTGGTCAACCGCGGTCTGTTCGAGAAATACGGCATTCCGCTGCCCACCGATTACGACAGCTTTGTTTCCGCCTGTCAGGCGTTTGCAAAGCACGGCATCCGCGGCTTTGATGCGGACTATACCTACGATTACACCTGCATGGAAACCCTTCAGGGACTTTCGGTTTCCGAGCTTTCTTCGGCGGAAGGCCGCAAATGGCGCGCCGCGTACAGCGACCCGGCCAATACCGAGAAAGTCGGTCTGGACGACACCGTCTGGCCGACCGCGTTCAAGAACTTCGAGCAGTTCATCCGCGACACCGGCCTGAACGCCGCTGACCTGACACTGAACTACGACGACATCATGGACCGGATGCGCGGCGGCGAGCTTGCCATGTGCTTCGGCTCCTCTGCGGGCGTTAAAATCCTGCAGGATGAGGGCATCGATACGACTTTCCTGCCGTTCTTCGATCAGGACGGGCAGCAGTGGCTGATGACTAACCCGTATTTTCAGGTTGCGCTGAACCGCGAGCTGGAACAGGACAGCGCACGCCGCGACAAGGCGATGCAGGTGCTCCATGTCATGCTCTCCGAGGAAGCACAGAACCACATCGTCTATGACGGGCAGGACATCCTGAGCTACAGCCAGAACGTCAGCCTCCGTCTGACCGATTATCTGGAGGACGTGCGCCCGGTGGTCGAGCAGAACCATATGTACATCCGCATCGCCTCCAACGATTTCTTCTCGATCTCCAAGGATGTGGTTTCGCGCATGATCGCGGGCGAATACACAGCAGAGCAGGCGTATCAGGCGTTCAACGCGCAGCTGCTTGCGGACGAGCCTGCCCCGGACGCGGCTGTGCTGACCTCGGACAAGGGCTATTCGAACGTTTTCCATGCGGACGGCGGCAACGCTGCCTTCTCCGTAATGGCGAACACGCTGCGCGGCGTGTATGACACCGATGTGCTCATCGCTGCGGCGAACAGCTTTACCGGCAGCGTTCTGGCGGCAGACTACACCGAGAAGATGGCGGCCTCTATGATCATGCCGAACAGTTTGCTCGCGTACCGGCGCACGATGAACGGTGCGGAGCTGACCGAAACCGTCCGCGCCTTTGTCGAGGGCTGTGAGGGCGGCTTTACGCCGTTCAACCGCGGCTCTCTGCCGGTGGTCAGCGGCATCGCCATCGAGGTCAAGGAGGAAAACGGCGGCTTTACGCTGACCGGGATCAAGCGGGACGGCAAACCGCTCCGCGAGGACGATAGCGTAACCGTGACCTGTCTGGCAACGGCGGACGGCATGGCGCCGCTGCTCGCGGACGAGAGCCGCGCCTTTGAGGGCGGCGACACGACGGTCCGGGACACATGGAGCGCATATGTTTCCGGGGGAAACGCCGCGCTGGCGGAGCCGGAAAACTATATCAAACTGAGGTAAACAGGAATGACTGACAAAAAACGCGGAGGAAAAACAAAATACAGCCTCCCGCAGCGCTGGCGCAGCACCGCTGCCGCCCTGCTCGTTCTGTTCGCGCTGATCGGCGGCAGCTGCGCCCGGTACGTCCTGTTCGTTTCGCAGACGGTCTATCAGGAGAGCACCTCGCATCTGTCCGAGCTTGTGCATCAATCCGACGATATGCTGAACCAGCTGTTCAGCCGCAACCGGATGATCCTGCATCTGTGGGGCGGTTTGCTGGAAATCGCCTCGAGCGAGGAGCAGATCCGCTCCGGCATGGACAAGATGCAGAAGGAGATCGACTGTGCCGCTCTCTACTTCCTCGCCTCGGACGGCAGCTGCATGACGCAGGACGGCGAAAAGAGCAGCCTTGGCTCGCAGACCGGGCTGGGCACGCATCTTTCCGACGGAGAGGACGTCGTTGTGAACGCGGCGCTGCCCGGAAAGCCGCAGATGCTCGTGTTCGTCTGCCCGGAGACGAAAGGCACCTACCACGGCTTCACCTACGATGCGATCGCGGTCGCCTACTATAATGATACAGTGCTGAGCGCGATCGACAGCTCCGCCTTCGACGGCGCAGCCCACAGCTATGTCATCTACTCGGACGGGCGTGTTGTGCTCGACAGCAATGCCGACAGCGACGACCCGGTCTATAACCTCCTCGCGGAGCTGCGCGGCAACTCCGATCTGTCCGAGAAAAAATTCGATGCGCTGAGCGACGATTTCGCGCAGGGCAGGAACGGCAGTATGATGCTGACACTGCGGGGAACCCGGTATTATCTGGTCTACGAGAACATGGGTATCCAGGACTGGATCATGCTCGGCCTTGTCCCGGTCAGCGTTGTTAACGCCGGCATGGATACGCTGTGGCGCCGGACGGTCGAGATCGTGGTCGTTATCGCGTGCCTGCTTATGGTGCTGCTTATCGCGCTCATCGTGCACAGAAGCCGTGACGCGCTGCGTCGGAGAGATACCGAGATTCTGTACCGGGATGAGCTGTTCACCCGGCTCTCACGCAATGTGGATGACGTTTTCCTCATGATGGACGCCGAAACCTCCCGCGTGGACTATGTCAGCCCGAACATCGAGCGGCTGCTGGGCGTGCCGCTCGAGCAGGTGCAGCAGGACATCCGAGCACTGCGGGCGCTGCACCCGAAGGATTCTCCCGACCGTGATAGAAACTTCTTCGAGGGGATTCAGTGCGGCGAGCAGTGCGAATGGAACGCCGATTATGCCCATCAGCAGACCGGTGAGCGCCGCTGGTTCCACATCGTCGCCATGGGCAGCGAGGTCGCAGGCCGAACCAAGTACATCCTCGTGATGTCCGACCGCACGGCTGATCGGAAGATCAATCAGGCGCTTTCCGAGGCGGTTGCGGCCGCCGAAGCCGCCAGCCGCGCCAAGAGCACCTTCCTGTCCAATATGTCTCACGATATCCGCACACCGATGAATGCGATCATCGGCTTTACCACCCTTGCGGTCAGCAATATCGACAATCAGGAACGGGTGAAGGACTATCTGACCAAAACCCTCTCCTCGAGCCGCCACCTGCTCGCGCTCATCAACGATATTCTGGATATGAGCCGCATCGAGAGCGGCAAGCTCCAGCTGGAGGAAACCGAGGTCAACCTCGCCGAGATGCTGCACGACATCAAGACCATCGTCGGCGGACAGATACACGCCAAGCAGCTCGAGCTTTATATGGATGCGCTTGACGTTACCGACGAGGACGTCTACTGCGACCGGACGCGCATGGGGCAGATCCTGCTCAACCTGCTGTCCAACGCCATCAAGTTCACGCCGGCGGGCGGCACGGTTTCCGTGCGTGTCCGGCAGTTTGCCGGAACCGTGCGCGACTGTGCACAGTACGAGTTCCGCGTCCGCGACAACGGCATCGGCATGAGTCCGGAGTTCGCGCAGAAGATCTTCGAGCCGTTTGAACGCGAGCGTACCTCCACGGTCAGCCGGATACAGGGAACCGGCCTTGGCATGGCCATCACCCGGAACATTGTTGAGATGATGGGCGGCACGATCAAGGTGCAGACCGAGAAAAACCGGGGCACCGAGTTTATCATCTGCCTGCCGCTGCGCGTGCAGACCGGAACCCGCCGCGAGGAAAAGATCGCGGAGCTTGCCGGCCTCAAGGCGCTGGTGGTGGATGACGATTTCAACACCTGCGACAGCGTGGCAAAGCTGCTGACCCGCGTGGGGATGCGTGCGGAGTGGACGCTTTCCGGCCGGGAGGCTGTGCTGCGTGCACGGCAGTCCATCGAGCTGGGCGACCCCTGCCGCGCTTATATCATCGACTGGCGGCTGCCGGACATGAACGGCATCGAGGTCGCGCGCCAGATTCGCAGCCTGAACGACGATACCCCTATTATCATCCTGACTGCCTACGACTGGTCGGATATCGAAGTGGAGGCGAAGGCGGCAGGCGTGACGGCCTTCTGCTCCAAGCCGATGTTCCTGTCCGACCTGCGCGACACCCTGCTGACAGCCATCGGACATACGCAGACGGAGGCGCAGGACATCCTGCCCGGGAAAAACGCCGACTTCCGCGGACGGCATATCCTGCTGGTTGAGGATAACGAGCTAAACCGTGAGATCGCGGTTGCAATCCTGCACGAGTACGGTTTTCTGGTCGATACCGCCGAGAACGGCGCGGTCGCGGTGGAAAAGATCTGCACCTCGGACCCGGGCCGCTATGATCTGGTGCTGATGGATGTGCAGATGCCGGTTATGGACGGCTGCACCGCCACTCGGCGCATCCGTGCGCTGAAGGACCCGGCGCGCGCCGCCGTCCCGATCGTTGCCATGACGGCTAACGTGTTCGAGGAGGAGCGAAAGCGGGCGTTTGACTGCGGCATGAACGGCTTTTTGTCCAAGCCGATCGTGATCGAGGAGCTGATCGACGCCCTGCGGGGCATTATACACTGACCGCGCCATGTGGATATACAAAACCCGGAGTACCGGCCGAAAACGGCTGACGGTACTCCGGGTTTTTGGAATATGCAGAGGCTGCAGCGCGGTAAAGGATAAAAATGTGATAAAACAGGGGAAATAAATGCCGCTGCGCCGCAATCTTCGCTTTCTTTTCAGGTCGGGAAATAGTATAATTGTGGTATAGGAAATGGAATGAATAAATTTCACCGAAGGAGGGGCAGAACATGAAAAAGCGATCAAGCATTGCTCTGCTGACCGCACTTCTCGCCATAGTGTTCGCGGCAGGCATTGGCGTTTACAGCAACTACATCGGAATGCAGATCTATGAGGAAAGCTCGAATCATCTGCTTGAAAGCTATGCGCAAATCTCCAAGACCTTCACGCTGTTCGTGCAGCGAAACTGGGTCGTGCTGAGCCAGTGGGACAGCCTGATGAAGAATATGCAGGAGGATGCGGATATTGACAGCATCTGGTCGGATGCGCAGAACAACAAGCTGTTGTGGCATTACAGCGACTTCTATCTGTTCAACGAGAGCACGCAGTATCTAACGGTAGATGGGCGAAAGGGCAGCGCCGACAGCATCGACGGCGTTTTTCAGGAGATGTACAGCAAGGGCGAGCCAATCGTCTCCACCTATACGGCAACCTACGGTGTGCCGAAGATCGCGTTTGCGATGCCGATGAGCCGCAGTCTGACGCTGGACGGCGTGACCTACACCGGTATCGCGGTCAGCTATGACACGGACGTGGTCGATGATCTGGTTGACGGCAGTATGTACGGCGGACAGAGCGACTGCTATGTGGTGCGCTCGAACGGCGATATCGTGCTGGAGCTTGAGCCGCAGACCGAGCTGTGCGAGGGAATGACCAACCTGTACGACCTGTCCGACCATGTTGACTGGAAATATGGCAGCATGGATGATATCAGGGACTGTATCCAGCTCGGCAAGAGCGGAAGCGCGCAGTTTACCTGCGATGGGGTGAGAAACTATCTGGTCGCGATTCCGACCGCGTTTTCGGACTGGTCGCTCGTCGGCGTCATCCAGACGGATGAGGTGGACGGCGCGATGCTCAGCGTGCAGCAGTCTACGATCATCGCGCTCGGCGCGCTCTGCATCTTCGCCGTCATCATCGTGGTGCTGGCGCTGGGCATGGAGGACCAGCTGCGCCTGCGGCGCGAGGAGGAGGAGCGGCTGAACCTCGAGCGCGAAAAGATGAAGAGCGACCGTTTCCTGCAAAGCATGAGCCGCATCGTCGATCGCTATATGGTCGTCAATCTGGATACCGGACGCTACCGCTATCATGAGCTGCGGAGCAGTGAGCCGCTCTATCCGACCTCCGGACAGTATTCGGAAATGGTCGAAATCATTTCTAAACGCTATGTCGCGCTGACCGAAACGGAAAACGCCAAGCTCTCGCGGCTGCTTACGCCGGACTATCTGCGCAGCGTGCTCCGGAAACCGGACGACAATCTCAAGGTCGAGTATTGCAGCCGGACGGAAAACGCCTATATGGTGCTGACCGTCCTCCCGGTCGAGTGGCATGCGGACGGCACGGTCGCCGTGGTCATGCAGGTTGTGCAGGATATCGGGCAGAAGGTCGAGCTGGAAAACATGGCAAACACGGACAGCCTGACCGGCCTGTTCAACGAACGCTATTTCAGCAGGGTCCTGAACATCTGTGAGGCGAAAAAGCTGCCGTTCGTGCTGTATTACCTCGATCTCGACCGTTTTAAGCCGGTAAACGATACCTACGGTCACGCCATGGGCGACCGGCTGCTCAAGGAGATCAGCGCGCGGCTGCTGCGCTGCATCCGCAGCAGGGACTACGCCTTCCGCATCGGCGGCGATGAGTTCGCGCTCATCGTCAGCGCCGATATGGACGAGGAGCAGCGCAGCCGCATGGCCGAGCGCATCCAGGCCATGCTCTCTGCGCCCATCGTTATCGAAGAAAAAGTGCTTTCGGTCGGCGTCAGCTGCGGCTGCGCCTGCTATCCGGAGGACGGCGACGCTTCGCAGGTGCGCATCAAGGCGGACAGCCGTATGTACGCAGAAAAGCAGCACCATCACGAAGACGACCGGCCGGAGGAACAGTCATGAAACACAAAACCCTGCGGTGCACCGCAGAGACGGCCGCCCTGCTGCTGACCGTGGCAATGCTGGCGTTCCTCATTGCCGGACTGCATCAGCACGATCCGGACAGGGTGCTTTCCCCCCTTAATACCGGCTGGTATCAGCTGACGGACGGCGTGCGGCGCGAGATTGCGTTCCCGGTCACGCTTCCGGCTGAGCCGGGGCAGACGCTTACCCTGTATAACGACACGCTGACCGCCCGCGATGCCGGAAAGCTGCTGAGCGCGCGCGGCGTGGAATACGGCATCGAGATCCGTGCGGGCGAAACGCTGCTCTATCGCTACGAGGACAACGCTTTTCCGAAAAACACGCAGATGAAGGGCCGCCTGTGGGCGGATGCGGAGCTTCCGGACAATATCGGCGGACAGACGCTCAGCCTGACCTTTACGCAGCTTTCCGACCGGACCGGCAGGTTTGACGCGCCTCTGCTCGGCTCGGTGCGGAGCATCACCGGCCACCATATCCAGACCTCACTGTTTTCCCTGGTCATGATGCTCGCCATGGTCATCCTCGCTGTGCTGGCGCTGCTGATCTTCTGCTACATGAGCAGCTGCGGCATCCGCGAGTGCCGCTTCCTCGATGTGGCGGTCTTTCTGCTGCTGTGCAGCCTGTGGTGCCTGACCGATTCCGCTCTGTATCAGATTTACGGACGGGATACTGCCGCCGGAAGCGTTGTTTCCTTTTACGCCTTTATGCTGATGTCTATCCCGATGGTGCATTTTGTCCGCAACACGATAAGCGGCGGACGGCGGCTCGTTCCCGATATATGCATTGCGCTGTTCTGCGCCAACGCGCTCGCACAGGGCGCGGCGTACCGGCTTTTCGGCATCCGGTTTATTGATATGCTGCCGCTGACGCACCTGCTTCTGGCAGCAGGCGTCGCAGCGATGCTGACCGTGCTGCTTCGGTCGTACCGCGAGCAGCCCTCGCAGCAGCTCCGGCTGCGTATTGCGGCGTTCGCCGCACTGGGCGTGTTCGGCGTGGCAGCGCTCGTCCTGTACGGCCTGCTGCACATCTACTGGTACGATGCAATATTCCAGTTTGGCGTGCTGCTGTTCATCATCCTGCTCTTCCGTGAGCTGCTCGGACAGGCAACCGAGGATATGCGTTTTCACATGGAGCACCGCATCAGCCATCAGATGCAGCGCGAGGATCGTATGACCGGTCTGCCGAATCGCCGTGCGTTTGAGGAATACATGGAGCGCATCCGCACCGGCGAGGTCGGATGCCGCGATGCGGTGCTGACCTATATTCGGCTGGAGGGTCTGAACGAGCGCAACGACCGCTTCGGCCTTCAGGCAGGAGATGAGGCGGTCATCGCCGCCGCACGGTGCGTTGCAGACTTCTGCCGCGCGTGCGAGGACGGAGGCGAAAGCGTATCGTGCTTCCGCACCGGCGGAAACGAGTTCGCCCTAATCCGTCCCGAGCCAAGGGCAAATTCGGGGCAGCTGCACCGGCAGTTCAGCGCGATCGTCGCGCGGTACAACCGCACCTGTGCGCCGCGCGCCCGCATCACGATGACCTACGGCTTCAGCCGCCTGTGCGACGAGGACGGAAAATCGCGCAGCATCAGCGCATGGAAGGCGGAGGCGGACGCCTATTTGAAGAGAAATGAAACCAGACTGGGAGGGGACACGGAATGACAACCAATTTACATTATCTGATCGCCGGGATGGCGGTGCTGCTGGTTGTTCTGTGGCAGTATTCTCATCAGCGGCAGATGGATGACCGGAACAGCCTCATGTTCCGCCGCCTGCTGACCGTCGTCAGTCTGGACGTTCTCGCCGAGCTGGTCAGTACATGCTTCATTCTGTACGCTCCGTACAGCTTTGGCGTCGGCCGCATGCTCTCGAACACCGTGTTCTATCTGTTTCAGGCGATCCTGCCGCTCATGCTGCTGTACTATGTCTGTACACTGTGCTCGAGCCGCGTGATCTCCACCGGAACCGTGCTGCGCATGGGCATTCCGACTATCGCTCTGATCTTTATCATTCTGACCAACCCCTTCACCGAAAAGCTGTTCTATTTCGACAGCACAGGTTACTGCCACGGTCCGTGGTATCTGCTGCTGTACATCAGCGCCCTGCTGCACATCGCGGCGGCAGCGATTTTTGTCGCGGTGCACCGGGATGCGGTCAGCCGCCGCAATCTGACGGCGCTGCTTACAGTCTTTTTGCTGGCCGCCTTCGGCATCGCCGCGCAGGCCGTCAATCCCGCGGTGCTGACGACCGGCTTCGGCCTTTCGCTCAGCATCCTCGCAATGTATCTGACCATCAACAATCCCTGCGCGTGCATGGACAGCCTGACCGGACTGAATGACAAGCAGTATCTGCTGCGCCGCATGAACGAGCTGACCGACGCGCACAAGGCCTTTCACATTATCACGGTCTACGCCTACCAGCTTGACCACATGAACAAAGTCTCGGGCGTGCAGAGCGGCGACGAATTTCTGCGCCGCGCGGCCGAGCACATGCAGGAGATCGCGGGCAGGAACGTGTTCCGCGTGACAGGTAAGCGGTTTCTGCTGCTGACGTTCTCGCTGCGCGAGTACGAAACCTGCCTGACGAGCCTGCGGCAGGTGTTCCACACGCAGCCGGACGACGCGCAGGCCGCTCCCTCGCCGGTCATCCTGTGCGGCGTGGTGGGCGCGGAAAAGCTGGGAACGGGCGGTCTTGTGCTGGATTATGCGGAATATCTCGAATCTCTCGCAGCACGCAGCGGCGGGACTGAGGTCATCCAGAACGACCGCAAGAACAGGGACAGCTTTTACTACAACAAGCAGGTCGAGCAGTTCCTGCACCGCGCGATCGACGAGGATCTGTTCGAGGTTTATTATCAGCCGGTCTATTCGCTGCATCAGCAGCGCTTTGTCACCCTTGAGGCGCTCAGCCGCCTGCGGCATCCCACGCTCGGCTGGATTTCACCGGATATTTTTATCCGCCTTGCGGAGAAGAACCGCCTTATCAGCCAGATCACCGAGCTTCAGCTGCGGCGCGTCTGCCGTTTTCTGCGCGAAAACCCGGCGCTCCGCGCGAGCATTGCGAACGTCAAGATCAATCTTTCGCCGCTCGATCTTATTCACAGCGATGGCGGAAGCCACTTGATCCGCATTCTGGATGAATACGGTCTGCCGTACTCCTGCTTCCAGTTTGAGATCACCGAGACGGTTGCGACCGAGTATTCCGCGAGCCTGACCCGGGTGGCGGAGAGCTTTCAGGCGGCCGGCATCGGCCTGTGTCTGGATGATTTCGGCTCGGGCTACGCCAACCTGAATACGGTCATGCAGCTGCCGTTCTCGGTCATCAAGCTCGACCGTTCGCTGCTGTTCCACATCTGCACGGACAAAAATGCCGCGCTCTTCTACCAGAGCATCGTATCCGCCTTCTGCCGTCTCGGCTACCGCATCATTGCGGAGGGTGTGGAGACGCAGGAGGAGATGTAGCTGCTGCGGAGCTGGAACGTGGACATGATTCAGGGCTATTATTTCTCCCGTCCTCTGCCGCCGGGAGACCTGCTGCGGCTGCTGACCGAGGAAGCCGTCGAACAGATGTGACCGGGTGCGGCGGACCGCCCCAAAAATCCGTGAAAAAATTTTTCAGAAGCCGGAACCTTTTTAGACGTGCTTCGTCTAATAGAGAGAAAGAGAGCAGATACTGCTTTCTTAGAAAGAAGGCTTTTTACATGAAAAAAACACTGATGGTATTTGCGTGCACGGCTCTGCTGACTGCATCGCTTTCGGCCTGCGGCAGCAAGCCCGCCGAAAATACGGATACCGGTACAGCATCGTCTGCGGCGGCCTCGTCCTCGAGCAGCGAACAGCAGCAGGAAAACACGCTCACCGGCTCGCTCGATGAGAAGAAGAACGGCATGTTCGTTGTAACGGATGCCGAGGGTGCCGCCTATGAATTTACCTACGATCCCTCCGATACGCCGAAGGGTCTGGACGATGCCGCAGAGGGCGATTCGGTCACTGTGACTTATACGGGCACGGTATCCGAGGTCGATTCGTTTGACGGCACGGTCGTTTCGGTCGAGAAAACGGAGGCAGCACAAAATTAAAGACGCGGCTCCTTGCGCAGGCTCCGGTCGCGCTGCCGCGGCTCCTTGCGCAGACTCCGTCGCGCTGCCGCGGCTGTCGCTTGGAAAGAACGCAAAAAAATCCCCTGCCGGGGACAGATTTTCTGTCTCCCCGGCAGGGGATTTCGTTTTTCAGGACTTCTGTTCGGCCTTGTCCAGATACATCAGATAATCCGCCTTGCGGATAGCCTCTGTGATCGGATGCACGCCGCAGATGCCGCCGATGCTGACCGAAAGCTGAATATCCGCGAACTCCGACATGCGGATGCCGCGCACGGCCTGCTGGATCTGCTTTTTCTTGTCGAGGAAAGCCTCCTCGGTCATGCGCGGAAACAGCAGCAGGAATTCATCGCCGCCGTAGCGGATCAGAATATCGGTCTTGCGAATGCAGGAGCGCACCGCGTTTGCGATGTCGCGCAGCGCCGCATCGCCTGCGGCGTGGCCGCAGCGATCGTTGATGAGCTTGAAATTGTTTACGTCCATCAGCGCCACGCCCTCCATGCCCTCAAGGTGGGTGCGGTAGGTTTCAAAATAGCGGCGCGAATAGACGTTGGTCAGCGGGTCAAGGAACAGCTGCATATCCTCGCCGCGCGTGCGGTCAAGCAGAAAACGCGAGCCGTTTGCGTCAATCCAGCGGCCCTCGTTGAGCCGCGAGACCAGCTCGAGCACGCAGGGCGTGCCGTTGATCGTAATATACTTGGCGATGACGAAATACATCTCATTTCGTGTAAATTCGAGCTTGTTGAGCGTAGTATGCTCAGCAAACGCCCGTGCGGAGATGCAGTTGGCGCAGCCCGCATCGTTATCCCAGAACGCGGCGCAGCGCTCGCCTGTGCGGTGCAGAATGCCGTCCGCACCGAGATCGAGCACGGCGTATTTCGTCGGGTCAACCAGACGGACGACATCAAAGATCGCGCTCAGACGCTGGATATCGTCGATGATCGACGGCTCGTCCGTCGCGCTTTTGCCTGTGCAGCGGAAGGGCACACAGTTGCCCTGCACCTTCTGTGCATCGGTCAGACAGCCGATCACGCCGACATAGTGACCGGGGGAGAACGGCGACCAAAGCGTGTGCATCCGGATATTGTGCCAGTGCTGCTTGCGCCCGACCGGCAGAAGCAGGCTGAGCGAAAGCTCGTTGTTCTCGGGTGTTGTGGCCTTGAGAGCGGCTCTGAGCCGCGCAATATCGGCCGGCCGCAGCAGTCGGAGACTGTCCGTTTCATGCACGTCCAGTATCGTGCACTGCTGCTGACGCGGACGGCTCCGGTCGGCTATTATGATGGTACCGGCAGGAACGTCATACTCAAACTGCACATCGCCGCAGCAGGAGACAAAGAAATCCAGCTTTTCCTTGACATAATTCAGCTCGCGCTGGGCGCGGTCGCTGTGCGGTACAGCGCTCTTTTGCAGCAGCTCAGCAGACAGGCGCTTTGCGTCGCGGCGGAGTACCTGATCGGCGGCAAGCGTCGGCAGTGCGCTCCGGAGACGCATGCTGATCTCCTGCAGGCAGTCGAGCAGCATCGGGTTGAACGCGCCGCACTCTCCGTTGAGGATCATGGTGATGGCGGTGTCGTGGGTGTATGCTTTTTTGTAGCAGCGGTCACTGGTCAGCGCGTCAAATACGTCCGCCAGTGCGACTACCTGCGCCGAGATCGGGATCTGTTCACCGAGCAGGCCGTCCGGATAGCCGCCGCCGTCCCAGCGCTCGTGGTGCCAGCGGCAGATCTCGATGGCGACCTTGACCAGCGGCTCGTCGCGGTACTGCGTCAGCCCCTCAAGCATGGAAGCGCCGATGACGGGATGGGTGCGGATGATGTTGAATTCCTCGGGCGTCAGTGCGCCCGCCTTGTTCAGAATGTTCTCGGGGATGCTGATCTTGCCGATGTCGTGCAGGGCGGACGCGGTGGTGATGAGGCGGATCTTGTCCTCGGTCAGACCGTATACATCGGTCTTTTCGGTCAGCTTGCGCAGCAGCATTTCGGTCACGGTCTGCACCTGAAGCACATGCTGTGCGCTCTCGCTGTTGCGGAACTCAACGATATGACTGAGGATGCCGATCATGACATGGCTGTCCTTCTCGTTCTGATAGATCTGGTCGGAGACCATGCCCATCAGCCGCTTCTGGTTGGCGTAGAGCGTGAGCGTGTTTTTGACGCGGCGCTGCACGATGAAGGAGTCGAACGGACGGCGGATATAGTCGGTAATGCCGAGGCTGTAACAGCGCTCGATAACCGCACGGTCCTCGGTGGCGGAGATCATGATGACTGGCAGCTCCTCGATCCAGCGGAACTGATTCAGGCGCTCGAGCACGCCGAAGCCGTCGATTTTCGGCATATTGATATCCAGCAGCAGCAGGTCGATATTCATATCCTGCTGGAGCATGAGGATGGCTTGCGCACCGTCCTCTGCCTCCGCGTAGTCATATTCCTCGCCGAGGATTGCCTTGAGCATTTCTCGGTTGAGTTCCGAGTCGTCAACAATCAGAATTTTCTGTCGGTTCATAGTCGTTCGACCGCAGCCGGGTCGCTCTCCCTCCCTTTGTTTACCGGGATTTGACCGGCTTCACCATTTTTTATTATACTACCAATGCAATGCAGAATAAAGGAAAATTTCCGTCAGCGCCGACGGCGGAAATTTCTGTTGTGCAGGAGTGCGGCAGCGTGTATAATGAGGAGTAGATTGTGCCGATCTGCGGCACAGACAACGAGCAAGAGGGAGAGGACACCATCATCGGTATGAACAGACACAAACGGGTAAGATGCGCTCTGACGCTTTTGACCATGCTGGCGGCGGGTCTGCTGTCCGGCTGCGTCTCGGATGCGGCGTCCGACAGCAAACTCCCGACGATCACCGTCGGCAGCGACACCTATCCGCCTTATGTCTATATGGACAATAACGGCGACATTACCGGTCTGGACGTGGATATTGCGGAGGAGGCATTCCGCCGCATGGGATACCGCGCGGAATTCACCACGATCGACTGGGAACAGAAAACCAAACTGGTCGATAACGGAGAAATCGACTGCATCTGGGACTGCTTTTCCATGGACGGCCGCGAGAACGACTATCAGTGGGCGGGACCGTATCTGGTAAGCCGTCAGGTCATCGCCGTCAGCGAGCAGAGCAGCATCGAGCGAATGAGCGACCTCGCCGGAAAGACCATCGCGGTGCAGGCCACCGGCAAGCCGGAGGCGATCTTTCTGAGCGGAGGCGAAAACGTCCCGGCCTTCCGAAATATCATCAGCCTCGCTGACCGCGGGGTGCAGTATGCCATGCTGGACTGCGGCTATGTGGACGCGGTAGCAGCACACGAGGAGGCTATCCGGCAATATATGAAGGACTACGGCGCGAATTTCCGTATTCTGGATGAACCGCTGCTGACGACCGACATCGGTGTGGCATTTTCCAAGAACGACACACGTGGTCTGGCGGCGCAGCTGACCGAGGTTTTCGCGCAGATGCGCGAGGACGGCAGCATGGAACAGCTGGTCGGAAAATATCTCGAGATCCCCGCGCACAGTCTGGAGGTGGAGCAGCTTGAACAATAATTCCCGGCGCATTGTCTCCCGAAGGACGTTCTGGTGCCTGTGCCTCGCGGCGGGGCTTTTGTTCCTTGGTGCGGTATTCCTGCTGTCCCGGCACGCGGATATGCAGGACTGCGAGCGGCGCATGACCGAGCTGATCGACTTTGTAAAGGAGCAGTCCTCCTCCTATGTGCAGTATAACGAAATCGCCGTGGCCAAGGCACTTGTGCGCGAAACGACCGCCGTTCAGGAGCTGGACGGCGTGACGCTCGACTGCGGCGAGGACGAGCTGCGGCAGTATGTGGAGCGGCTAGGGCTGACCGGTATTTCGGTGCTGGACGCGAACGGCAGGCTAATCTGCGAGTACAGCACGGACGGCATCGGCTATACCCGCCTGCAAACCGATCTGGAAGCCGAGCGCGTGCTCGCCGTGATCGGTCATCCGCAGAGCACCTATGTTCGGCGTGTGCAGCTGACCGACGGCTCGTTTGCCGACGCTGCCGTGCGCAGCTGCGCGGACGGACGCGGCGCGGTGCTTGGCTGGCGGCACACCGGGGCGGCGTTCGCAAAGAAATCCGTGCTCTCCGTGCAGAATCTGCTCGACGGCTACGACGCCGAGACCACGGGAACCGTGCTCCTGTCGGACGGCAACCGCGTAACTGCGTCGGACGAGCCGTCCCTCATCGGTACGGATACCACGGAAAATGATCTGCTCCGCCGCATCCGCTCGAGCGGCCATGCCGACCGGCTGGTCTATGCCGGACGCAGGGGCCTGACCCGATATTACGGCATGTACAGCCACGGGCGCAACTTCTACTACTATATATATGTCCCGGGCAGACTGCTCTACAGGGACACGCCGATCAATTTGATCGTGTCGTTCTTCGCCTGTGCGATCGTTCTAACGCTGCTCCTGTTCGTGCGGCGAGGAACGGAAAAGAGCTTCCTCCAGCAGCAGAAAACGCTCGAAAAGGAATATCAGACCTCGCTTGAGCAGAAAAATGCCGAGCTTGAACGCGCTATCCGTCAGGAAACGGCGGCAAACCGCGCCAAGCGCGAATTTCTGTTCAATATGTCGCACGACATCCGCACGCCGATGAACGCGATCATCGGCTTCACCTCGCTTGCGGCCACCCATATCGACAACCGTGAGCAAGTGCTCGACTACCTGAAAAAGACCGCGACGGCGAGCCAGCATCTGCTCTCGCTCATCAACGATGTACTCGATATGAGCCGTATCGAGAGCGGCAAGGTTTCTCTCGAACTGCGCCCGGTGCACCTGCCCGAGCTTGTACACGATCTGCGCGATATCATCCAGTCGAGCATCACCGCCAAGCGCATTTCGCTTTTCATCGACATGGTCGATGTGGAGGATGAGGATGTTGTTGCCGACCCCATGCGTCTCAACCAGATCATGCTCAACATCCTGTCCAATGCTATCAAGTTCACCCTGGTAGGCGGCATGATCACCCTGCGCATCGTTCAGAAGCAGACCGCACCGCATGGAAGTGTGGATTATGAATTTCATATCCGTGATACCGGCATCGGCATGAGCTCGGCGTTTCAGGAGCATATCTTCGAGCAGTTTGCGCGCGAGGAGACCTCGACCGTGAGCAAAATTCAGGGAACCGGTCTCGGCATGGCGATTACGAAAAATCTGGTCGATATGATGGGCGGCAGTATTTCGGTCGAGAGTGAGCCGGGGAAGGGCTCGGAATTCACGGTTTCCCTGCGCTTTCCCATCAGCGGAGAGCAGGCCGTGCCGCAGCGTATCTCCCAGCTTGAGGGCCTGCGCGCGCTTGTGGCGGATGACGACACCGACACCTGTCTGAACGTCAGCAAAATGCTGCGCATGATCGGCATGCGGTCGGACTGGACAACCTCTGGACATGAGGCTGTTGTCCGCACGCAGGATGCGATCGAGCAGGGCGACGGCTTCCATGTCTTTATCATCGACTGGATGATACCCGATCTGAACGGCCTTGAGGTCGTGCGCCGCATTCGCAGGCTGATTGGCAGCAATACCCCGATCATCATCCTGACCGCCTACGACTGGGCGGATATCGAGGTTGAGGCAAAGGCTGCAGGCGTGACTGCGTTCTGCGCCAAGCCGCTGTTCATGTCCGAGCTGCGCCGCATACTGGCTGAGCCGTTTCTTCCGGCAGAGGCTGCGGAACAGACGGAGAAGACGGCGGATTTCGCCGGAAAACGGCTGCTGGTCGTCGAGGATAACGCCCTCAACCGTGAAATTGCGGTGACGATGCTCGAGGAAGGCGGGTTCGAGGTGGACACGGCGGAAAACGGAAAGGTTGCGGTAGACAAGGTGCGCGAGAGCGCGCCCGGGTACTATGATCTGGTGCTGATGGACATTCAGATGCCGATCATGGACGGCTATGCGGCTGCGCGTGCCATCCGCGCTCTGCCGGATGCCGAAAAGGCGGGTCTGCCCATTGTCGCCATGACGGCGAACGCCTTTGACGAAGACAGGCAGAACGCAGAGAAGGCAGGCATGAACGGCCATCTTTCCAAGCCGTTCGATATGCAGCAGCTGCTCACGATGCTCCGGGAGAAGCTGTCGCCGTAACGCTTTCATTTTCATCGCGTTATTCGATAATGAAGCCGCCGGATCAGACTGAATAGGAAACGCAGGAAGCGTCCGTTGGGGATGCCTTCCTGCGTTTTTCTTTGCACACCGCCGGTACGGCGGTTTTTTTACCTTTTCTGCCCGGAAAAGGTTTACATTGCTTATCAATTGGCTTATGATAAAATCTGACAAAGGAGGTGGGCCTGTGCACGGAGTACGTCAATGGTGGGTGCGTCTGTCCATTTTGCACAAGGCGATCGTGCTGAGCTGCGCATTCGTCATTCCCATTCTGCTGGTGGTGGGACTGTTAATGAACGATTTTTACGATTACCGCGAGAAAAGCGATGATATCCTGTCTGAATATGCACGCTGCACGGACTACATGAACGCCATGGAGCAGGAAAATGCGCTTCTGGGCGAGCTGACGTTTGCGGCGCCCGAGTCCGATACGATCGACAAATATGCGGACGCCGTGCAGGACACCGCCTCTGCGTGGGAGCGGCTGCGCAGCGCAGAGACCGACGGCAGCACGCAGAGCGAGGTGCTTAAGCAGGTCATCGACCGCACGATGAAAAGCTATCGTGTCCGTCAGGAGACGTTCATCGCGCAACTGCATGACGGCACATTTGACGCGGTGAACTACGAAGCGCTGCGTACACAGGGCAGCTATCTGACGCAATACACCGATCAGCTGACGGCGGCGTTTCTGATGGAGGGACGCGAGGGCTATCTGGTCCTCGGTCAGCGGGGTACCTCGCAGAACATGGTATTTACCATCGTAGCCGCGATCGGCAGCGTGCTGTTTGCAGGCGCGATGCTGTACTACGCACGCAGCCTGCTGCTGCCGGTACAGCAGATGAGCCACGGTGCACGCCGCGTTGCGGATGGCGAATACGACATTGAGGACTTCAACTTTGCACGCTCGGACGAGATCGGTATGCTCGCCGACTCGTTCAATCACCTCAAGCACCAGATTGCGCGGACGATTCACGCACTGGAAAGCGAAGCACAGCTGGAAAAATCCTTGCGTCAGCAGGAGAGCGAGGCAGCACGCCTGCGGCAGCTGATCGAGCAGAGCCGCTTTGCGCAGCTGCAGAGCCAGATCAACCCGCATTTTCTGTTCAACACGCTGCAGAGCGTGGCCAATATGGCCGGAATCGAGCAGGCGACCGTCACCGGCGACATGGTGGTGCGGCTGGCGAACTTCTTCCGCTACACGCTCGACCATGATGACAGCGTGGTAACACTCGACCGAGAGCTTGCGCTGCTGCGCGACTACATTTCCCTGCAGGAGCTGCGGTTCGGTGAACGTATTTCGTTCGAGATGAACTGTGACAGCCGCTGTGCGGCCTGTGAACTGCCGAAATTCACACTGCAGCCGATTGTGGAAAACTCTATCGTACACGGCATGCGCAGCCGCAGTGCGGGCGGCCGCATCCGCATTGTCACTGAGAGCACACCGAATGGCTGCCGCATCCAGATTACGGACAACGGCGGCGGCTTCTCGCGCAGCAAAATGAAACAGAACACCGCCGAGGGACACCGGTCCATCGGCCTGCAGAATATCGCGGGACGCATTGCGCTGTCCGGCGGCAGCTTCCGCATTGTCAGCTGTCCCGGATTGGGCACGACAGCCCGCATCATACTGCCCATGAAAGGGGAAGAGCATATATGTTAAAGGTACTGATCGCGGAGGACGAACCGCTGAGTCTGCAGAATCTGAGCGGACAGATGCGCGATTTGCTTGGCGCGGATGCACTCATCGAGGGAGTTGCGAACGGACGGGAGGCGGTTGAACGCGCCCGTCAAATTCAGCCGCAGCTGGTGCTGATGGATATTGAAATGCCGGTGATGAACGGCCTTGATGCGGCAGCCATCATCCACAAAGCCATGCCGGAAACCCACATTGTATTCCTGACGGCCTTCGACCGCTTCGACTACGCCGTAGGCGCCATGCGGGCCGGCGGAACGGATTATCTGGTCAAGCCGTTTGACAGCGCACAGATTACCGCCTGCCTGCGCAAGCTGAATCTGCTGCCGGAAAGCCGTCCGGCGGTGCGCGGGGACAAGCCGGGAAATACGTTCTGCACCCAGTTTTCCGTGTGGCTGGAGCATCATTACATGCAGGATGTGTCGCTTGATCAGGCGGCAGAGGCGATGGGCATGAGTTCGTTCTACTTCTCACGCTTTTTTCGCACCTCGTATAACCAGACCTTCCTTGAATACTTGACCGCCTACCGTATCGACCGTGCGGTTGAGCTGCTGCAGCAGACTGATATTCCGGTACGGGAAATCGCTGTTCGGGTCGGCTATACGGATGCAAACTACTTCACGAAGGTGTTCAAGCGGCATTTGGGCGTAACGCCTACCGAGTACCGCAATCATAACGCAAACTGAACGAGCCGCGCGGCAGAATTTACGGAATTTATACGGAAAATTTACTATTTATTCCAAAATATTTATGCAAATGTCATAAAAAAGAATATGAAAATTTTCAGTACGCTGTGATTTTACCTGTCTACCGCAAGTATTTACGATGTTGCCGAAACTGGTCACCCTATATAATAGGAGATGGAAAGATGAATAAACGCTTTCGGTGTGTGATCGCCGGATGGCTGCTGCTCATGCTCTGTGCATGTACCGGCGGTACGGACGAGCCGCATATCCGCTATTACCGCCTTGCCAGCGGGCAGAGCGAAAACTACCTCGCCAATCAGGCGTGTCAGCGCTTCTGCGACATGGTGCGCAGGGAAACGGACGGCGCGATACAAATTCTGCCGAGCTTTGATAACGAGCTTGGTACCGATGCATCCGCACTTGAGCAGTGCGTGTACGGCGGCATTGATTTTGTACGCACGCCAATCTCGTCTGCCGCAGCGTATGCACCGCAGCTTGCGGCGCTGCAGCTGCCGTACGAGTACACCTCGGACAAGCACCTGTTCCGGGTGCTGGACGGCGCAGTCGGTCAGCAGGTGATGGCCTCGCTCGAGAACAAGGGCCTTACCGGTTTAAGCTATTTTTATGCCGGTTACCGGTGCTTTTTCACGACAGGAAAGGCGATCACCTCACTCGATGACATGAAGGACCTGCGGCTCGGCACCGAGGATTCCTCGCAGATGAAGCAGGTCATTCCGATGTGGGGCGCCGAGGCGGTGACGCTGCCGCCGGATGAGATCGCGCTCGCGCTCCGCACTGACCGGATTGACGGCGCCGAGAGCACGCTGCCTACCTATGTGGACAGCGGCTACTATCAGCTTGCACCGTACTGGACGTACGACCGACATTCCTACAACGCGGATGTGCTGGTCGCGTCCTCGGAAACGTGGGAAACGTTCTCACAGGAGGAGCAGACCATCATTGAGCGATGCGCCGCTGAGGCGGCTTCGTGGCAGCGCGACCACTGGCAGAGCGCAGAGGTTCGAGCAATGCTGCACGCATCCCGCAGCGGCTGCTACATGGCGCTGCTCGATGAGGAGCAGGCCGAAAAGTTCCGTGCAGCGGTGCAGCCGATTTACGAACACCTTTCCGATGCGCAGAAGGAGGTCGTGCAGGCCGTACAGGCACTGGCCGACAGCGATTAGCGAGATCCCCTCCTTGTGCAGATCAGTTTGTTCGCAAACGTCCGCAAAACGGCGTTTTCGATAGAGGAAAACGAACAAGGAGGCTAAAAAGATGAAAATCAAAAGATTGATGGCAGGTCTGCTTTGCGGTGCAGTCGGTGCGGCAACCCTTGGTTTGTCCGGCTGCGGCAATGCCGCGGACAGCGGCATGATGGATGCGGCAAACGCCAATGCAGTTGCAGGCGGCAGCAGCGATCTGCCGGTCATCACCTGGAAGATGGGTTCCACCTGGGGTGACGGCAACATTCACTTCACCTGTGACGAGCGCTTCTCCGAGCTGGTCAGCCAGCTGACCGACGGACGCTTTACCATCACCAACTATCCGGAGGGCTCGCTTTGTGCGGCAAATCAGCTGTTTGATTACGTCCAGAACGGCACCATCCAGTGCGGCGGTGACTGGGGCGGCTACTGGAGCGGCAAGGATACCGCTTTTGAGCTGCTCTCCACTACAATGGATAACTTCACCGGCATGGACTACTACATCTGGATCACCCAGGGCGGCGGCCTGAAGTGCTATCAGGATATGTACGGCAAGTACAACATGACGTATTTCCCGATTATGATCAACCACGCAGAGTCCGGTATCCGTTCGACCAAGCCGATCACTTCTATCAAGGACATGCAGAGCATGAAGATCCGCCTCGGCGGCGTTATGGCCGGCCGTGCAGCGGAAAAGCTGGGCATCAACATCACCACCGTTGCGGCAAGCGAGCTTTATGAGTCCCTGCAGCGCGGCGTTATCGACGGCGGCGAGTTCTCCACGCCGTGCTCGGATGATTCGCTGAAATTGCAGGAGGTTGCCAAGTACTGGTGCTCGCCTGCATGGTATCAGTCCGGCGGCGTCAACGGCGTTATGATCAACAAGGATGCATGGAATAAGCTCCCCGAGGAGTACCAGAACGCCATCCAGATGGCGGCTGAGATCTGCACCTCCGAGCAGCTGTCCCGCTACCTGTGGATGGATTTCGATTCCACCAAGAAGATGCTCGAGGAGGACGGCTGCGTCGTCACCAAGATGAACCAGGACGACTGGAATACCATCCGTGAGACCTGCCGTCAGGTTTACGAAGAAGAAGCTGCGAAGAATGAAAACTTCAACATGGTATACAGCTCTATGCAGGATTACCGTGAACATGCCGATACCTACCGCGCAATGCTCGGTGACTACGGCTGGGGCTTCAACTACGATGAATCCGAAAAGTGACCGACAGAGTGTTCCGTGCTCTCTTTTGAGAGCACGGAGCCTCAGAAGATGAGGTGTAATATATGAAAGTGATCAAACGCATCTGCGATGTGATCGACCTCGTCAATGACTGGATCGGCAGGATTGCTTCCTTCGCCGTTCTTGGCATTCTCGCGGTCATTGTTACCGAAGTCGTGCTGCGCCGTTTGTTCCACAGTCCGCAGATCTGGACGATGGACGTCATCTGCATGACCTTCGGCTGCTACATTATCATGGTCTGCGCCTACGGCTTCCAGAAGAAGGCCTTTGTTGCGGTTGATGTGCTGTATGCACGGCTTAAACCGCTTGCGCAGAACATTCTGCACCTGATTACCTATCTGGTGTTCTTTGTTCCGTTCGTATTCGTGCTCGTGCCCGAGAGCTTCGGATTTTTCCTTCGCTCGTATACCACGGGTGAGCGCGGCTACTCGGTATGGGCGCCGCCGGCATGGCCGGTCAAGCTGGCGCTGTTCGTTGGCATGACGCTGCTCGCACTGCAGGGCATTTCCGAGATGCTCAAGTGCGTGCGCGGCATCGGTGAAGCCGTTTCCGGCACGGATGATACGAAGGGAGGCGACGCTGCATGATGGAAATGCTGACCAATCTTGTCACGCAGTCCGGCGTGAGCGCAACACAGCTCAGCGCGATCCTGCTTGGCGTACTGTTCCTTACCATGATCATCGGTCTTGCGACCGGTCAGGAGCTTGCGTTCGTCCTCGGCGGCGCCGGTGTTATTATCGGCTATCTCGCCTGGGGCGGCCCGGGCATCACCATCGCCATGACCAAGGTGTACGACCAGATGCAAAGCTATTCCATGGTCGCCATCCCGATGTTCGTGCTGATGGCAAACTTTTTGACACATTCCAAGGTTGCGGATGGGTTGTTCCTCTCTATCCGCTACCTGCTTGGTCCTCTGAAGGGCGGTCTCGGTCTGGCAGTGATCGTGGTTTCCACCGTGTTTGCTGCCACGACCGGTATCGTCGGCGCATCCGTTGTTACCATGGGCATGCTGTCCGTACCGGTGCTGCTGAAGTGCGGCTATAAGCCGTCTCTCGCGTGCGGCATGGTGTGTGCGGGCGGTTCGCTCGGTATCCTGATTCCGCCGTCCATCATGCTGGTTTCGATGGGCTCCTATGCGAATGTATCGGTCGGCAAGATCTTCTTCGCCGCCATCGTTCCGGGTCTTGTCCTGTCGCTGTTCTACATGATCTATGTGTTCGTCATCTGCCATATCCACCCGGATTACGGTCCGGCGATGACCACCGAAGAGCTGGCTGCCATGCCGCTGAGTGAGCGCATCACCGGTTCGCTCATCAACCTGATCCCGCCGGTCATCCTGATCGTCGGCGTGCTCGGTTCCATCTTCACCGGCTGGGCGACTCCGACCGAGGCGGCAGGCGTAGGCGCGCTGTTCTCGCTCATCCTCGCCATCTTCTACAAGCAGTTCAGCTGGAAGATGCTGTACGATTCGCTGATCGACACCGCAAAGACATCTGCGATGGTATTCATCATCCTGTTCGGCGCGTCTGCCTTCACCGGCATCTTCATGTCGCTCGACGGCGACCAGCTGATTGCAACCTGGATTTCGAGCGTTGGCATCGGCAAGTGGGGCGCGTTCGCAATCATGATGGCGATCGTATTCTTTATGGGCATGTTCCTCGACTGGCTGGGCATCGTTATGATCGTATTCCCGATCTTCCTGCCGATTATGGATATGTTCGGCTTTGACCGTCTGTGGATCGTCGCAGTTACGGCTGTTATGCTGCAGACCTGCTTCATGACGCCGCCGTTCGGCTTCGCACTGTTCTACATCAAGGGCATTGTGCCGCCGTCGGTCAAAATACAGGAAATCTACCGCGGCGTTATCCCGTTCATCCTGATTATCATCGCAGTGGTAATTCTGGTAACGGTATTCCCGCAGGTTGTATATTTCCTCCCGAATCTGGTAGCATCTTAATCTTTCTCCTGAGCCTTCCGGCAGACACCTGTGCCGGAAGGCTCATCTGCTTGTTACCTATGTTATTTCGCAGTTCAATGCGGTTTTCCTCTTACCGTATTACCGTAAAATGGGAAATATGTAGATGTGTTTGAACTGCGGAATAAACTTCTGTCTGCCGGATTGTTGGAGTATTTGCCGGCGGCAGAACCCCCTCTGGGCTCTCTGATCTGTTGGAAATCAGAGAGCCCTTGCTTATTCTTGCGTGGAAAAATTCCGCAAATCGCTTGACTTCTCGAAAAATTTCGGGTATAAGATTATATTGGACAGACAAAAATTCGATGATATACTATTATATAATGCATGCCTGTTCAAAGCCTGAACGGTATGGTCAGGCTCGGTTTGTCGAAAAGGTCAATATTCATGCAGCTTCAGCCAATTCGCGCAGCAGCGCGTGTAAAATAGCATTTGCTTTGCAAATGCAAAAAAGTCGGGGCGTGTACCGCGCAGCGCGGCCGAGAAACCGCGCAAGGACAGCGCTGACTTTTTTCATTTCTGGAGGGAGAAAGTTTCTGTATTGGAACTTTCGGACGACTTTGGAACGGCCCGCGGTCCGTTCCTGCTTGTCGGCGAAACTGTAGTTTCGCCGACAGCCTAAGCCTGAACGGTGTGTTCAGGCTTTCGGTATATCATACTGCAGCATCGTTAAAGGAGGGGATTTATCGTGCAGACGCAGATTTTTATGGTGCATAAGCGGCATCTGGGACTGCGGGCGCCGACGGTACTTGCCGTCGGCTTTGCGCTGACGATTCTGGTGGGTGCGCTGGTACTGATGCTGCCGGTTTCGGCGGCAGACGGACAGATAACACCGTTTCTCGACGCGCTGTTTACAGCAGCCTCGGCGAGCTGTGTTACCGGACTCGTCACGGTCAGCACGGCGGTGCACTGGTCGGTATTCGGCAAGTGCGTCATCCTGCTGCTGATTCAGATCGGCGGACTCGGCTTTATGTCCGTCGCGGCTATTGCGTCGTTTGTCCTGCGGCGAACGATCACGCTGCACGAGCGCATGGTGATGAGCGCGGGGCTTAATCTGTCGGATGGCGGCGGCATTGTCCGTCTGACACGGCGCGTGCTGTTCGGCACGTTCATCATCGAAGGGACGGGAGCGGTTCTGCTGTCCTGCCGGTTCGTGCCGCATTACGGTTTCCCGAAGGGAATCACAATGGGCGTGTTCCACGCGGTTTCGGCATTCTGCAACGCAGGCTTTGACCTGATGGGCACACCGGACGATCCGTTTCAGTCGCTCATCGGCTGGGCGGAGGATCCGCTCGTGAACATTACGGTGATGGCGCTCATCGTGCTCGGCGGTCTCGGCTTTTTCGTGTGGAGCGACGTGTGGGACAAGCACAGTTTCTGCCGTCTGCGCCTGCACACGAAAATCGTGCTGACGGCCACGGCAGGTCTGCTGCTGTTCGGCTTTGGCTGGACGCTGCTGTTCGAGTGGAGCAATCCGGCAACGCTCGGTGCGTTTGATACTCCGCACAAGCTGCTTGCGGCGGCGTTTGAGTCCGTGACCCTGCGCACGGCAGGCTTCAACACCATCGACCTCGGCGCGCTTACCGGCCCGAGTCAGGCGGTGTCGTGCCTGCTCATGTTCATCGGCGGATCGCCCGGCTCAACAGCAGGCGGCATCAAGACCGTGACGGCGGCCGTGCTCGTGCTCACGGCCATCAGCGCCTTCTGCGGGCGCACAACGGTTTCGGCGTTCGGCCGGACGATTGCGCCGCGCAGCATCATGAACGCCGTAACCCTGCTCATGGCAGGCGGCGTGCTCTGTCTGGTCGGCGCCTGTGCGATCGCCGGAATCGAGGACGCACCGTTTCACCAGTGCCTGTTTGAAGCGGTCTCCGCGTTCGGCACGGTCGGTGTGAGCATGGGTCTGACACCGACGTTGTCGGCGGCTTCGTGCGTCATTCTGATCGTGATGATGTATATGGGCCGTGTCGGTGTGCTGACGCTCGGCGTTGCCGTTTTCATGCGCCGCAGAGAGCCGCCAAGGCTCAAATACCCGGACGCAGATGTGTTTATTGGTTGAGGCAGCATTCCGCAATTACATTTTTTGCATTTTGCGTGATGATGCCTTTATGGTGAAGTAGATTAAGCAGTTATCCAAAGGAGAGACAGATATGAAATCCTTTCTGGTGATCGGCATGGGCCGATTCGGTACCGCCGTTGCGCAGGAGCTGACCGAGCTTGGTCAGGAGGTTCTTGCCATCGACGAGAACGTCGAGAGCGTGCAGCGCATCGCGGATGATGTGACGCAGGTCATGCAGGGCGACGCGCAGGACGAAGCCGTGCTGGGGGCCATCGGCGTGCGCAACTTCGACTGCTGTATTGTTGCGGTAGGTACGGATATGGAGGCGAGCATCCTCATCACAGTCATGCTCAAGGATCTGGGCGCGCAATACATCATTGCCAAAGCGAGAAGCACTGTGCATGCCAAGGTGCTCGAGCGCGTCGGTGCGGACCGTGTTGTCCTGCCGGAGAGCGAAATGGGCTGCAAGCTGGCACAGCGCCTGGCACATACCAACGTGGTGGATTTTATCGGCGTGTCGGACGAATACAGCATTCTGGAGATACACGCGCCGAAAAGCTGGGTCGGCAAATCGCTGGTGCAGCTTGACGTGCGGCAGAAGCATAAAGTGAATGTGCTCGCCGTCCGTCATGGTGAACAGGGTGCACTGGATGCGAGTCCTAAGCCGGATAGGGCCATCGAGCCGGATGATCTTCTGTTTATCATGGGCGAAAATAAATTTGTGAGCAGGGTGGTGGAACTGCATTGATTGAGATACAGAGCCGTCAGAATGCCGCGCTCAAGCATCTTGCGCGGCTGGGACGGGAACGAAAATACCGCCGGAGCACGGGGGAAATGCTGTGCGAGGGCGAAAAAATGCTGGGAGAAGCACTGCGTTCGGGCGCGAAGCTGAAAACCGTGCTTGTGAGAGACGGCTGGGACAGTCCGCTCGTCAAAGAGGCGGAAGAGCAGGGAGCATCGCTCTATTCCGCACCGGATGCGCTGTTCAAACTCGCAAGTGAGGTGGAAACGCCGCAGAACGTCATCTTTTCCTGCGAGCAGCCGCAGTGGACGGCGGACGCGCTGGACGGAGCCGGGCAGGTGCTCCTGCTGGACGGCTTACAGGACCCGGGCAACCTTGGCACGATCTTACGCACCGCCGAAGCGTTCGCGCTCGGCGCCGTTGTGTTGTGCGAGGGCTGCGCCGATCCGTTTTCACCCAAGGTCGTGCGCTCGACGATGGGCGCGGTGTTCCGTCTGCCGTGCGTGACGCTCCCGCTTGCGGAGGCCGCCGAACGGCTGCACCGGAACGGTCTGCCGCTGTACGCCACCGCGCTGCATGAGGACAGCGTGCCGCTTTCCTCGGTTTCGCTTTCCAAAGCCGCCGTTATCATCGGCAGTGAGGGAAAGGGCGTGACCGAGCAGGCGCTCCGTCTGTCCGACAGGCGCGTGATCATTCCCATGAAGGGCCGTGCCGAATCGCTCAATGCGGGCGTTGCCGCGGCCATCGTGATCTACGAAATGACAAAATGAGGAGGCGGGCACTATGCCGTCAAGACTCAGCTATGTTTGGCTTTCGCTCAAGCGCGGACTCGGCTCGCGCACAGCTGCCGAGGTACTCGATGCCTTCGGCTCTCCGGAGGCGGTGTTCGCCGCCGACCGGCAGGCACTGACAGCTGCGCCGTGTGAGCTGTGCAAGACCCATGTCGATCTGCTGTGCGACAAGGATACGTCCGAAGCAGAGCAGGTCATCCGGTCCTGCACGGAAAAGAATATCCAGATCATTACCATCGGTGACAGCGCTTACCCGGACCGCCTGCGGGCGATCCCGGATCCGCCGACCGTGCTGTATGTGCGCGGACGCTGGCCGGATTTCGACAGTGTTCCCGCCGTAGCCGTCGTCGGCACGCGCAAGGCGACGCCGTATGGCCTGAAAGTCGCCGATCAGATCGGCACAACGCTTGCACGAGCGGGCATGATAACCGTCAGCGGCATGGCGCTCGGCAATGACGGCGCGGCACACCGCGGTGCGCTGAAGGCGGGCGGTCTGACCGTTGCCGTGCTGGCAGGCGGACCCGATGTGTGTTATCCGCCGCAGCACCGCAGCTTGATGGGCGATATTCTGCTCATGGGTGCCATCATCAGCGAATATCCGCCCGGCACCGAGCCGCACGGACGCAATTACCACCAGCGCAACCGCATTATCAGCGGTCTGTCGGTCGCGTCCGTCATCGTGGAGGCGAGCGACTGGCGTTCGGGTGCGCTCATTACCGCGCGTCACGCGCTTGATCAGGGACGCGATGTGTACGCCGTGCCCGGTCCGATCGATGCGCCGCAGTCGCAGTCATGCAATGAGCTGATCGCCAAGGGCGAGGCTGCGCTGCTGACCAGTCCGACCGTGCTCGTGCGCGAGTACAGCGGCATGATGCCCGAGCAGGCGGTACAGCAGGCTTTTCGGCGTCAGACCGGCGAGTATCCGGAACCGGCTGCCAGAAGTGCTTGGGAGGACATTCGCAGGCGTGAGCAGCAGGCCGAACAGCGCCGCGCCGCTGCCGCAGAAAAGGCGAAGGCCGAACCCAAACAGCCGTCTGCGGCTGCAAAACCGCTGCCGGACGGCTTAAATGAGGATGAAAAGACCATCGTCACGTTCGTGCGGGACGGTGTGAGCACACCCGAGGAGCTGATCGACCGCTGCGGTCTGGCAGCGCCGCGGGTGATGAGTCTTGTCACCATGCTGGAAATGGATGGGATACTGCGCCGTGAAAAGGGCAGACTCATCCTCGGCACATGGTAAAAGTGAGAGAAAAAAGAAAACACGCAGCAATCACGCCGTAAGGCGTGTATGCAATGGAATTTCCGCAGGAAATTCATAAAAAGGGGGAGCATGTATCACCCTTTTTATACAAGTGCGGAGAAAAGTTTCGACGAAGGAGGAACTTTTCGCAGCCTTGGCCATATCCGAACAGAGTTCGATATGGCCTTTCGATTGCAAGCGTGGTTGCAATCGAAGTAAGTTTTTGGAGGTTTTTATGTCTAAGTTAGTCATCGTGGAGTCACCGGCCAAGGCAAAGACGATCGGAAAATATCTCGGTTCGGACTATGTCGTCAAGGCTTCGATGGGACATCTGCGCGATCTGCCGAAAAAGAAAATGAGCATCGATATCGAGCACGATTTCCAGCCGGAATATGTGCCGATCGAGGGTAAAGATAAAATCATCAAGGAAATCCGCAGCGAAATCCGCAAGAGCGATTTCGTCTATCTCGCAACTGACCCTGACCGCGAGGGAGAAGCGATTTCGTGGCATATCAAGGAGCTGTTCAAGCTCAAGGACAAGAATTCCCGCCGCGTGACCTTTAACGAGATCACCAAGCAGGCGGTCCGCTCGGGTATCGAGAACCCGCGCGATATTGATATCGATCTGGTAAATGCACAGCAGGCACGCCGCATTCTCGACCGAATCGTTGGCTATCAGCTGTCGCCGTTCCTGTGGCGCAAGGTCAAGCGCGGTCTGTCCGCAGGCCGTGTGCAGAGCGTTGCAACCCGTCTAGTCGTGGACCGTGAGAACGAAATCCGCGCATTCGTGCCGGAGGAATACTGGTCGATCGAGGCCCTGCTGCAGACCGCGGACGGCGGCAAGTTTTCAGCGCGCTACTACGGCGACGCGAACGGCAAGGCCGAGCTGAAAAACGAAGAGCAGGCGATGCATGTTGTCAACGCCGTTACCGGCAAGCCGTTCACCGTCGGCAATATCAAGCGCGGCAAGAAAAAGCGCACCGCCGCACCTCCGTTCATCACCTCGACGCTGCAGCAGGAAGCCAGCCGCAAGCTGAATATGACGCCGCGCCGTACGATGAGCATCGCGCAGGAGCTGTACGAAGGTATTGAACTCGGTGAATACGGTCTGACCGGCCTTATCACCTATATGCGTACCGACTCGCTCCGTCTGGCGGACGAGGCCACCGCTGCCGCTGCGGGCTTCATTCGCGGCCGCTACGGCGAGGAATATTATCCGGGCAAGCCGCGTGTGTTCAAGACCAAGGGCAACGCGCAGGACGCGCACGAAGCCATTCGTCCGTCCAACGTGCAGCTGCTGCCTGAAGAAATCCGCAAGTACCTGACGCCCGATCAGTTCAAGCTGTACCGCCTGATCTGGTCGCGCTTTGTGGCCTGCCAGATGGCAGACGCCATTCTCGATACGGTTTCCGCCGATATCGTCTGCGAGGGTCAGGTGTTCCGCGCATCCGGTCATACGGTCGCGTTCCCGGGTTTTACTGCGGTTTACGAGGAAGGTACGGACGACGAGAAAAAGCAGGATTCCGCAGGAAAGCCGCTGCCGCGCTTCGATCAGGGCGACAAGCTGACCGCCGAGAAGATCGAGCCGTCCCAGCACTTTACGCAGCCGCCGGCCCGCTACACCGAGGCATCGCTCATCCGTGCGATGGAGGAACGCGGCATCGGCCGGCCGTCCACCTATGCGCCGACTATCTCGACCATCATCGACCGCGATTACGTCACCAAGGAGAACAAGGCGCTCCGTCCGACGCCGCTCGGCGAAGGCGTTACCGGCCTGCTGGTTGACGAGTTCAAGTCGGTTGCCGATTACGAGTTCACCGCCAACATGGAGCACGAGCTGGACGAAGTCGAAGCGGGCAAGCTGAACTATATCCAGCTGCTGCACAACTTCTATGACGGATTTGAAGCCGCGCTCAAACAGGCGGAGATTGATCTGGAGGGCAAGCGCATCAAGATTCAGGACGAGGTGACCGACGTTATCTGCGAGAAATGCGGACGCAACATGGTCATCAAGTCCGGCCGGTTCGGCAAATTCCTTGCGTGCCCGGGTTTCCCGGAGTGCACCAACACCAAGCCCATCACCGAGGACACCGGCGCTGCGTGCCCGGTTTGCGGCGCAAAGGTCGTGAAGAAAAAGTCCGCACGCGGCTATGTGTACTACTCGTGCGACACCTATCCGACCTGCCAGTTCATGACGTGGGACAAGCCGCTCAAGACCAAGTGTCCGAACTGCGATTCCTCGCTGTTCCGCCACACCGACCGCGATTCCAAGGAGGTCACGGACGTTTGCCTGCGTGAGGGCTGCGGCTACAAGGAGCTGGTCAAGGAGGGCCTGCCGCCTGAGGAAACCGAAAAGCGCCGCAAGATGCGTGAAGCGCGTGCCGCCAAGGCTGCGGAACGTGCTGCCGCAAAGGAAGCCGCCGAGAAGAACGGCGAGACCGAGGAAAAGGTCAAGAAGGCAACGAAAAAGGCAACGACTAAGAAATCCACCGCAAAGAAAACTCTGCCGTGGATGACCAAGACCACCAATAAATTCAAAAAGCTGAAGGACGAGGCTGTACAGGAGCTGACTGCCAAGCAGCAGGAGCAGTACGCCAAGGCTCTGGCAAAGCACGAAGCAGAAAAGGCGACGGAAAAGGCAAAAAAGGCCGCTGAGAAGAAAGCGGCGGCGAAAAAGCCTGCCGCAAAGAAAAAGACCACGGCAAAGGAGAGCGCCGAATGAGTGAAATGGTAACAGTAGTCGGCGCAGGACTGGCCGGCTGTGAGGCTGCATGGCAGCTGGCACAGCGCGGTATCTCCGTGTGCCTGTGTGAGATGAAGCCGGTGCAGCACACGCCTGCACACCACTCGGACGATTTCGCCGAGCTGGTGTGCTCCAACTCGCTGCGCTCGGATGAGCTGGCGAACGCCGCCGGTCTGCTCAAGGAGGAGCTGCGCCGACTGGACAGCCTTATCCTCTCCTGTGCGGATGCACACCGCGTAGAGGCGGGCGGCGCACTGGCGGTTGACCGCGAAGCCTTCGCGGCAGCCGTCACCGAGAAGATCAAGAACCACCCGAATATCGAGGTGGTCTACGGTGAAGTGACCGAGATTCCGGAGGGCAGAGTCGTAATCGCCTCAGGCCCGCTGACCTCGGATACGCTGTTTGACGCCATCCACGCTAAGGTCGGCGGCGATTTCCTGCACTTTTACGATGCCGCCGCGCCGATTGTCACGGCTGAGAGCATCGATATGGATTCTGCCTACGAGGCGTCCCGATACGGCAAGGGCACCGCAGATTACATCAACTGCCCGTTCTCCCGCGAGGAGTACGAGGCGTTCTGGAACGCACTGACCACCGCCGAGGAAGCGCCGGTGCACGGCTTTGAGGATTCCAAGGTGTTCGAGGGCTGTATGCCCATCGAGGTTAACGCACGCCGCGGCTTTGACACGCTGCGGTTCGGCATTCTCAAGCCCATCGGTCTGCCGGACCCGAAAACCGGCAAGGATCCGTATGCGGTCCTGCAGCTGCGCCGCGACAACGCGAACGGCACGCTGTACAATCTGGTCGGCTGCCAGACCCACCTGAAGTTCGGTGAGCAGAAGCGCGTGTTCTCCATGATCCCGGCGCTCCGTAACGCCGAGTTCGTGCGCTACGGTGTCATGCACCGCAACACGTTCCTGGATTCTCCGCGCCTGCTGGACGCGACTTACGCGCTCAAATCCGACCCGCGCATCCGCTTTGCGGGCCAGATGACCGGCGTAGAAGGCTATGTGGAGTCCACAGCCTCCGGCTGGGTGGCAGGCGTGGCAACGGCCATGGACGTGCTCGGCAAACCGATGCCGACACTCGACCGCCTGACCGCCACCGGCGCACTGGCGACCTATATTTCCGACCATACGGTCGCGAAATTCCAGCCGATGAACGTAAACTTCGGCATTATCGAGCCGCTCGGCTATAAAATCAAGGGCAAGCGGGAGAAGAACACCAAAATCTCCGAGCGGGCGCTCGAGCAGATCGACAGACTGAAAGGGGAAGTGTGAAATGCGTATCATCGTAGATGCAATGGGCGGCGATAATGCGCCCGAATCCGCCGTATGGGGCGGTGCACTGGCCGCAAAGGAATACGGCGAGGAAGTGCTGCTGGTCGGCAAGCCGGAGGTCGTAGCGAATGTCCTCAAGGAGAAGGGACTTTCCGATGTCAAGGGCATTACCATCATGCCTGCAAACGATCTGGTCGATATGCACGACGATCCCGCAACGGTACTCCGCCGCAAGCCGGATTCGTCCATGGCGGTAGCGTTTAAGCTGCTCAAGGCCGGCGAGGGCGACGCGCTCGTTTCCGCGGGCAACACCGGCGCGCTGCTCACCGGCGCAACGCTGTACGGCGGCCGCATCAAGGGCATCCGACGCGGTGCACTGGCACCGGTTATGCCATGCGCGAACGGTCAGGTCATGCTGTGCGATGCGGGTGCAAACACCGAATGCACCGCTGAAATGCTGCTCCAGTTCGCATTCCTCGCTTCGCTGTATGCGGAGAAGATAAACGGTGTCGTCAAGCCGCGTGTCGGCCTTGTCAACAACGGCACGGAGGATACCAAGGGTGATCCGCTCCGCAAGGAGGCTTACGCGCTGCTGAAAAAGGCGGGCGACGAGGGCCGTCTGAATTTTGTCGGCAACGTAGAGGGCAGCATGGTGCCGCTCGGTGCGTGTGATGTTGCTGTCTGCGACGGCTTTACCGGCAATGTGCAGCTCAAGACCATCGAGGGCGTGGCGAAGTTCATGTCGAAGGAGATCAAGGGCGTGTTCATGGCCTCTGTCGGTACCAAGCTGGGCTATCTGCTGTGCAAGAAAGGCATGGACGACTTCCGCGAGGTGTTCAATCAGGACAAGATCGGCGGCGCGCCGTTCCTCGGCATCGCAAAGCCGGTCATCAAGGCGCACGGCTCGTCCAACGAGATCGCGGTGATGAACGCCGTCCGTCAGGCCATCGCGTACACCAAATCCGGCATGATCGATGCAGTAAAGGAAAACATTCAGTACATGACGGTTTCCGAGTGATCCACAGGAAGAAGGAACAAAAATGCTGAAAATTGACTATAAATTCAAGGACGAGAGCCTGCTCCGGCTGGCGATGACCCATTCGTCCTATGCGAATGAGCACCACGGCACGCATTTGCAGTGCAACGAGCGCCTGGAGTTTCTGGGCGATTCCGTGCTGGGCTTTGTCACGGCGGGTTACCTGTTCACGCACTATCCCGACCTGCCCGAGGGCGACCTGACCAAGCTGCGCGCGGCAGTCGTCTGCGAGGGCGCACTGGACGAGATCGCGCACGAGATCGGTATCCCCGAAGCCATCCGTCTGGGGCACGGTGAGGAGATGGGCGGCGGACGCAAGCGTGCGTCCATTCTCGCTGACGCAACAGAGGCTTTGCTCGGCGCTATCTTTATGGACGGCGGCATCGAGCCTGCCCGCGCGTTCGTGCTGCGCTTCATCCCGCACAAGGTCGAGGTTGCGCTGGCAGGCGGCGCGTTCAAGGACTACAAGACCATGCTGCAGGAGATTGTGCAGAAGAACAAGCAGGAAACGCTGGAATACCGTCTGGCAGGGCAGTCCGGCCCGGACCATGACAAGCGGTTCAAGATGGAGCTGCTGCTCAACTCCAATGTGTTTGCCGAGGGCATCGGCAAGAGCAAAAAGGAAGCCGAGCAGATGGCGGCGAAGAAGGCTTTGGAAAATATGGGATGCTGACGCTTATCGCCAGACCGCAATAGAGATAAACGGCAAAGAGGTCGAGAAATCGACCTCTTTTTTCTGCATGACGCAGTTAGTCGTTGAAAAGATACTGCCGCAGTGGTAAAATAAAACTATCTATAATAAAGAGGTGGCATATGGTTCTCAAAAGCCTGATTTTACAGGGCTTCAAGTCGTTCCCGGATCGCACCGAGATCAAATTTCTCGGCGGCATTACGGCGATCGTCGGTCCGAACGGCTCGGGAAAATCGAATATTTCGGATGCCATCCGGTGGGTTCTGGGGGAGCAGTCCTCGCGGTCTCTGCGCGGCGCGAAGATGGAGGACGTGATCTTCGGCGGCACAGCCAAGCGCGGTCCGGTCGGCTTTGCCGAGGTTTCGCTCATTCTGGACAATTCGGCGCATGTGTTCCGCTCGGAATTTACCGAAATTATGGTCACGCGCCGGTACTACCGCTCGGGCGAGAGCGAGTATTTCCTCAACAAAAAGCACTGCCGCCTCAAGGACGTGCACGAGCTGTTTATGGATACCGGTTTGGGACGTGACGGCTATTCCAGCATCGGACAGGGCCGCATTGACGAGATTCTGTCCTTCAAGAGCGAGGACCGGCGCGAAATCTTTGAGGAAGCCGCAGGCATCACCAAGTTTCGTTACCGTAAGGAGGAAGCCGAGCGCAGACTGTCAGCCACCGAGGAAAATCTGGTGCGTATCCGCGACCTGTACGGCGAACTGGAAAACCGGCTCGAGCCGCTCGAGCAGCAGGCTGGCAAGGCGAAAAGGTTTCTGCATCTGCGGGATGAGCTGCGCGTGCTTGAGGTCTCGCTGTGGCTGCTGTCGCTCGAGCAGCTCAAGAATGACACTGCCAAGCTGAATAAAGACCGGACAACCTGCGAAAAGCAGCTTGCGGATGCAAAACAGCAGCAGGGAACGCTGTATGCGCAGTCCGAGCAGCTAGCCGAGTCACTGCGTGAGATTGACAGGGAAACCGAACGTCTGCGGAACGAGCTGCGCGAAGCCGAGCAGTTTGCCGCCGAGCAGATCAGCCGTGAGGCGGTTATTCAGGCGAACATCCGCAACTGCGAGGAGAATATCGAGCGCACACGGCAGGAGAGCGCACACCGCGCCGAGCAGGTGCAGAGCATGGATGCGCAGCTTGCCGACCGGCGCGAGCGTATTTCTGCGCTGAATGAGCAGGAGAAGGCACAGTCGGCTGAACTGGATGCACTCCGAAAACAGTCTGCCGAGCAGGAGCAGCAGCGCACACAGGCCGAGCAGGCACTTCGGCAGGCCGAGCAGGCGCAGCGCAGGCAGGAGCGCACGCTGCACGCGCTCGAACTCGACCGAACAGCCGCCGAGAGCGGTCTGACGGGCATGAACGACCGCAAAATGACGCTGGATTCCGAAATCGCAGCAGCGGCACAGCAGCTGGATACCGAAAAGCAGGCACAGGACAATCTCGAGCGGGAACTGACCGCGTGCGAGCAAACGCTTGCCGAAACGGCAAAGCAGGCGCAGACGGCCGCCGTTCAGGCGGAGACCTGCCGCCGAAAGGCCGAGCAGGCGCAGAACGACCTGCGAGCAGCGCAGTCCGCGCTGAGCGAAATGCAGAGCCGCGTGAAAATGCTGACCGACATGCAGCATGAGTACGAGGGCTTCTCACGGTCGGTGAAAGCCGTCATGCGGCAGGCTGAAAAGGGTGCGATGAACGGCGTGCACGGTCCGGTTTCCGCGCTCATCACGACCGAAAAGCGGTTCGTGACGGCAATCGACACTGCCCTCGGTGCGTCAGCGTCCTCCATCGTGGTGGACAGCACGAGCGTGGGCAAGCAGTGCATTTCGTACCTCAAGCGCACGGACGGCGGCCGCGCGACCTTCCTGCCGCTGGATACCATTCGGGCAAACAGCCTGCGGGAGACCGGCCTGGAACGGCAGAACGGCTGCTTCGGCACCGCGGATGCTCTCGTCAGATTTAATGAAAAATACAAGAATATTGTGTGCAATCTGCTGGCGCGCACGGTCATTTCGGAGAATATGGACACCGCGCTGGCACTGGCCAAGGCGTACGGACATCGGTTTCGCATTGTCACGCTGGATGGACAAATCCTGCAGGCAGGCGGTGCCATGACAGGCGGCTCGGTCTCCCGCGGCACCGGCGCACTGGCGCGGGCGGAACGCCTGCACGCCGCCGAGGCGCGCGTGCGCGCACTCGAGCAGGAGCGAAAAACGCTGGCACAGATCGAGCAGGCTGCAGGACAGAAACTGGAATCGCTTGCCACGCAGGCGCAGGCCATCGAAACCGACCGCCGGCACGCGGAGCAGGAGAGAGCCGGACTTGCTGCTTCGGTAAAACAGCATAAATTCCTGCTGGAAAGCCTGCAGAAACGGTATGACAGCCTGATTTCTGAACAAACTAACTTCACAGCAACGCAGCAGAAGTATGAACAGACACTTGCCGCCTGCACAGAGCGCCGGTCTGCCGCAGAGCAGGCGCTTGCAGCTGCCGAGCAGATCTGTGCCGAGCACCGTACGGCAGTGAACGCCGCCGCGGAACAGCTGACGCAGACGGCTTCGCGCATCACAGCCGCGCAGACCGCGCTCGCGGAGACGCGCACGGCGCAGGACAGCGAAGCACGCGCGCTCGCGGAGCTTGAGCGGCTCAAGGCCGACCTCGATGCAGGCGTGTCCGGTGCGGAGCAGACGATCACAGGCTTTGCGGCGGAAATCGCACGCCTGACTGATGAACTTACCCAAGTCCGTGCAGCCAAGCACGGACGCGACACCACAGCCCGGCTGCTCAGCGAACAGCTTGCGCGGCAGACCGGCAGACGCGAACAGACCGAGGGCGAACGGGTCCGTCTGGAAAAGGCGGCACAGAGCCGCAACGAGGAAATCCTTGAACTCGAACGCGAGACCGCCCGACTGGAAAACCGCGCGGCCCAGCTGAAAACCGAGGAAACACAGATTCTGGATAAAATGTGGGAAAGCTATGAATTAACACCCACACCGGCGGCAGAGATCGCCCGACCGATTGAAAACCTCGGTGAAACGCGCGGCCGCGTGCAGGCGCTGCGCGTGAAAATGCGGGCGCTCGGCAACGTCAATCTGGATGCGGTGGACGAATTTCAGCGTGTGCAGGAGCGGTACAGCTTCCTGCGGGAGCAGAAGAACGACCTCGAGACCGCGCAGACCGATCTGCGCAAGGTCATCGAGCAGCTGACCGTCAGCATGAAGGAGATTTTCGCGTCCGAGTTCGCCAAGCTGAATGTGTACTTCCGCGATACCTTCCGCGAGATCTTCGGCGGCGGACACGCCGAACTGCAGCTTGCCGATACCTCGGATATCCTGAACTGCGGTATCGACATCCGCGTGTCTCCGCCGGGCAAGGCAGTTAAAACGATTACGCTGCTCTCAGGCGGTGAAAAGGCGTTTGTTGCCATTGCGCTGTACTTTGCGATCCTCAAGCTGCGGCCTACGCCGTTCTGCGTGCTTGATGAGATCGAAGCCGCGCTCGATGATGTGAACGTGCAGCGGTTTGCAAAATACATTCGCCGCCTGACAGATTCGACACAATTTATTGTAATTACCCACAGACGTGGTACAATGGAAGAAGCAGATATGCTCTACGGCGTGACCATGCAGGAGCAGGGCGTCTCCAAAATGCTGATGCTCAATCTGGCTGAGGCGGAAAAACGGCTCAAAAATACCATTAAGTAATGGAAATTGAGAATGAAAAATGGAGAATTGCGGCAATGGATATGCGAAGCGAAAAATATCCGTACCGGCTGGATGTGGAAAGACGATTGCCGAACGGCTCTCTTACGACAGACGGCTATGCGGCACGGCATCCGGTCGAGTTTCGGCACTGGGGACATGCGCGCGGCTATGTTCTCTGGGGTGAGCGGATTGACCGCACAGACTGGGAGAACTGGCGTATCAACTACTACGGTAAATAATTACTGATTCCTGATTTGCAAGAAATATAAGGAGATAAGCATGGGATTTTTTGATAAAATTAAACAGGGCTTAAAGAAAACATCGGATGCGGTGAACCACTCGCTGGACAGCGTGTTCGCGGCATTTGTCAAGGTGGATGATGATCTGCTCGAGGAACTGGAAGAAGCACTCATCCTGTCGGACGTCGGTGCATCCACGGCGGCGAAGATCGTTGCTGAGGTCGAAAAGCGCGCCAAGCTGCGCAAGACCACCACGGCGGACGAGCTGCGCGACCTGCTCCGCGAGGTGCTGACCGACAACATGCTCGACAACCAGCCGCTGAATACGGACGGCAAGCCGGCGGTCATTCTGGTAATCGGCGTCAACGGTGTCGGCAAGACGACCTCGATCGGCAAGCTGGCGGCCCGCTATGTCAATGAGGGTAAAAAGGTTATGCTGTCGGCGGCGGATACCTTCCGCGCGGCTGCGGCGGACCAGCTCGAAATCTGGGCTAAACGTGCCGGTGCGGACATCGTTCGCCACGGCGAGGGCGCAGACCCGGCGGCTGTTGTGTTTGACTCCATCTCGGCGGCCAAGGCACGCGGCAGCGATATCATCATCGTGGATACGGCAGGCCGTCTGCACAACAAGGCCAACCTGATGAACGAACTGGCGAAGATCGACCGCGTTATCTCCCGTGAGCTGCCGGATGCGTCGCGCGAAACGTTGCTCGTACTGGATGCGACTACCGGTCAGAATGCGGTTCATCAGGCTGAGGAGTTCAACAAGGCTGCCGAGCTGACCGGCATCATTCTCACCAAGCTGGACGGCACCGCAAAGGGCGGCATCGTGATCGCTATTTCGGCAGGACTGGGTGTTCCGGTCAAGCTGGTCGGCGTTGGCGAGGGCATTGACGATCTGATCGACTTTGACCGTGCGGCATTCCTGGAGGCCATCCTGCCGCCGGTTCATGAAAACGCAGAAAACGATGAGGAACAGACCGAGGAGGACGAAAATGCAGAGACCTGACGGAAGAACCAAGGGCGCAATGCGTCCGGTGAAGATTACCACTGATTACACGATGTACGCGGAAGGCTCGGTGCTGGTCGAGATGGGCAACACCAAGGTCATCTGCACCGCGTCGGTCGAGGAAAAGGTACCGCCGTTCCTCGAGGGCAAGGGCCTCGGCTGGGTAACCGCCGAGTATGCGATGCTCCCGCGTGCGACCAATACCCGCAAAAAACGCGATATCAAGTCGCTCAAGCTGGACGGCCGCTCGAGTGAGATCCAGCGTCTGATCGGCCGTGCGCTGCGTGCGGTCGTTGACCGCGAAGCACTCGGTGAGCGCCAGATCACGATTGACTGCGATGTTATTCAGGCGGACGGTGGCACGCGCTGCGCGTCCATCACCGGCGGATTTGTTGCACTGTGGCTTGCATGCAAAAAGCTGCTGGCCGATGGCGTGATCGAGAAAATGCCGCTCACCGCACAGGTTGCAGCCGTTTCGGTCGGCATTTTTGAGGACGAAGCTGTGCTCGACCTCAACTACGCCGAGGACAGCCACGCCATCGTGGACTGCAACGTGGTTATGACGAGCAAGGGTGAGTTCATCGAGGTGCAGGGCACCGGCGAGGGCCGTCCGTTTACGGATACCGAGCTGCGCAAGTTGCTCGGACTCGGCAAGCGCGGCTGCCTGACGCTGTGCCGCAAGCAGGCTAAGGTGATGGGGGAAAGTCTGTAATGCAGTTTGTACTTGCTTCCCATAACAAGAAAAAGCTGGCAGAGCTGTCCGCTATCGTGAGCAGCCTCGGCATTGAAATCATCCCGCTGCCGGAGGGTGCCCCCGAACCCGAGGAAAACGGCAAAACCTTCGAGGAAAACGCCATCATCAAGGCAAAGTCTGCAGCGGAGTTCACCGGTCTGCCCGCTCTCGCGGACGACAGCGGCCTGTGCGTGGATGCGCTGGACGGCGCTCCCGGTATCTACTCCGCGCGCTACTGCGAGGGTACGGACGAGGACCGAAACGCCTTTTTGCTGAAAAATATGCAGGATAAGGAAAACCGCACCTGCCGGTTCGTGTGCGCCATTGCGTGCGTGCTGGCGGACGGCGAAACGCTCACCGTGCGCGGTGAATGCGAGGGCACACTGCTCCGCGAGAACCACGGCGCAGGCGGCTTCGGCTACGACCCGCTGTTCTATGTCGAGAAATACGGCTGTACCTTCGGCGAACTGCCGGCAGAGGTCAAGAATACAATCTCTCATCGGGCAAATGCTTTGAATAAATTGAAAGCCATACTAAAAGATAAAGTAAATTGAAAATGGAGAATGGATAATGGAAAATGTCGCTATCCTTGCGCGAGTTCCGTCCGCGCTGCGACGAGGTGCGGCACGTAGTGCCGAATAAAATAATCGCGCAAGGCGCGATACCATAATTCTCAATTCTCCATTCTCAATTTTCCATTAAAACATAAGGAGAAATATAATGCTTAACACAAAACAACGCGCACAGCTTCGTGCAATGGCAAACCCGCTGGCGGTCACGCTGATCATCGGCAAGGAAGGCGTAACCGACGCGGTAGAACGCGAGCTGGACGCGCTGCTCGAATCCCACGAGCTGGTCAAGGGCAAGGTGCTCGAGAGTGCGATGCTGACGCCGCGCACGGTATCCGAGGCGCTGTGCGAGGCCACCGGCGCGGATGCTGTACAGTGCATCGGCTCCAAGTTTGTGCTGTACCGCCAGTCCAGCGATGAGGACAAGCGCAAGATCGTTCTGGTAAAATGAGGACGGGAATTCTCGGCGGCACATTCAATCCGCCGCATCTGGGACATCTGCACGCGGCGGAACTCGCGCACCGTGCGCTGAATTTAGATCGGGTGCTGTTCATTCCGACTAATATTCCGCCGCACAAGGTACTGCCGGAGAACACCGCGTCCGCAGAGGACCGGTGCGAGATGGTGCGCCGCCTGACGGCAGAAAAAACGTGGGCGATACTTGACACTATAGAGATCGACCGCGGCGGCGCAAGCTACACGGTGGACACGCTCCGCGCGCTTCATGCACGCGGTGAGACCGACCTGCACCTGATCGTCGGCACGGATATGCTGCTCTCGTTCGATAAAATCTGGCGTGCGCCGGACGAGATCGCGCGGCTGGCTTCGCTTGCTGTCTGCGCCCGCGAAAACGAGGACTGGGACGCGCTGCGTGAAAAGGCGGCGGCGCTCAAGGACTCGCTCGGTGCAACCGTAGAGCTAGTGCAGGGCGACAGCCTGACCATTTCCTCGACCGAGCTGCGGCAGGGCGGTGCACTGCGATGCTATACACCGGAATCGGTCGCGGATTACATCGAAGAAAAGCATTTGTACGGCTATTAAGCCTGTAAAATACAGGTTTGACAGATAAATACAGCAGTTTGTTCAAAATCAGTATTTTTTGTATGACTTAGGAACGGACTGCGGCTCGTTCCTTCTTGTCGGCAAAGCTGTAGTTTTGCGGCAGGAAATACAGAGAAAGGCGGGAAAAAGTTATGTTATGTAATGAAGAAATGCGTAAAAGTATCCTTTCCAGATTGCAGGGCTACCGCTATGAGCACTCGCTCGGCGTGGAGCGTGCGGCGATCATGCTGGCAGAAAAGTACGGCGAGGACCCGGAAAAAGCGGGTACTGCAGGCATTCTGCATGACATAACAAAATATCTTTCTCCGCAAGAACAGTTGAATTTATGCGGGAAATACGGTATAATACCCTGTACCGTCGAAAAAAGCGAGCCGAAAATGCTGCACGGAAAGACGGCGGCAGCCATCGCGCGGGCCGAATACCACATGCCCGAGGATATCTGCGATGCCATCGCCTGCCACACCACCGGCAAGAACCATATGACGCTGCTTGACAAGATCTTGTATCTGGCGGATTACATCGAAGAAACTCGTGATTTTCCCGGCGTGGACAAGGCGCGTGAGCTGGCGCAGATCGACATCGACAGTGCCCTGCTCTACTGCTATGACCAGACGCTGACCGAGCTGGTCGCACGCGGAAAACTCATCCACAGCGATACCATTGCCGCTTATAATGATATGATCCGGCAGGGTGTCAGCTGGCGGGACAAGTAAAATGGAGGCAGGAATCGTTTGAAACTATTCGGAGGAAGCGGCGACAGGAAAAACCGCAACGGAGACAGCACTCCGGCACAGGCTCCCGCACAGCAGGCAGCGCCCAAGCCGGAAGGGAACCACCAGCCGATCTCGGCGCCCAAGCCGGGCGGCAAAAAGGGAAAGGCTCCGAAGGAGAAAAAAAAGCTGACACCCAGACAGAAGGGCAAGCGCATTGCCATCGTTATGGCGGTTGTACTGGTGCTGTTCGCGTGCGCAGCAGCTGCAGCGGTGTGGTTCGTTCGTTCGCCGCAGGCGACGATCAAGGACAAGGAAAACGGCGATAAGGTCGATGTGAGCAGTCTGCTCAACTCGGGCACCCGCATTGACGATGTGTTTACGTTCGTGGTCGGCGCAGTTGATGAGGACGAAACACGAACAGACGCTTTGATGGTCGCAACCATGGATACCAAGGACAAGACCATCAACGTCATGAACATCCCGCGCGACACCATGTGCAACAACACGGCAACCGGCGCGAGCAAGAAGATCAACGCAGCCTACGGCATGGATACCGGCGGCAAGGGCGGCAACATCGAGCAGACGAGCAAGGAAATCGAGCGTCTGATGGGCTTCCGGCCGGATAAATACGTTATCGTCAACTTTGACGGCATTGCAGCCATCGTGGATGCGATCGACGGCGTGGATTATGACGTGCCGTTCGATATGAAGTACGATGATCCGTCGCAGAATCTGCACATCGACCTGAAAAAAGGCCAGCAGCATCTGGACGGCAAGCAGACCGTCGGCTTCCTGCGCTGGAGACACAACAACGATTACACCGTACAGTACACCAACGGCGATGAAGGCCGTGTAGAGAATCAGCAGAAGTTCCTCAAGGCGCTGGCAGGTCAGGTGCTGCAGATCAAGAATGTGACCAAGATCCGCTCGATCGCAGAGGCCGTGTTCAAGAACGTCAAGACCGACTTCAGCGCCGGCGAGCTGCTGTGGATGGGCATGCAGGCCATGCAGATCGACAACAGCAGCATTCAGTTCTTTACACTGCCCGGCTACGGCAAGATGAGCACGGCGGGCACCTCGGTGCAGTATTCGTTCTTCTTCCCGTATTACGACCAGACGCTGGAACTGGTAAACAAGTATTTCAACCCCTACGAGGAGCCGATCTCCAAGCTGGACATCGTCGGCGGACCGGATACCACTACCTACTCGGGCGGCTATGTAAGCTCGGGCGAGGAAGATAATGTATGGGGTGACACCTCCGGCTCGTACGATTACAGCGAGGATTATTACGAAGAACCGGATTACAGCTACGATGAGCCATCCTACGACAACAGCGGCTCGGACGGTGATTATTCGGATAACAATGACTACTCGGGCGGCGACAGCGGCGGAGACTATTCCGGCGGCGACTCCGGTGAGGAGAGCGGCGGCGACTCCTCCGGCGGCGATTACACCGACGGCGGCGGAGAGGACAGCGGTGCTTCCTCCGGCGGAGACGATGGCGGAACATACGATCCCGAGGCATAATAAAGGCAATATACCATAATCGGCAGAAAGGCAAACCCTTTTCTGCCGCACAAAAGGAGTTTATACTTTGACTGCAAAAGAAACTGTAAAGGCGATCTGCGAAGCGCTGATCGAGAAAAAGGCTCAGGGCATTGAGGTGCTGCATGTTGAGCGCCTGACTGAGCTGACCGAGTATTTCGTCATCTGCTCTGCGTCCTCCACTACGCAGGTTAAGGCGCTGGCGGACAATGTAGAGTGGCACCTGAAGTACGATCACGATGAGATGCCGCACCACACCGAGGGCTATGAATCCGCACAGTGGATGCTGCTGGACTACGGCTGCGCTGTACTGCATGTATTCATGCCGGAGGCACGCAAGTTCTACAATCTGGAGAACCTGTGGAAGGACGGCACGCCGGTAACGCTTGAAGAGCTGGGCATCGAGGACAAGTAAAATACCGACATGCGGCGGCGCCGGGAACGACGTCCGCCGCGTTGTCGCGCTCAAAATCCAAAACTCACTTTAGGGGGAGAATCCGTTGAAGTACGATCATAAACAAGTAGAAAAGAAATGGCAGGACATCTGGGACGAGAAGCAGTGCTTCCATGCCGAGAATGACTCGGACAAGGAGAAGTTCTACGCGCTCGTAGAGTTCCCGTATCCGTCCGGTCAGGGTCTGCATGTAGGTCATCCGCGCTCCTACACCGCGCTGGATATCGTTGCGCGCAAAAAGCGCATGCAGGGCTACAACGTGCTGTACCCGATGGGCTGGGACGCATTCGGTCTGCCGACTGAGAACTTTGCCATCAAGAACCATGTTCATCCGGCAGAGGTTACCAAGAAGAACATCGCACGCTTCAAGAGCCAGCTCAAGAGCCTTGGTCTGTCGTTCGACTGGTCGCGTGAGATCAATACCACCGACCCGAGCTACTACAAGTGGACCCAGTGGATTTTCCTGCAGCTGTTCAAGAAGGGCCTGGCCTACAAGAAGGAAATGAGCGTAAACTGGTGCACCTCCTGCAAGTGCGTTCTGGCGAACGAGGAGGTTGTCAACGGCGTTTGTGAGCGCTGCGGCAGCGAGGTCGTTCACAAGACCAAGAGCCAGTGGATGCTCGCCATCACCAAGTACGCACAGCGCCTGATCGACGATCTGGATGATGTGGACTACATCGAGCGCGTTAAGATTCAGCAGCGCAACTGGATCGGCCGTTCCACCGGCGCTGAGGTCGATTTCAAGACCACCGAGGGCGACACGCTGACTGTTTACACCACCCGTCCGGACACCCTGTTCGGCGCGACCTACATGGTAATCTCTCCGGAGCACCCGATGATCGAGCAGTGGGCGGACAAGCTGAACAACATCGAGGACGTTCGCGCATACCGTGAGGAGGCTGCCCGCAAGTCCGACTTCGAGCGTACCGAGCTGAACAAGGACAAGACCGGCGTTAAGCTAGACGGCGTTGCCGCAATTAACCCGGTAAACGGCAAGCAGATCCCGATCTTCGTTTCCGACTATGTCCTGATGGGCTACGGCACCGGTGCCATCATGGCTGTTCCGGCGCACGATGACCGCGACTGGGAGTTCGCAAAGAAGTTCGGCTGCGAGATCATCGAGGTCGTTTCCGGCGGCGAGGATGTACAGAAGGCTGCATTCACCGCAAAGGACGAAACCGGCATTCTGGTAAATTCCGATTTCCTGAACGGCAAGACCGTTAAGGACGCTATCCCGGCTATGATCGAGTGGCTGGGTGAAAAGGGCATCGGCCATGCCAAGGTGCAGTACAAGCTGCGTGACTGGGTATTCTCCCGTCAGCGTTACTGGGGCGAGCCGATTCCGATCGTCAAGTGCGACAAGTGCGGCTATGTGGCTCTGCCGGAGGATCAGCTGCCGCTTGAGCTGCCGAACGTAACCAGCTACGAGCCGACCGACAACGGCGAGTCTCCGCTGGCGCACATGACCGACTGGGTAAACACCACCTGTCCGTGCTGCGGCGGTCCGGCAAAGCGTGAGACCGATACCATGCCGCAGTGGGCCGGTTCCTCCTGGTACTTCCTGCGCTATATGGACCCGCACAACGACAAGGCGCTTGCCTCGCCGGAAGCACTGAAATACTGGTCTCCGGTTGACTGGTACAACGGCGGCATGGAGCACACCACGCTGCATCTGCTGTACAGCCGTTTCTGGCATAAGTTCCTGTATGACATCGGCGTAGTGCCGACCAAGGAGCCGTATGCAAAGCGCACCAGCCACGGCATGATCCTCGGCGAGAACGGCGAGAAGATGTCCAAGAGCCGCGGCAACGTCGTCAACCCGGACGAGATCGTTGACACCTACGGCGCAGATACCATGCGTCTGTACGAGATGTTCATCGGTGACTTTGAGAAGGCTGCACCGTGGAGCCCGAAGTCCATCAAGGGCTGCCGCCGCTTCCTCGAGCGCGTATGGGCGCTGGCTGACAAGGTGCAGGACGGCGATACCTACTCCGAGCAGCACGAGGTGCTCATGAACCGTACCATCAAGAAGGTGGGCGAGGACGCAGACAACCTCAAGGCCAACACCGCTATCGCAGCGCTGATGACCATGCTCAACGAGTTCTACGACAAGGGCGTAAACAAGGCTGAGTACAAGACCTTCCTGGCGCTGCTCAATCCGTTTGCACCGCATATCACCGAGGAGCTGTGGCAGCAGCTCGGCGAGACCGGTCTGCTCTCCGTAGCACCGTGGCCGACCTACGACGAGGCCAAGACCGTCGAGAGCACGGTAGAGCTGGCGGTACAGGTAAACGGCAAGCTGAAGTGCACCATTAAGCTGGCAGTCGATGCCGACAAGCAGACTGCGATTGATACCGCAATGGCAGAGGAAAAGGTACAGCACGCCATCGAGGGCAAGCAGATCGTAAAGCAGATCGTTGTTCCGGGCAAGATCGTAAACCTTGTCGTAAAGTAAGAAGGAATGCCGGATTTCCGCGTCAAAAAGAAAAAATCGAAAACTACGGGAAAAAGTAGTTGACATTGACGCGGAAATTCGATATAATATCCTTACGGTTTTGTGTATGGATGTATACAAACTGTGCTAAGCGATCCCCATGAGGGGAACGTGCGGAGGGAGGGAAAACTGTGTCGGAGATCCGCATCAAGGAAAATGAGTCTATTGACAGCGCACTGCGTCGCTTCAAGCGTTCGTGTGCCAAGGCGGGTACGCTTTCCGAGCTCCGCAAGCGTGAGCATTATGAAAGCCCGAGCGTAAAGCGCCGCAAGAAGTCTGAGGCTGCACGCGCAAAGAAGAAGAAGTTCCGCTAAAATAGAATTTCCAGAGAGCAGATGGTTAAACGTCTGCTCTTTTCTTTTTTTCTGCACCGGCTGACCGGGGGACCTGAACCGCGCAGGCGGTTCACCCTTTTCGGGCGGCAGTCTTTTCAACACCGGCTGAGTGGGGAACACGAACTGCGTCAGCGGGTTCGCCCCTAACGGGCGGAGAGTTTTTCGCTTGAAATCAAGCGGGGGATTCGCCGTCTGCGGACGGCGGGAGCGTGCCGCGCCCCGCGGCAGGGAGTGCGCTGACGCCGCGCGGGCGCACAAGAGGGTAGACACCTGCGGTTTCCACCCTCTTGTGAATCACCCCTTTCCC